>Ga0214921_10010367_pt1 | contig 11535 bp, 1 predicted proteins | sample LL1505_MetaG_FD_177992 | JGI IMG/M metagenome (GOLD analysis project Ga0214921, IMG submission 177992) | Freshwater microbial communities from Lake Lanier, Atlanta, Georgia, United States - LL-1505 | ecosystem: Environmental > Aquatic > Freshwater > Lake | place: USA: Georgia | collected 2015-05-28
GCAGCGCCCAGAATGAGAGAACCTCCAGATATGGTGGTTCCCCCGGTATAGGTGCTGACACCGTTAAGGGTCAGATTCCCTGTATTATTTTTCGTCAAAGCCAGACTACCCGAAAGCAAACCACCGAAGCTGGTGTTGGTTGTGCCGGAGATGGTCAGGGTTGGTGTGCCGACGGAGGATGTGATGATCGAATCAGTCACCGTGCCAGTGCCCGCGAGGGATGCCACCGTTTGGCTGTAACCCTTTAAATCCAGAGTGATGGAACTACCGGTATTCGGGTTAAAGGTGAACGCCGTGGTGGCAGGCAAAGCGTCGGTGACGCCCCAATTGACTGTGCTGGCGGTAACAGTCGCGGCCGTCGGGCCGATGGAAGTGTTCCCCGAATAGGTTCCTGCGGTGTTGAGATTAACGGTTGCCTGCCGGAGTTGATAATTCACCGAGCCGTTTCCGGAAATCGCGTTGGTCATATTGAGCGTTCCTGACCGGCGATAGGTTACGACTCCGTTATTGACGATGGCGGCCGAGCCGAAGCTTCCGGTGGAACTATTGGAGCCCGCTTGGAGGAGGGTGGACGAACTCACCGTTATCGTGTTCGCGGTTGTTTGATTACCGTTTCCCCAAAGAACAACACCTCGATTTCCGGACCCGGTAACCGTAAAATTTCCTGCCACCACCGCATTAAAGTTTATACCGTTGGTGGGTGCACCCGTCACGTTGATGGTTCCGTTTCCGTCCGTGAAAGCGATCGTCTGCGAGTTGGCCGTGGCACCGATGGTGTAGGAGTTTGAGCCGGTGTAATTGGCATTGATGCCGCCGACCGTCGTGGTGGCTCCACCGAGCGTGACCGTGTAGGGGGCCGCTAGGCTGCCGCCGGAGCCGAAGGTGACGGTGTCTCCTGTGGCGAAATTCACCCCCACGCTCGTTGTGCCATTGTTCCAGTTGCCGGCACCGGCGGTCCAGGTGCCAGCTGCATTGGTGATGGTGGCATCGGCGGCGATGGTAGTGTCCCAAGTTAGATTTGCCGCGTGCGCCAGCGGATTAAGGGCAAGCGCGATAAATAAAGTGGCGGGAAGAGTCCCGCGGTAGTTTTTGGGGTTCATGAGGTTTTGTAGTCTTAAGGCAGAAAGCTATGGCTATTATTTTCGAGTTTGAGAGACGCGGGACATTTACCGACAGTGAATGCTACGGCCGAAGGTTTTGGGGAGAAACAGCGCGTGGGCTTAAAAATAAGCCGTTGTTGCCGAGCATAAACTTTCAACATCCCTGCGCCCATGTATTTTTGCGCATGTGGCATATACTTTTGAGTTGGCGCCGATGATACGGTTTAAGCCTGGATGCGGAAAAAAACGTGAAAGACATTAAATTCCATGCGCTATAACTTATGGTTGGAAACCCACTAATCGGGTATTGTTACGGAATTCCTCTTATTGCGGTGGCACATCGTCACTCAACACCTCAAAGCCATGCCACCCCAACGCAAAGCCTTCATGGACTGCCGAGTTTGGATCGTATGGTCGTCTCTATCTTTTGCAACCTGGCCTCTGCGCCAGTTTAGCCGCGTGACCTGCGCGGTCACCCCTTTTAGCGTTGGTCGATCTCTCGACGGCCACGTGTTCGCCATCGTGCTGGGCCTCCTTCTCGGCCTGCCCTACCACGCCTACGGCTCGACCACTCCATTGATGGGGGCGACGGCGCAACGCGGGGGCGCGACGAACGTCGTATGGGCTCCTTCAGCCCAAGCACTCGTAGATATCACGCTCACTGGCTCTACCCTAGCTACCGGAAAATTTGTCGAGTTGTGGATGCACCTGCCCTCGCGTGCTCCGGCCGGGGCAGCCCTCTACGTGGAAATGCTCGGCCGGCGCGCTCTGCTACCGTTGGAATGGACCGGTTGGCGAAGGCTAGTGATCCCCGTTTCAGCGATGACGAGCACCTCCGGCTCATACAATGTTGCAAACCGGATGCGACTGCTGGCGAGCGGACGTTTTACAAGTGACTTTACAATAAACTATTGCGGTGGCTCCGTTGCGACGGCAATCAACGGCCCCGGCGTGGCCGATGAGGATTTATTGGACCACTTGGATCTATCGCGCCCGGGCCTTGCGGCGGTGAGTGCAGCGGTTCAGCTTGCTCGCACTAGCAGCGGCGCTGCCCGCACCACGGCGATCAACGATGCGAAAGTTGCCTTGGCGACCTATTTCCGGCAAAATTTCACGAGTCGGTATTCAATGGGCACGGGCTCAACCAGTGCGGCTAATACGCTCTTGTCAGGCACCTTTAGCTACGTCGGCTACACCTACACCTTCCCCTTCATCGGGGGCGTTTCGGGCGAGATTGACTGGAACTACAACCCCACTTTACAGCCCGGCTATGTCGGACCGGTCAACTACGAGTGGGGCTGGTCGTTGCACCGGCATAGTCATTTTGATACGCTGACTCGTGCTTATAACAGTAGTAGCAGCAACGCTGCGGCCAAAGCATCGTATGCGTCTTTTTGGGCTGGAAACATCCGGTCTTGGGTTAATCAAGAACCGGCGCCCGCGATCTCGGATGAAACCAATCTGTCGGCTTGGCGGGGTCTCGATAGCGGCCTCCGCCTCACCCGCATGTGGCCCGCCTCGTTTTTAGTCTTCAGCCAGTCCACCGCCGTGAGCAATGAGGATATTATATTTTTCTTAAAGTCGGTTCTCGATCACGGCAATTTTCTGTCCGGGGATGCTTATGGTCCGGGCAATCACTTTTTTATAGCCATGTGCGGACTCCTCACCCAGGGCTCCGTTTTCCCTGAGTTTGCCGACGCGGCTTTTTGGCGGGAGAGGGCGCTGGCGAATCTGGAGTATTCCCTTGCGGAAAACACTTTGCCGGACGGCGCATGGTATGAACTCACCCCGTCCTATCATGATTGGGTGGTGGACCGCTTGAACGATGCGGTTCTGACTACGATTAGAAATGGCTTTGGCGCGAACGTGAACGAGGTCTTGTGGGATAAACTCAAGGCGATGTCGGAGTGGCTGGTGAAGTTGGGTGCGCCCGACCGCTCGGTGCCGACCGTGAATGACACTAGCCCGCAATTGATCTCTACCGCCGGGTTTACTGGTTGGGAAACCCATTTTAGTAGTCCGCTGATTGCTTGGGCGGAATCACTTAAGACCGAGACCGCCAGCCAAAGCACCTCTCCGGCGACTTCTTTACGGAGTATCTCCTTACCGGATAGTGGTTACACCGTGCTGCGTTCGGGCTGGGGCAAAACCGATCATTATACACTTTTCGATGTCGGGCCCCTTGGCGGCTGGCACGGCCACCAAGATGCCCTGAATTTGGTGACCTTTTTCTATGGGCGCCCTTTCCTTTTCGACAACGGCGGTTACACCTACGACACCAGCGCGTTTCGCGACTACGGAACCGCGACGGCCTCCCACAATACGGTGATGGTTGATAATCTTAACCAAGCCCGCGTTTATAATACAAGCAGCGACCCCATCGGAGTCAACCCAGCCGATACCCCGCCCTCGCGCTTCGGCACGAGTGACTCTATTGATTACGCCTCCGGCTGGTATGTTGGTGGCTACGGTAGTTCGGCCAATCGCATCGCCACCCATCGCCGTGAACTCGCGTTCCTAAAAACTTCCAGTGGGAGTGGGCCGCTCTTGTTGGTCGTCGACACGCTAAACTCCACCAACTCTACCCCCCGCGCTTACGATTTGCGCTGGCACCTTAAATCTACCAGTTGGCAGAGCAAGACCGGCGCGCAGCAGACGGGGTCCCAAGTCTGGACCACGGACCGCGACCCTGTGGCTTACCCTTTGATCGCAAACCAGCCGAATCTCGCTGTCATCAGCGTCTCCGGGCCATCCCAGTATAATGCCGACTCGGCCGTGAACGCAACACTCGGCGATGACCTGCTCGGTTGGTTTTACCCAGCGCAATCCGCCACTCCCACTCCTGCGCTTACGCTGCGTCATAAGGTGCCTCCCTCCGCAGGCAAGGTGCGTCTGGTGACGCTGCTTGTGCCCTTCACCGGCACGCCGGAAAATCCCGTCACAAGCGTCGTTCCCACCCCCGGAGTGGCAAACTCTTGGACCGTTAGCTTTCTGGATAATCGCACTCCGGTGACGATTTCCATCAACCCGGCGGCGAGCGATATCGAGCCGTCCATCGCCCTTAGCACGCTTACTCTGCCCACGCTTGAGCCGCTTCCCGTTGTCGAAACGATTTTCAGTTATAATAATAGTAGTAGCAACTCCGCTCCTGGCACCACCTGGTCCTCTGGGGGGGGATGGAGTGCCATCCCGGTTGGTTCCGCCTCCACTTCGCTCCAATTTGGCACCGGAGTCGCGCTCTCGGCAGGTCAGACGATCTTCGCCAATAATGATATCGCTGGAGATTTCCCGCTTAACCGGCTCAACGTTAGCTACACTGGTCCCGACAGTGGCACGGCTCCTACCCTAACGCTTGCCGGCAATCCGCTCCAGTTTGTAAACAATGGGTCGCTCCGGCCTTCGTTGGTCTTTCAAACCTCTGGGGTGGTGAAGCCCTCTGTCACCCTGAACCACAATCTCGTTTTCACTCATGACGCCACGCTTACGACCGCCACCGATGCGCTGGTCGGCGGTGTCTTCTCCGGGGCCGGCGGCTTCACTAAAACCGGAGGTGGTATCCTGCGCTACCAAGGCAATAGCCCGGCTTACGCGGGCAACATCGGCGTCAACGCGGGCATCCTGCAGGTCGGCAACAACGGAGGCGCCGGCAACCTTGGCAACGGCACCATCACTCTCAGCGGCTCCGGCGGATTCAGCGTCCGGCGGCAAGGAAACTTGACCCTGAGCAACACCGTCACCGGCGGCAGCAGCGGCACCGTCAGCTTTCAGTTGAATGGTTCCGCCGTGGTCACCCTGGCTAAGGCTGCTTCCTACAGCAACCCCACCAGCCTGAGCCCCACTGGTGCGAACGCTATTGGCACCCTGAGGCTCGGCATCGCGAACGGCCTTCCCGCCAACACGCCGTTTACGATTACAAACAACGGCACCTCGGTGCAAACGTTCGACCTGAACGGCTTCGCGCAAACCCTCGCCACGCTGTCCACCGGGGCTGGGGGTAATAGCACCAACTCCTTGGTCACCAACTCGGGTGCACGAGCGCCCCTGACCCTTTCCGGCTCGGCCACGAGCACCTATGCCGGAACCCTCTCCGGCGCGCTTGACCTCGCAAAATCTGGCAGCGGCAGCCAGTCGCTCACCGGCAGCCTGACCTACACGGGCGACACCACGGTGCTCGGAGGCACACTTACACTCCAGAATGTGAACCCCAATAACGAGACATCTTCTGTAGCTATCGCCTCCAGCCTAGCCACTCTCCAGCTCAACTTCACTGGCACCGATACGGTGGACAAGTTGTTCATCGGTGGCGTCCAGCGAACGGCCGGAGTTTATAAAGCGCTCGGCAGTCCCGTTGCCGGCGTCGCAATCGCGCAACTCGCCGGCCCGGGCACCCTCACCGTCACCAGTGGCCCGCCCGCCGCCTACGATACTTGGGCCGCCGCCAAGGGCCTGACCGCCGCGAACATGGCCATGGGCCTCGATCCCGACGGCGACGGCCAGACCAACTTGGCAGAATTTGCCTTCAACGGCGACCCGCTCAGCGGTGCGGATTCAGGACTTCGTCTCGCCCTCGAAGACACCAATGGTAACACCCTAGCCGAGCTCACTCTGACGATACCCGTCCGCAACAGTTCCGGCTCACCGGTCTTCAGCACTGCGCCTTCGCCGACCGCGAGTGTGGATGGCATCACCTACACTATCGAGGGTTCGTTGGATCTTGTTTTCCCGAACAGTGCGGTCAGCGAAACCGCTCCGCCCACCGTCCTCCCGGTCTTGCCATCGGGTTGGGAATATCGCCGCTTCCGCCTCGACGCCTTCGAAGGCTCCGCCATCCCGCGAGGCTTCCTCCGAGTAAAAGTGACCGCCCCTTAAACAATGAAAGGGGCTTTACGTGACTCCACGCGCGGGGCTGCTCCCCGGCCCGACGAGAAATTCGGTTGTAGGGTGTTCGCTTGCGAATTCCGCCTCCTCGGCGAGCGGGTGGACGGCGGGGAAAAATCGTAAGTTTTACGCGCACATGACTATGGTTCTGCCGTCCCGATACAAATAGATTGCGGTATGCACTTCGGCACTTCGGCTCTTCACCACTTTAGGTCAACCTCCATATTGGCCATTTGTATTTCGTTATTCATTGTTGGTCAGGGCCGGATCGCGGCAGCAAACTTGACTTGGGACACCACCATCGCCGCCAATAGTTCGATCGGCGAGGGCGCGGGGACTTGGAGCACCGGCGCGGTAAACTGGAACAACGGCACCACCAGCTCGGGCATTACCTTCGCCAACGGAGACAACGTCACCATCGGCGGCGGCTCTTCCGGCACCGCCGGCTTGATCACCTTGGGAGGAACGGTTTCGCCGGGAAGCATTACGTTCAACACTCCTTTCGCAGGTGCCTACGATATCGGCGTAGGCTCGACTCCCGCCGTGTCCATGAACGGAGGCACAATCACCGCCAACTCGACCCAGACCCCGAAATTTAATGCTCGGATCGACGGCTCCTTCACGCTCGCTGGAACGAAGACCATTAGCCTAACAAGTAATGGCAACCAAACTGCGGCCAATACGGTTACTATCAATTCAGGCGCTACCCTCACACTTGGAAACAACTCCAGCGCAGGTAGCGTGGGGGCGGCAGCGATTATCAATAACGGCACTCTCATTTGGCGGCGAGCCAGCGCGCAAACGATTTCCAATCCGGTCTCGGGCTCCGGCTCCGTGAGTTATCAACTTCGCTCTGCAAGTTTCACCTTCAACTCCACCGGGACCCAAAGCTACTCGGGCAGCACCACAATCCAGCCTACCGGTGCCGACGCGGGGAGCAGCACCTTGGTTCTAGACCTTAGCAACCGACTGCCCGTCACCACGGATTTGACGATCAACTACAACACGGGCTCGACTATCAAGCTCGACCTCAATGGCAAGGACCAGACCTTAGCTTCAATCTCCGCCGGAGGCAGCGTTCTCGATTCTATCATTACCAACAACGGTGCCACCCGGAGCATCCTGACCTTGGCCGGGACCAACAAAATCAAAACCTACGAGGGCCTGCTTTCGGGGAACATGGACCTCATCCTTAACGGCTCTGGCAGCACGCTGACGCTCGATGGCGCAAACACCTACACGGGCACCACCACCCTCTCCGACGGCACCTTGAAAATCGGCGCAGCCGGATCGGCCGCAAATTCACCTGCTATCCATGTCGCCAGCGCCGGCACCTTAGATGTCTCCACGGTCGCCAATTTTATCGTCGGTGCCACGCAAACGCTTTCAGGCACCGGTCTGATCAATGGCTCGCTCACCATCACGGGCACGGTCTCGCCCGGCGCCAGCGGCATCGGAACCCTGAATTTCAATGGCGCTCTCACCCTCGCCGGCACTACCACCAGTGACGTCCAGAAAACTGGTGCCTCCATCACCGCCGACCTGCTCGCCGGGGCCTCCACGCTGACTTACGGCGGCACCCTGCAAATTAACGCCACTGGCGACGCCTTGGCCGATGGCGACCTCATCGATCTCTTTGATGCGAAGTCTTTTGCCGGAGCCTTCACCACCCTCGCCCCGGCGACACCCGGCCCCGGTCTCGTTTGGGACACCAGCGCGCTGGCCACCTCTGGCATCCTGAGGGTGCGTTCAGCCATCCGCAGCACGACACTCTTTGTTGCGCCCACCGGCTCGGCCGCCAATCCCGGTAGCGAAGCCTCTCCCATGACGCTGCAACGCGCCGTAGAGTTGGCCCAACCCGGCGATACCATCCTCCTACGCGGAGGCGTCTATCGAGAAACCATCACGCCCCTTGCCTCCGGCACGAGTGGCGCCCCCATCACGTTCCAAGCCTATGGCAACGAGGATGTCACGATCAGCGGTGCCGATCTCCTACCCGGACCTTGGACCGCGGGTGCGAACTCCATCTACCAAACCACCATGCCTTGGACGCTAAACACTCCGACCCAAGGCTACGACCAAGTTTTTATAGACGGTGAGATGATGATGGAAGCCCGCTTCCCCAATACCCCTACACTGAATCACACTCTCCCCGTCAAACTCGTGGCAGAGTCTGCATCCCACACCGTCACCGCCGCAACTGTATCAACCGACATCTCGACCGGAACATTCTTCAATGCCCAGCTCACCCAGCCGCCAGGCTATTGGGTGGGCGCCAGCATAACCGCTACCTTCGGTAAAATTTGGGTGGCCGAAACATCCACTGTAACCGCCTCGGGCCTAGGATGGGTTACCTTCACCTTCCCCACTCCTTCCGACAAGGATAAATCCAACTACCTGCCGACCGCCGGCAATCCGTTTTTCCTCTTTGGCAAGCCCGGTGAGTTAGACTCCGGCGGCGAGTGGTTTCGCGACGCTTCCTCACAGACTCTTACAATCCGCACTCCGCTTAGCACCTCTCCCGCCGGCCTCACCGTCGAGGCGAAGCGTCGCAAGCTCGCCTTCAACCTCGATAGCCGCTCCTGGATTCAGGTGAAGGGCATCAAGCTCTTCGCCGCCACCATTACCACTAATGCCAGTAGCTCCCAATGCACTTTTGACGATTTGCAGGTCCGGTATCCGGCCCACTTCACCAAGCTGGCGCGCTGGGCTACCGGCGTCACCGATGCAGATGCCGGGATCATTCTGCGCGGCAGCGGGCACGTTTTAAAGAACAGCATCATCTCCGATTGCGCAGGCAGCGCTGTGGCTGTGATCGGAAGCGGTTTCGAGGTAACCAATAACTACATCCACGATGTTAACTACTCTGGTGGTAACGGGGCCGGCGTCAATTCGGGTGATGGCTACAGTTCGACCACAGGCAGTCACCGGCACTCCACCTCGAATACAAAGATCACCTACAACACGATCACTCGCAGCGGTCAGCGCTGTATCGACTTCACCGGCATGACGGGCAGCGTGATTATGTATAACGACGTCTCCCAAGGCGGCATCCAAGTCACGGATGTCGCCCCGCTCTACGTGGTGGGCACCAACTCGCAGTCCACCGATGGCACATTCCAAGGCCCGTCCAATGGTCCCAAGACCCGCGTAGCCTATAACTTTGTGCATGATTCGGACGGTGCTCTGAGCGGCCTCTCTGGAATCCCCCAAAACAATGTAAAGGGCATCTATCTGGATAACGGCTCCCGGAACTTCGTCGTCGATCACAACGTGATCATCGGGGTCCATAGCGGCATCGTCCTCAACATTGATTCCTCGAAGCCTTCGTCTGATAATATTATCCTCAATAACACCGTTTTCGGCAATGACCGGAGCATGGGCTGGAACACCAACCCGATGACGGGCACGATCATCCAGAATAACATTTTCCGCAAGGGAACTAGCACCGGGCCCAACGCGTCGCTAATCACCAACATCGCCAGTGGCACGGCCCCGCTCCTCACCGATGAGGTCAATGGCGATTACACCCTCCAGGTCACCTCCCCAGCGATCAACACCGGCACGGCCATGCCACCCTACACCGATGGCTCGGTCGACCTGCCTGATCGGGGAGCCTTCGAATACGGCCTGCCTGCCTGGCGGGCCGGCTCCGACCGGGTCGGTTCACAAGCGTGGAACCGCGTGGCCAGCGGCGGCCTCTGGGGCCATGTGGCCAATTGGGAAAACGGACTTGTCCCCTTTGGAGCCGAAAGCAGCGCTGATTTTTCCCAGCTCGATATCACCACCGACAACACCGTCCTGCTGAACGCGCCCCGCACCGTGAATCAATTGGCTTTCGGCGACCTCACGCCCGCCTCGGCTGGTTCGTGGATCCTTTCCAATCAAGGCGCCCCGGCAAACATCCTCACGCTCGATGGTCTCAGCCCCGTCATCCGGGTAGATGCCTTAGGCACGGGGAAAAGCGCCACGATCAGCGCCACCATCGGCGGCGCTAACGGATGGACCAAAACAGGGGCCGGCACCTTGGTCCTTTCCGGGGCTAACACCTACACCGGCTCCACCCAGATCACGGCCGGCACGCTCATCTGCACCAGCCCCTCGGCGCTCGGAACCGGTGCTCTCTCCATCGGCCCGGGCGGCGGCGCAAAGTTACAGTTGACCTACACCGGCACCCGCCAGATCGCCTCCCTCTTGCTCGGTGGCACAGACCCGCAGCCGAACGGTTCCTACGGCTCGTCTGCCTCGCCGGCACGGTTCAAGAACGACACCTACTTCTCCGGTGTCGGCACCGTGACCGTCGGCCCGCTCAACAACGCCCCCGTCGCTGGCTCTCAAAACCTCACCACGCCGGAAGACACCACTCTTCCGCTCACGCTCGCGGGCAGCGACGCGGACAACCACCCCCTCACCTTCACCGTCGTCACGCCACCCTCGCACGGCACGCTTACCGGCACCACGCCGAACCTGATCTACACCCCAGCGGGGAACTACTACGGCCCGGATGCTTTTACGTTCAAAGCAAACGATGGCGAAGCCGACTCCGCTCCAGCCACCGTGGTAATCACGGTCACGCCCGTGAACGATGCACCCATCGCTCAGGCCCAAGCGGTCACCACCGCTGAGGATACCATCAAGACGATCACCCTCGCCGGTTCCGATCTCGATGGCGACGCGCTCAACTACACGGTTTTGACTTCGCCCGTCAGGGGAACCCTGGGCGGCACACCGCCTAACCTCACTTATACTCCACAGGGAAACTACAATGGTGCGGATAGCTTCACCTTCAGAGTAAATGATGGCATCGCCGATTCCGCTCCTGCCACGGTGGAAATCACGGTGACACCCGTCAACGACGCGCCCGTTGCGGCGAATCAGAGCGTGGAAACCCTTGCGGGCGTGGCCAAGGATGTCCTCCTCACCGCAACTGATATCGACCTGGATGTGCTGACATTCGCCATCGTCACGCCGCCGGCCAATGGCATTCTCAGCGGCACCCCGCCCAATCTCACCTACACCCCGGCACCCAGTTTCCAAGGCACGGACAGCTTTACTTTCAAGGCGAACGACGGCGTCGCCGACTCCGCGCCCGCGACCGTGACGGTGACGGTCCGGTCCATCACCTTCATCTACACCAACAGCACGAGCAACAGCGCCCCCGGCACCCCTTGGTCCGATGGCACGCTATGGAACTCCATTCCCGTGGGCGGAGCCAACACCACGCTGATTTTTGGCAACGGAACTTCGCTCGCCGCAAGCCAAACCATTTTTGCCAATAACAACATCGTCGGAAACTTCGCCCTGAATCGTCTCAACGTCACCTATGCCGGCCCTGCCAGCGGCACGGCTCCGGCTGTGACCCTCGCCGGAAACGCGCTCGAGCTCGTTAACGATGGCATCATCCCGCCGACCTTACTCTTTCAGACCACTGGAAGCGTTAAACCCTCCATTACCCTTAACCACAATCTCGTTTTCACTCATGACGCCACGCTTACGACCGCCACCGATGCGCTGGTCGGCGGTGTCTTCTCCGGGGCCGGCGGCTTCACTAAAACCG
>Ga0214921_10010368_pt1 | contig 11535 bp, 8 predicted proteins | sample LL1505_MetaG_FD_177992 | JGI IMG/M metagenome (GOLD analysis project Ga0214921, IMG submission 177992) | Freshwater microbial communities from Lake Lanier, Atlanta, Georgia, United States - LL-1505 | ecosystem: Environmental > Aquatic > Freshwater > Lake | place: USA: Georgia | collected 2015-05-28
CACGACCGTCGTCGTAGGCACGACAGTTGCGGGCGCAGGCGCAGGCGCAGTCGTAGGTGCTGGCGCAGGCGCAGGTGCTGGTGCTGGTGCTGCCGCATCACCCGTCACTTCCACCTGCTGGCCTTTAATTCCCTGAATGGCTGCCGCTGCTATCTCTTCCCGTGTAAACCGCTCGTCGTTGTTCCACAGATCCGAATCAAAATTGTCTATGCGGCTGAAATTGTTAAACTCCGACTTCTGGTACACAGGGTCTTCCTCCTGGAAGCAAGTCGCCAGTAGGGGCTGCGTGAAATAAATCTTCAACAGATCATTGCCGTGGTTCACAATCATGTGATCTCCGCTTGTAAAAATACCCTTCTCCTTCACAAGGTTCACCAGTTTCTGCGCACCAGACTTTGTGAGCACATAGGCATAATTACAAAAATGGAAGTAGCGACGCGGCGGGCCACCGAAAAGGTTGTTCACAGCCACACGGGCGAAATGCGGGCCCACAGGCTCAACAACCGTTTGGAACATGGTCTTGTTCGGCGGCAGAATCCCGCCCAGATACACCACGTCGGCATCGGCAGGCATCGTGTGTGCTATGGTCTTCCACGTATCCATCCAGTCAGGCGCAAGTTTCACATCGTCCTCCATGATCAAATAGGTTGAGGCAAGCGGGTCGTTCGCCAACTTCTCCCAAAGGGTAAGATGCGAAAGAGCACAACCCATAATCGCCTTTTTCCAGTGGAAATCATTGTCCCTGAAACAATCCACAAGATGCGACGTCAGTTGAAGGGTACGTCCATCCACCGCAGGACTGACGTAGGTCTGCTTTGCGAGCGCGACGTGCGCAGCCTTGAATTTCATGAGACGATCTCTGCGCCGCGGCAGGTTGATCAAATACGCCTCGTCAATCTTGGCGCAGAGCGGTTGAATCGCTTTGAACTGCCCACGGTGAACATAGAGAGGTGTGCCGAACTGCTGGGCGGCCCGCATGCTTGTATCGCAGTAATACGCCGAAAGGGGCTGCCTAGGCAGACCCGCGCGCTGCGTCAGCACACTGAGAATAGACTGATCGTGCCGGTGTCCAAAGCACACATCGGAATACTTGAACCACTTTTCGCCAACAATTGTTTCGCGAGTTTCGGCCGCCTTCAGCGCGTCCGGCAGTACCTGCTGCGCATACCGGCTGGTCGGCTTGAATCCCACAAGTCCAGCCGTAATCTGATGGGCCGCAAGTTCAGCCGACGTGACCTGTAGATTCTTACAAAATGCGCCGTGGCACCAGCGCTCATTTGTCTGGGTATCGTCATCTAGCAAAAACACGCCCTCTTTCTCAATCGTCTTCCAAATAGGTGTGGGTGGTGTCGCAAGAACGGTTCCTGCGTCAAGATACAGCACACATGCGTCCTTGTCGGCGCGCTGAAAGGCATCGTTCTGAACCCAGAGTTTCCACGCAAAATGTTTCGGATCCCAATAATCGGCCCAAGGACCGCTCGATGGTAGAATACGCACTTCGTCGGCGCCGTATTTCTTCAGAATCTCCTGCATATTTTCAGGCACGTCGGGCCACACGTAAGCTATCTTTATACACTCCTTATCAAACGACTTCATGGATGCGAAAAGATTCACGGCGGCCTCAACATACGGCGTTGTCGCAGCTGTGACCAGCACACGCTTGGCTGGTAAGGGAACTTCGGCCGGCAGGAGCTGCTGCTGCTGCGGCAAGCGCTCCTCATATACGGCGCCCCACGATTCCGCTGAAACCCACGCGCTATCCTGAACTCGAACATCTTTGCCCAAGATCTTGCGGAAAATGGCGGCAGCGACGCCAACCATGGCGCGCTGAACCGTAGCCCGCCGGAATTCACTGATCGCAGGAACAGCCGCCATCCGCCGCCACGCCACAGGATCATCCACCACCTTCTGAACAATGTTGATCAGATCCTCGGGCTTGGAGATCTTGTTGGCGTTGATAAAACCGGCCGAATCAAAATCGCGGTCCACAAACGGATCGCCCCAATAAATGGGAACCGCCCCCGCAACCTTGGCGTGGAACAACTTCTCCGTTGTATAGCCGGGTGCCGAACTGTTTTCAAAGGTCAGTGCGAACTTGTACTTCTTGTAGAAATCCACCTTGATAAGCTCACCGCCACCTCCACCCCGACCAGCAGGCAGCGGTCCCTCCGGCAGATTACAGAACAACCGACCGCCTGAATCAACGCCGCCACGACCTGTCTGCTGCGACCACGCGTTCAGAATCTGGAACGCAAGATTGCGGTTCCCGTTTGACGGATTCGTCGCAACAAAGGCACAGAACTTCTGTTTGGAATCCAGGACCGCCGGATCCACCTGAGTCGCGTCTTTGAGAGACACGGGACGCGGGTTCACAATCTTGTCGCCGTCCGCGCCCCACCAGTTCACCTCCAGAATCCATAAAGGAAGACGAATGTAATTCGCATCCAGCTCGTAACGGAAGCCAATATTTAGGAACGCGTCCTTGTCGGGCGGCGAGTTCTCGCCCGTAAAATACACACGAGGTACACCGGCCCATCTGTCGACCGTCTTTTCGCTGAACGGGCCGCAAAACACAACCTGCGGATTCGCCTCGTCCAACACAACCTTCAGGCCGTTCTGCGAACCCACCCAACTGAGAAGGTACATGAAGAAGTTGTAGCGCGGCTGGAAGTCGTCCCACATGAAAGCAAACGCAACACGGATTACTGTATTATCAGCTGGAACAGGCGTCGCCACCGCCACAGCCTGAGGGCGCGCTTTAAGGGCGACATCAATTCGCGTGTACTGGGATTCAACAGTCGGGTTGAAGGCAGCCTTGAGTGCGAACACGCGTTTTGCGGATGCTGCCGGCGCAAAGAACCCTGTGCCCGCTTTGTAATCCGCGCTCATCCGCTTCCAGGCATCCACGGCCTCCAGAATCTGATTCAGTTCATAATAATACGGCGCGCCAAGACCCCTGAGCTTCTCACAATTATGGATCATTGGAATGCCCAGGTACATGGCGTCCAGAAGGTAGGACTTAAGGGGGCGGAACCGCTGGTGCCCAATAAAGAACGTCTTTTCCTTGCGCAGATCGGGGAGTCGGACCCGCGGAACCATGTTGCCGCTAATGTCCGGCAGCAGCAGATTCTTCGCGACGTTGGTCTGGAAAAACGGGTGCTTGGCGACCTGCTCGCCGTTGTGAACCGTGAACCGAATCGGCTCGCCGCGCTTCCGAATTTCGCTCACAATGTTCAGCGGCATCACACAGTGGCTCGTGTTGCTGAAATTGCTTTCCACAACGCGGCCGCACCACGAAAGAGTCTGCGGCGCATCGGGCGGAATCATGGCTTCCAGCTTTTTAGCAGACTCGGTCCACGTAGGAATGGATTCCTCTTTTACATACACGTCCAGTGCCGTATGATCCCACAGATACGGGACGGTAATGACTGGCTTGCCGCTCAAGAACTCCAGGTACCGACAATCCTGCTTGGAATAGAAATCATACGTCCAAATCGCTGCTATGTTTGTAAAATTGCGCACACTCGGATTCCATGTGTACACAGAGGATTCCATGTCGTTGAAAATAGGCGGGTAGTGCGCAAAGTGAATGACGCGATCGGCGGCCACCAGGCGCTGCTCAGGCGTAAGCGCCCAGACAACTTCAATAATCGTGTCGTACTTGGCCGCCGCTGTCGGCAAATAAGGCACGCGTGAGGGGACATGTGCCGCAAACTCCTTCACGTCAATAAACCAGTCGGATTCCCCAGGCGGATACAGCAGATGAACGTCGTGGCCGACCGAAGCAGCAGCCCGTGCTAGCGCAACGGCAACCTGCGGAATGGAACCGCTGAAATAACTGTTTTGAAACCGGACGGTGACTCCAAGTTTCATTTATCTGTTTATAAATGAAACTTGGGAACTTTAGACCTCCTTCTCACTTCTCCAACACGAGACGGCGCCACGCCTCTGCGTTCTCCGGGTTGTACGGGCTAAACCGCCACGCCAACTGCTTTGCGTGCGCCTTGTAGCCTTCCACATTCTTGTCGTGGTACTCCACAATGTGCTCAATGTGTGTCGCCGCGGCATCAAAATCGTTCACCTCGTAATAATACCCAAATTCTTTGAATCGCGGCACGTTGTGAATAACCGGATAGCCCATTGTGAGCCACTCCAGAAGACTGTAATTGTATTCGTTGTTCACCTGGTGCTGAACAATAATGGCGTTCTTGAAGACGCGCGCAAGGTTAATAATGTGCGCCCGCGGCATCAAATGAAGCACGCCCGCTTTCAGCGACGTCAGATGAGGTGCGATATTGTGTTTGAAATAATGGTTCTCCGCAAATCGCTGGCCGTTGATTACAATGGCCTCCTTCACCCGCGACGGGTACTTGCGATAATAGGCCTCAATCGCAAGGATCGGCATAAGCGCATTTTTCTGGAAACTGATGTTTGGTTCCATGATAATAAACGTCCGCGCCGAGTCCGTCGTCAACCCATCCCCCGTGTACACGTGCCCAAGATCCTCAATGAAATGCGGATCCCACACATACGGCGCTACACGGGTCCGACCACACATGCCGTTGATCGACCCCGCGTACTCGGCATGAAGGTCGTAATGAGGCGAAACCCAGATTTCATCCAACTCGCCCGCAACGTGGTGGCTGAAATTCTGACCTGGTAGAAACGTGATTGTCTCAATATCAATGTTCAAAATATTCCCAAGGTACAGCTTGGAGACCTTCGCACCCATGTTTCGGAAAAAGCGGCGAATCCCAGGATCGCAACTCATCCCCATCTCAATGTAACTTACAATAGGGAATGGAGCCGTCATATACTGTTTGAAATCCAGGAGCCGAAATTCGCTGTGAATCTTTGCGTCCTTGTGATTCTCATTATTGTCTACCATAATGTATGGTTCAAATCCCAGTACTTCCAACATCTTGTAAATGACGTAGACGTTCTGAAAAAGGCCGTTTGCCCAAATGTGATCATCCGGAATTTTTACGCTTGTGAGAAATACTTTTGGCTTCTCCTTTGTTATGGGGAACTCTGAGGGCAAGGAGTGCGGAATCGGTTGGTACGTTGCGCCATCGCCTGCTTTGAGGACTGGAAAACTCATGGGGTCTATTTGTGGATTGGCGAAGTGGCTCTAAACCACAAGCATCTTGAAAATTGAATGATGGTCTATAAATAAAAGGAAGGTAGGATGGCTCTACTTCTTGAAAACGGTACACAAATCCCTTTTCCAGATGCGCACGTAGGAATAATGGCGGAAGGGGGTGAAATCACGTCCTTGATCCCGTTTGTTACCTCAGGCGAATACTGTGTAATTGACGGTAATCGCGTGAATCTTCATTCAACAGGGGAGCAATTTATTGCCGTTTATCTTGAAAATGTGCGCGATATATACAGCCATACCTGTTTGTTTGTCTTTTGGGGAAACACCACAGAGGAACTGAAGACGCAACTCATTGACCGCCTTCAATGGGACGCAGAACATATTCCCACAATCGAGTTTTATTCAAGCCGTCTTGGTGTTCCTGCTCGGAAAAAACTTGGACCGGTGATTGACGCAACGGTGAACTCTGTTTATGTTTACATGAGGTAGAATGATCAATGAGATCTTTGTGCTCATGTCGGAAGTGGTCTTGTCGGCCTATCCGCTCCTCATTAAATTAGTGGACGCAACGGTTGTTTTTCAAGTCGGTCTGCGTATGTTGACCTTCACGGTCCTTGCTGTCGCCGCTGCATTTCTTACAAATTCTCCAATTGGTGCCGCATTACTGACGAAAGAAACACTGTTGATTGGGCTACTGAACTTGCTACACGTTGGCGGAAGTTATGTGGGGTTTGACCAACTTGCCGGTGGAAATGCGATGGCTCTTTTTTACACATACCCGGTCCTGAACATTCTGGGTGCGGCTGTCGTGTTTGGAGAACAAGTGCCGATGAAATCGTTACCGTGGATCGGTCTTGCTCTTGCCGGCGCCGTCGCCTTGGCGCAGCCGACTGCCGCGAATTGGACGGCGATCGGTGTAGCCGCCGCTTTGTTAGCAGCCGCGACAGAAACAGGCATCTACTTGTGGTTCAAGTCGCACAAGGACGGCGAGTCGGACCAGCCGTGGACAAAGATGGCGCAAATGTACGGCAGCAGTGGCGCCTTGTGGTTGCTGGGAGTTGGTATTGCGATTGCGGTCGGTGTTTTGACGACCGGCGTTTTCAAACTCGGTGCCGGCGCTCTTCCCCGCATCCTGCTGTTCAACGGAATTGTCGGCTTCCTTGGCTACGCGCTCCGATTTTACATGATTCCCAAAGTGAGCACAATTGTGTTTAGCGCGCTGAGCTTCTTTGGTGTGATCGCGGCATACTTGTTCAGTTGGGTCTTTGCGGGCGAAGTCCCGTCCGCGCTTCAAGCCGCCGGCGCAGCCGCGATCATTGTCGCAAATGCGGTGTTAGTGACGAAGGAGACCGCATAAAGATCACACATGGAAAGAGTCATTAAAGGATGCGCATTTCGCTAAAAGACGTGAAAGTTTATATAATATCCCCTGGGACGGGCGCCTATTCGGCGCGCCTCCTAACGGTTTTTGGACGCCTTGTGGCTACCGGATTCAAGCGCGTGGAATTTTTCCGCGCATTGCCGAGCGCGTCTGATCCGTCGTCAAAAGATCCTGGTATTTCCAACGCGGCGGCAACAGACAGTTTGACGCGCACTGTTTTGGCGATAGCAGAGCGTGAACTTATTGGAGGCATGCGTCATCCATTTATCATTGTGGAAGACGACGTTGGGATCATGACGGACTCCGACTCCGTCGACGTGCCCGATGACGCAGATGCGCTGTACCTTGGTGTTAGTAAGTGGATCTATCCACACAAGTACGAAACGCTTGGTCGTGGATTTCATATTCAAGAAAACAGCCCAACGTATGTGAAAGAGTGTGGTTCTGGTTCTGTAACGCGCATTTTGGGTATGACGGGCGGGCACGCGATTCTGTTTATTAATCCCGAATATGTACGGCAATTTATTGCTGCGCTGACGGCTCGGCTTCCGTTCTCAACACCCCACGATCTTGTGTACGCGACTATGCACCCCAAATTCAATGTCTACGCTTTAAAAAATCCCATGTTTTACCAAGACGCGGCTTTAGGAGGACAGGAAGTGGTGACCCGTCTTCGGTACAATGGAGAGCGGTATGTAGCCGCAGATTAAACTATCAGGAAGGACTAAGAGGATGACGACACGGTCTGGTGGACTTCTTGAATTGGTGGCTCGCGGGAAAAAGGACATGTTTTTTACCGCGAACCCACAAACGTCGTTTTTTAACAGCGTGTACAAGGGCGCCGCACCTTTCAGCAAAGAAATCTACGTTTCTACGCCGCGCAACCAACCCGAATGGGGACACGCCGTTGATTTTGAAATTGAGCACCGCGGCGATCTTGTGAAGCATTTCTACTTGCGCATAACGCTTCCTACCTGGTTGCCGGCCGAAGCCGCAGAAGTGAATCCCACCGGTCTTGTGACGGATGCTAGCGGAGTGACCTACGGCTGGTGTAACAACATTGGATTTCAAATGATTGAAAAAATCCAGATTTTCCAAGACCAGGTGATTTTGGCGGAAACGTACGGCGAATTTATGGAGTGGCGGCTGCGCCAATCCTACGGGTTCACAACGACCTATTTGGTGGCGCAAGAGGTGGGGTCACGGCCTGAAACGCCACTAGGAATTGGTCGCAGCGCGACCTTCGGAACTTTACGGGTGCCGTTTCCTGTGCTAGGGTGGCAGAACCTTGCGGATCCTGGGCTGCCCTTGTGCTCTTTGAAAAAACAACGATTCCGAATTCGTATCCATTTGCGACGGCTGGACGAAGTGGTGGTTGCGAGCGACGGACGACTCAGACCGCAGCCATGGGGCGGAAAACCGCTCCGAGTTCAAGCAACCGCGGGCGGACCTGTCGACACTTCGTTGGTAACGCTGCCCTATAGCACAATGTTGCGTGGCCTCAACATGTACTTGGAACAAACCGAACTCTATGTTCCGGCCGATGTACAGTCGTGGTTCAATTCGCAGACATTTCGGTTCCCTTTCCAGTCCGTACAATTCCAACAATTTACGTTGGAAGACAACGCGATGGCGGCAGCGGCATGGAATCCTGCTATAATTTATCCTGTTCCTTTGAACGTGGATTTCATTGGTTCAACCGAGCGCATGTTGCTTGGATTCCGCAGTGATGCCTGTACCGAGGCAGGGCAACGCACGAATTTGAAAGCGCCAAATGGGAAACCCTTTATTCGTTCGGTGCGACTTAATATTGCGAATATTGATCGCATCAAGGCATGGCCGGTCCCTGTTGTAAGAGAAGTCGCAGCGTACTGGAAATCGCAACGAATGGGACTTGATTTACTTGACCCCAATCTGCCCCAAGAAATGTACACGCTCTCTTTTGGCGGATTTGATTCACAGCAGCCGGCAGGAACCCTGAATCTCACACGCGCTTCCTTGCCTGTGATCTATGTGACGTTGAACGGGATTCCGTATGATGAGCGTAATACCAGCCGACGCACCTTTGCGTTGTTGTACGCAGAGACGTGGAATGTGTTTGAAGTAAAGAACGGCGAAGGGAAAATGATGTTTGATGACTCGTAAGCAGGCGGGACCGAGACGCAGGGGTTGGGAAAAATTGAAGGCCCTTTTGCGTCATGGATGTTTGGTGGGCGCGCAGTATTTCAAACAATTCATTCCTAGCAACTTTCCTTTCTCAACTTTCCTTTCTCTTCTCATCATGGACTCCGATTCTTGGACTTCTATCGGCAAGGGCGGCAAGGCGGTCCGCGGCGGCGGCAGCAGCAGCAGCGGCTTTCCTGCGGGAGCCGCAGAGGCTTTCGGGCAGCGGGGCGGTCGTGCCTACGATAGCACCAGCGGCGGTGGTTATCGCGATCGCGGCAGCCGCTGGTCTGACGGCGGCGGCTTCAGCGAGTCTGCCTCTGCGGCATTCGGTGGGGGCGGTCGGTACGTCCCGCCTTCTTCGCGCTCCTCTGCTTCTACTACACAGAAGCCAAAGCCCGTGGAGAAGCCGTACGAGGAGGCATTTCCTGCACTCGGTCGCGGTGGTGGTGCTCCGGTCGCGAAGCCGGCAGCGACTGTCGTGCCTACGACAGCAGCCCCTGGCGCAATGAGTTTCGCATCGCTCGTGAAGAAGACGGCCGAGGAGGAGGCAGCCGCCGAAGAGACGCGGCGCTACGCGGCACTGCGGGACGCCGATGCCCGCATGGCGGAGGAGCGGGAGCGCCGTCTGATTTCCGCCATCCGCACACGCACCTCGTATGGCGAGTACAAGCCCAGCAACTATGACGAGGAGGACTACGGCGGCTACGGCGACGATCTGGACCACGACGTCTACGGCGCGCGCACAACGACCGTGTACGGCGCCGTTCCCGATGTGCGCGGAGACGAGTACACGAATGACTACGACCACCACGACAGCCACAGCTACCACTCGGACGAGTACTAATCGCGGTCTTGTGGCGCAACAAAATCCAATCCACAAACAAATGGCGACAGCAACAGCACTCACCCCTTTGCGCACTCAATATCCATATGATCTCTCGGGCGTCAAATACAAGTCCCGCACCGATCTTCTGAATCTCCAACGCCAATGGGAAACCTTTGAGCGCGTAGAAAACTACAACGACATTGTGTATCAACAGATCTCCGCCGGCAATCGCGGCACTTTGTACTATCAATTCAGGGCACGTCAAGAATACATGGACTACAAAAATGGACAGGAGCTGCATGTTTTACGGTATCCGGCACTCGCGAAAGCGGGTGCTTTTTCATCCATTAGTGAACGCGCAATGCCGGATGTTCCGGTGCTTGTGAAAGCGCCGACCTATTCCATGAGCACCGACCGCGGGATCCTTTTTTCCACGTCCATCATGGAATCGCAGCGCATGGAAAATCAATCAGACCTTGCGGTCTACACATACGTAAGCACCTACAATTCGGAGCACGTATTCAAGTACAACTTCCCCTCCAATGAGGAAAAAATCGCCTACCATCGGGCCGAACGGCTCCTCCGCATGAACGGGATGGTCTAGCGACGGCCACGCCGCACCTGTCGCTGCGCATAATCGTACGCCTTTTCCGTCATTTGCCCCTTCTGAATCCAATCGTGGACCAATGTGTTCAAGTCATGCGATACTTCATAATGTTGAAGTATCGCATTCCAAAGTGCGAGTTGCCGTTGTTTTAGGACGACGTCAAGAAACGCCAGATCTTTAGACTCCATTAATGAAATGTAGGAACACAGGTCTGCGCATCAATTTTCTACGCCGATGAGTCTGTTTCCGCAACATAGGCGGCTGCTCGCAGATGCGCCATCACATCGCGAATATCGGCCCTGTACTTCACACGCGCATTCGCCAGGCATCCATTTGTCTTGGAGATCAGGTGCTTCTCCTCGTCTGGGATCTTCTCAAGATCGCCAATATAGGTGGGGTTGGACTGATTGTAGGTGTAGACGCGGCCCGTCGGGCTGTCGATCAGGTACACGATACCTTGAACGCTGGCGCGAATGAGGATTTCGGGAACGGGCTCCATGTTTGCGGTGCGAACTGAACTTCCTACAATTCACTCGCTGAGATTCTCAATTTTTGCGTCAGCCGAGCACACGTCCCTTTGTATACGGATCGGTTGTCGTAAACTGGATTGGCTCCATGCTTGTACACGCGAGTTGGGAGACGAGCGCGCCTATGAAGACTAGGAGCAAGATGGTGACTGCGAGAATCTGGATTTTTGTCTCCGCTGATAGGGCCATTTTAGTAGAGGGGTTTGGAAAAAATTGAAGGCTCTTTTGGCTAACTGGTTGAGAGTTGGGCGCCGATTATCAGTACACATCCTTTCAACCTTTCCTTCCAATCCTTCCTTCCTTTCAAGATGTCTTCCTTCAACACCGCTTGCCTCATCGCCGAGCTCAAGACCAACCCCTCCCTGCTGTGGGAGCTCAAGAACCTGCTGGAGTCCGCGACTGCGCCTGCCGCTGGCGCAGCAACTACGACCGCCGTGCCTACGGCGGCAGCTGAGGCGGTGAAGCCCAAGCGCGGCCGCAAGCCGAAGGTCGCGGAGCCCGTCACGGAGACGGAGTCCGCAGCTCTTCAGCCGGCGGACGCTGCCGCTGCTGTGCCCGCAATTGCCGCTGAGGCAGCTGCTGCTCCTGCGGAGGCGCCGGCGAAGCCCAAGCGCGGCCGCAAGCCGAAGACGGCCGCTGCCTCCTCGGCAGAGGAGGCTGCTCCTGTGGAGGAGGCGGCTGCTGCCGCCGTGCCTACGGCAGAGGAGGCAGCGCCTGCTCCTGCGGCTGCTGTAGAGCCGACTGCCGAGCCGGCGAAGCCCAAGCGTGGTCGCAAGCCCAAGACGGCCGCTCCTGCGGCTGCCGCCCCCACGGCCGAGGCCGTGCCCACGACCGCTGCCGAGGAGGCTGCTCCTGCTGGCGCAGCAACTGCGGCGGCCGCCGTGCCTACGGCTGAGGAGACGAAGCCCGCCAAGAAGCCCCGCGCTC
>Ga0214921_10010369_pt1 | contig 11535 bp, 8 predicted proteins | sample LL1505_MetaG_FD_177992 | JGI IMG/M metagenome (GOLD analysis project Ga0214921, IMG submission 177992) | Freshwater microbial communities from Lake Lanier, Atlanta, Georgia, United States - LL-1505 | ecosystem: Environmental > Aquatic > Freshwater > Lake | place: USA: Georgia | collected 2015-05-28
GATTTCTAACATATTAATTTTCTTCTCAAAGATCTTCTCTTTAGATATCTCAAATCTATATAACCATGGTAAGTTTTCTGGTTTTACATTAAAATTACCATATAAGTTCATTGAGCTTTTAACTACTACTCCATCATCAATCATATAATTATTTTTTAAGTCACTATCAAAAATAATATCAATCTTCTTTACAATATCTTTAAGGACAGTATATTTTAGATATGCTGCAATAGTATATGCTAAATCTTTATCCTCTTGTTTTTCTTTTTGTAAATATATATACATAATTGGTGTCTTAATATTTTCACTCTTTCTTAAAATTTCATTTAGACGTGGGATACCTTGCATACCAGCTACTCCTGCTCCAGAAGAGTGTTTGGTATTAAGAGTATTATGTACTAGAATATTATCATCAACCATAAAACTATCATTTCCAGGAACAGTAAAATCATATACATATTCTTTAGGATCATCTAGATATTTTAGATCAATAATTTTATCCCATATTACATCACTATCTAATGCAATTTTAATTAAATTCATATTATAATTTACTTTAGTAAGTTCTTCAGAAGTTAAAGTACTTATTTTTAATCTATCCTCAAATAATCCTAAGTATTTTCTTAATGTATCTCTACCAATACTATCTCTTTTAGATATTTGTGATAAACTTCTATTTTGTTTTAACATCTTAAAGATTGATCCAGTCTCATGAACTATTTTACCAATAGCTGGAATCTTATCTATTAAATCTAAATTATAAAACTTTTCAAATCTATTATTATATTCTACTATTAAATCTAATTCTTTCTTCTTTTCTTCTAATTCAAGTCTAATTTTATCAGCAAATAATTTTGCATATTTACGTTGTAATGATAAACAATAAAACTTTCCTTCTTTTTCTGTATAAAATGATCCATATATTCCAAAATAACCTAATAATCTATTTATATCTTTTATTAATATTTCACTTACAGATCCAACTCTGATTAATTGTCTTTTAGATTGAACATTTCCATCACCATCAAAATAACCACTAATAATTCCAGCAATGAACTCTTTATTTGAGTGAAATACCATTGAGCCAATATTTTTATTAAATGATCCAGTATTAAAATGTTCCATTAAAAAATTCTTAAATTCTTTAGAATGTATATCATTATCTTTACTGGGCCCATATTCACCTCTATAATTTTTAGTTGTAAATTCATATCCCATTAATTTACAAAATGTTTGTACTTTAGTTTCAACAATTGGATGAATCTTACATATTTTAACTATATTTCCATTAAAGCTACCATCTGCTAAATAAATACCACAAATCCAACCTAATTCCCAATCAAGCTGAATAGTTTTATCTCCAATCTTAATTTCTTTAGTAGGATTTGGTACTTCAGGAATAAATTTAGCAACTGGTATTCTATCTCCTATTTTTAAATCACTTCCTAATATAGGACCTATTCCAGTTTCTGTTTTCATTAAGAATGAATGAGATAATGTAGCAATTGTTTTCTTACCTGTATTAGTAGTAACTTGAACCATACCACCATTAGCAGGATGTCTTGAAATTTGACTAATTCTTTTCCATGATGTTTTACCATCATTATTAACACCTACGATATAATAATCTTTTTCTAAGTCAAGAACTACACTATCTTTTCCAATTTCTTCAACCTTATTGGTATTATCTTTTAATAAATTATCAATAAATGTACCAACTTTTCCTGTATAATTTCCTTCTTTTGAATGACAGCATATTATAGTATCAAAGTGTTGTGACATCTGAGTTGTTTTTTCTCCGATACTTTGAGAACCAATGCAGCCAACCATTTCTCCAGCCTCTACTAAATTCTTATTAAATGAATTTATGATATCTTTTACGATGATATTAAATTTATTTTTATCTAATTTATATTCATTGAAGCATCGTTTAGGTCCTAAAAATTCATAAAGTCCATATTTAAATAGTGTTTTATGAGCTTTATCAATCTGTACTTTAATTGATAAATCATTTGAACGTTCTTGTTCACTCATACATAATAACTTTGTATTTTTTTGATTTAATATATATTCAATTGAATTCATAATATGGATTGGATCCAAGTCATCACCATTTGATGGAATACCATAAATTGCATTATCAATAATTCTCTTAAAACTTACAGGCATATAAAATGAATCATCTAATACTCTATATTCTATATTAGATTTACGATAAGATGTTCTTAATGTATTTCTAAAATTAATTAAATCTTCAATAAAATCCTCATTTAAATCTACTAAATCTTGTTTATTTAATTTGAATTTTTTACTTAAATCATCAATTTCTTTATCATTAAAATAATATTTTTCTCTAAGTTTTTCATTGTTCATCTTTAATGTTTTTAATACAGTTTGTTTTTGTTTTACTTGATCTAATTGAGAATCACCATAAACATATTGTACAATTACATTATTTCCATTTCTTACAGTACCATCATAGTGGACTGCTAAATCTTCCATACATTTTATTAATCTTCTATTAATATAACCTGATTCTGCTGTCTTAATTGCTGTATCAATTAATCCTTCACGTCCAGCCATTGCATCCATAAAGAATTCTAATGTAGGTTGACCTTCAAAAAGAGAAGCTTCTAAATACCCACGAGCTTCTGGTCTATCATCATTTTGAAAATAATGTGGAAAAGATCTATTATTAATTTTCTTTTTAATTCTAGCAAATGCTAATACAAGTTGACCTCTTCCAGATGTCATACCAGTTACTTTATCAGGTTCTCCCTTAGTATTAGAATCAACTAAAATGAATAAATTATTATCTTTTGATAAGTCTCCCATAGTTACTTTAGTAATATCACCAGTTACACTTTGTAATAATGATGTCATATTCTTTTCTAAAATATCAGGATCTATTAAATCTGGATTATTTTCTATTTCTGTTAACATACATTCAACTTCTACTTTTTTTGCTCTTAGCATATCTTTACATTTCTTAAGAGCTTCTTTAGATATTATAACATCTTTTAATCCAACGGTTGCACCTCTAGACAGTAAGTATTGGATAATTAATCTTTGTAAATTATCAATATATTCAGTAGCTGCATCATTTCCAAATTGATCTAGAATTGTATTTAAAATAACACCATTTGCAATTTTACCAGTTATTTTTCCTTTTAGTAATTTTCCATTGATTATTTCTAACTTCTTTTCTCCTTTATCATCAAATTCTACAATATTTAATTTATCTGGTAATAATGAACTAAAAATATCATTAGTTTTACTTATTCCATCTTTTGATTCTAATTCCATTTCAAGATTTCTATTTTTTGAAATTATATTATTAGCATGATGAGAATCAACATCTTCGTATGAACGAGTTAATAAATAAGCTCCTAATGGTGCATCTTGTTTGGTTTTGATAATAATATTAGTAGATGCTGGTGCAATAATTTGATTTCTAACATTTGCAATCATTGCTAATTCTGTAGTAGCTTGAATTGATTGAGGAACGAAAATATTCATTTCATCCCCGTCATAATCTGCATTGTATGGACCAGTAACTGATACATTCATACCAAAAGTAGTTAATTCAGGATCTTTTAAAATTACACATTTGTGTCCCATCATAGATAATTTGTGAAGAGTTGGCTGTCTGTTATATAAGACATAATCTCCATCAATTAAATGTCTTTCAACAATATCACCATAATATAACTTAATATTTTTTTTTCTATATCTTAAGTCAATAGGACGACGATTATTACCCTTTGGAAATACATAATTTGCCCCAGGATAAGTATCTCTTCCATTTTTAACTAGTTTAGTTAATCTACTTATATTTTGTGGTGTAACTACTTCAGGAAATGTAAGAGTTGTTGCTAATTTTAATGGTACACCTAATTCATCAGTTCCAACGTCAGGATTTGATGTAATAACAGTACGACCACTAAAGTTAGTTCTCTTTCCTAATAAGTTACCACGAACACGACCTTGTTTTCCTTTTAATCTTTCAGAAACTGATTTGTATACTCTACCACCAGTTTTTTGTTCAGATCTCTGTAAAATAGATGTTTCATTATCAAAATATGTAGCAATATGATATTGTAATGCTTGATGGTGAGAATCATTGTATTTAAATTCTTCATTTAACATTGCACTCTTTTCTTTATTAGTTCTTAAAATTACATTTCGTTTAATAATATCAGCTAATTTATCAGTCATTGAATCTTCAAATGACTTGGAAGCTAACACATCTCTACGAATTGTAGGTCTAATTGCAACTGGAGGAATTGGAAAAGCAGTAATAATTAAATTTTCAGGTCTACTAATTTTAGGATCAAATCCCATAATTCTACAGTCAACATCACTAATATTTTTTAAGATATTGTGACAATCTTCTGCACTAAGTATTTCTTGAATTTTTTGTTTTCCAGTATTACTAATTACTGCACCCTCTTCTCCTTCATCTACTTTTGTTTCTGCAACTAATTGAACACCAGTTTCATTAACTCTTACACTTGGAATTGGTGCACCACATGAATAATCTGGATTTTGACAATAAGTAATATTTGAAGTTAATCTTTTAATTTCATCAAAACGTGCTTTTCCAATACGATTTTTTAAAATATCATTCATTTCTTTTTCAGTTTTGTATATTAATAATTTAGAGCATCTAATACAGACACAACCTAAAATATTCTTTACATGTTCAATAAATCCAAAATGAAATACTGGTTCAGCTAAGTCAGTGTGACCAAAATGACCAGGACAATCATTACTGTTTAATCCACAGGTTGAACAACTAACTTGATTATCAGTTGTACCTAAACGAGAATCAATTAAGCCTCCTCGTTTTGGTTCATGACTATCATAAGTTTCAGGTATGTTAATACCATATGGATCTTTATTAACAACACTGTATCTTTTAATCTCATCATTACCAAAGACACAAAATTGAATTTTATCTATATTAACAATTTCATCGGTATTAAATTCCATTTTATATTCTATAAACATATTTTTTTATATTAGAATTGTTTAATTTATCAATTTTTATTTGATTAAAATAATATTTTAATTAAATAAAGTTTATTACTAAATTCAGTCATTTTTAACTTAGTGTAAATTTATGCATCTTCTAAATACAAATTTTTATCTAAACTTTTTATATCATATGTATTTTTTCCTAATTCAATACTCTGAATGCTATCTAAATTTAATTCATTGTTGAAATTATAATATATAATATCATATAATTTAGTTTTAGTATCATATTTTCTTACTATATTTCTTATATTTATTTTTTGTTCTTCATTTTTCATTATTAAGTTACACTTTATAAATACCATCATTTTATCAGCTAATTTTAGTTTTCGTGTATAATTAAATACATCTTGAATTGATCCTTCTAGTATACTCATTCGAATAATATTATTATCTCTGTATGTAAATTCATAATATTTTCTAGTATTATAATTTGTACTATATCTGCATAAATTAAGTAAAAATTCAATATAGTTATATAATAAATAATTTAGAATATAATAATAATATACATAATTTAGAGCTTGCTTATTTTCAAATGGTATAATAGATAATTCTGTAAATAAACAAGATGAAATTTTATTTTTAACCAAATAATAAATTCTCGAAATAAATTCTAAAGCTGTATAAAACATAAGTATATATAATATAAGGAATTAATATATATTTATATTATGAGTAATATATTTAAAAACTTTGGAGAATTATATAATAATGAATCTGATGAAGAATTTATAACGGTATCTAATAAGAAAGGTAAAAAAGTTAAAGAAGAAATAGTTGAAGATGTACGTGTAGATGATTTAGTAGAAAATGAAGAATCTGAATACTATGTTTTAAATAAAGCAGAATTAGAAAAACTTGGATTTTTTAAAAAATTTAATTCAGAATATAATTTATGGTATCATCACGAATTAAATAATTGGAAAGTAGAAGGATACAGAAAGATTTTTCATATTAAAAACATAAAAGATTTTTGGGATCTTCATAATAATATTGATTGTATTGGAGGAATAACAAATCAACATTTCTTTTTAATGAAAGATAATGTACTTCCAATTTGGGAAGATACAGCAAATAGAAATGGAGGATCATGGTCTATAAAATTAAATGATATATCCAATGCATTAAATGTCTGGTTAAAATTATCAATGTTAATGGCAGGTGAAATGATTGTAAAAGATGAAAAACATAGAGTAAGTAAATTAGTAGTTGGTTTATCTATTAATTTAAGAAATCAAAATACTTGTATTATTAAGATTTGGAATAGAGATGCAAATTATAGTTCTATTAATTTATTGAATGATGATATTATTAAAGAATTTGGATATAATATTATTTATAAGAAGAATATTGTTGAATATTAGACTTTCTGTAAACTTTGTAAATTAGTAAACTGTTAAACAGTTAAATTGTAAACTTTCTAAACTAAAAGATTAATTAATTTTAAATAATAAAATATAATAATATTATATTTTATTGATTATTTAAACTCTAGGCTCTTCTATACCAAAATATTTTTTAAGATTAGCATTAACAGTATGGTGCACTATTACAAAAACAATAGCGTGTAATGCAGTTGTTAAATATTTGTTATCGGTTGGAATTGTAAATAAAATACCTGGAACACATAAGAAAAATACTAATGCACAAATATAATTAATCCACATTTTATAATATATTATAATTTAGAAAATTATAAATCTAAATATAAAAATAATAATATTATTATTTTTATAAATTAACTATCATCTTCTTCATCCTCTACTTGAAGATCATTATCTAATTTAGTTACATCTTCTACAACTGGTGCTAGAATTAAATAAGTATATCCTAATCTTCCAATATTATATTTAATAAATAATGGTGTATCATTTTCTAAATATAATTCTACATTAGAACATAAACTGGTGCATTTATAAAGAATCATCATATTCTTTAAACTAAATCTTCCTTGATATACACTATCATCTTTTTTCTTAAATTTAAGATTTTCATCTTTCTCTCCTTCAGTTAAAATTACTTGTCCTTGTGATTGTTCTCCTTTACCTGAGAAACTCATAACACCATTTACAGATCTAATTTCAATCATATCATGAACTACATTAAGATCTTTAATAATCTTGTGAAATTTAACAGATGGAATAACTGAAATAATGGAGAAATCAAATTCTGGAATCTCAAATTGATCTGCATCTGGAATTTCCATTAGAATTAATTTATAATCTGCTACACTATTATCTTTACTATTTTCAAATCTAAGACCAAGTTTAGAATCATTTTCATAATAAAATGTTAGTGTTTCATCATCTGACATGTTTTTAATATGATTATAAAGTGATTTCATACTGATTCCTACTTTTTTAGTTTGTTTACAATAAAATTCTTCAAAATTTTCTGCCATTAATTTCATACAAATTGTAGCTGTATTACTGGTATTTGAAGCATTCATAGAAATACCTTCTTTTGAAAAGATAAAATTAACTTCATATAATAGATCCTTTAATGATTCAATTAAGGTCTTTATAACTCTGGACTGAATAGTTTTAACCTTAAAAACAAAATTAGTATTCATATTTATATATAAAATATAGTATTTATCCTTTAAATATAATTTTATCAATTTTTAACTTACTTTAAAAAGTTTGTATATATACTAATTCTAACATGATTTTTATTATTTTTAATAATAGATAAAACTAAAGTTTTTATTTGAAAAAAGTTATTTACTTTTCTTAAATTTTCTTTCTAAACTAAATATATTATGAGTAAAAATTATAAACTTGTTAATCCTTATGTAATTGGATCAATGAATAAATCTTTTAATGCTTCATCATCTATTGAAGCCGCTAAATTAGCATATAATGAATTATCTCAATATTTTGGTAATCATATGCCTGCATTTAGATTTACATTAAAAAAAGTAGGTACAAATAATTCAGTAGTTAAAGGTGAATCTAAAGATTTTATTCATTTTGAGGCAAATGAAAATAAAGGTAAAGATAATAAAGTAACTTATGAAATAAAACAAATTGAAGGAAATAACATGAAAAGTTTTCAATCAAGATTAAATAAAGTAGCTAATCAAGATGAAAAACAAAATGGTGGTGCAAAAAGTAAAAAATCTATTAAAAAAGCAAAAAAAACTAAATCAAGAAAAGATGATTCAGAATCAGATTCCGATTCTGATAGAGGTAATTATGTAGAACGTAATTCAGGTAATGATGATTTAAGTGATTATTTTGATGATGATTATGAAGCTCCTCGTAAAGGTCCATTAACATACGATCCTATTTCTTATTATTGGTATGATCCTTTTGTATATCCTACAGTAGATCGTTGGTATTTACCTACATTTGTATTACCAATTCAACCAAGAGTAGTAATAGATGCACATAGTTTAATGTATGCTAAAAATTGGTAGATAAGTTGACCTGTAAACAAGTTAACAAGTTGACCATTTAATCAATAAACTAAAATTTAATTATATATACATTTAATTAAATTTTAAACAGTAGTGTTTTTTTTAGCTCCTTTAATCGGTAATTTCATACGTTTTAATTTAATATTATCAACTTCAGGTCTTTTATCAAAAATATATTTAGTAAATTCAGCAGCTCTAAGTTTATCTCCAGTAATTTCTGTTAATGCAGTAGCAACCATATCTTCTTTTAATCCTTTTTTAGTCTTCTTTTCATCTTTAATTAATTTACCACTAGTAGTATCGATTGTCGGTTTATTTAATTTTGTCATATAATCTAATATATATGACTCAAATTGTTTTTTTTCTAAATTCATATCTTTAACAGTAGCACTTATTTCTTTGATCTTATCATCGAGTGCTAGCCAATTAATAATCATTTCTTTTAGATCGTCAATTGTTGATTCGTTTGCCATCTATATATACTATATATAAAATAAATAATTTTATATATAATTTTTAACTTTTTAAATTCTTTATATTCCTTACATTCTTTACATGATGGGTTTTATGTTGTAGTCGGGTTCAATTGTAGAATTATTCCAAGGGCTGACCATGAATTTAGGATTGGGTGGAGCAGCACGAAGATCATGTGATGCATTTTTGAGAGTTTGTCCTTGAGTATCAATACCAACTCTAGATTGGGTAGAGGCACCAGCAAGTAAGTTTTCATTTTCAATTCTCATCATTTGTTTTTTATCATAAGGCATGTCGAACCAATCATCCTTAGATTCTTTAGGAAGTAAATCTTTGGCTGATAATTTTTTATCTTTTCTTTCTTTATTGATGACTGGTGTTACACCTAAGGTAAAGTCAGGAATATTAGTGCTACCATCTAAGGCTAAACCATTTACATTGGTAGTATTTGGACCAACATTGCCACCAGCACCAGTTAATTTAGTAACAAATTTACCACCACCGAAATCATTGCCACGTTTTTCAGATGCAATTACAAAATCAGCTTTAGGTGATCCAGGTGTACCTGCTCCAACTTTATTGTCAAAACCTTCTAATTCAAGACTATCAAATCCTTCAGTATAACTAAATTTTTCTTTTGATTGAGGACTCTTTTTAGAACTAGTTTGAACTTTAGATGATTTATGACCAGATGTCATATTTAATACAACTAAAACAACAACTCCTGCTAGTATAAGTAAAGCTATTTGATTATTTGACATAATATATATATTTAGAATAGATAAATTTATTTGAATTAAATATTTTTATAAAAAATATATAAATAATAATATATAATGAATAATTTGTTAAATAAAGAAGAAGAAGTAAAGAATTTTTTAAGAGTATTAGTAAATAAAAAAGTATCTAGCAGTATAAAAGTATTAGATCTAAACTTTTTAAATGAAAAAGATTCTAAAGGAAATACAATTTTACATAATGCTGTATTACAAAAAGATATATTATTAATTACTGATATAATTAGTGTTGTAAATCTAGTTAATGATACTGGTATGAAGGATAAATTTTTAAATATTACAAATAATGATGGTAATACTGCATTACATTTAGCTGCATATTCTTGTCAACAAAATAATAATGATTTATCTAGTGAAGCTATTGCAAAATTATTAGATAATGCTGGATGTAAAAAAACTATTCCTAATAATAAAGGTTTAATAGTAAGTAGTTCTGAATCACCTCCACCTTCAGCTTCTGAATATAGTAAAAGATTATTTAGTATGTTTGGTGGTCAACAATCACCTACTAATTCTACTAAATCTTCAAATTCATCATTTGAAATTAAAAAATCTACTTTAACTGATATAAATACAGATGTTTCTATTGATTATCCAAAATCAAAACCAGTAAATAATTTAAAGAAAAATTTAATGGATTTTACATCTGATATATCAATTGATAATAAATCTATTATTGGAAAACCAGAATCTACTGATAATTTATCTAAAACATCTCTTTCAACATCTATATCAACATCTCCATCAACATCTCCATCAACATCTCCTTCAACATCTCCATCAACATCCCCTTCAACATCCGCTTCTGAATCTAAATCTTCATCTATTACTGGCGGATCAAGTGAAATATCATCTGAATCATTCTCATCTTCTGTAACTGAATCTTCATCAATGACATATTCTGGTTCATCAAGTAATTCAGGGGGGCAAAAAGGTGGTGCAAAATCAGCAGAAAGCTCAGAATTATCTGATACTAGTACATTTGTTAAAAGTTTATTAGCTCAATTTAACTCCATGAAAGGAGGTTCAAGAAATGTAAGAGGACAACGTATTTTACCATCATTAAGTGATTATGAACTTAGTGAAATGTATGGTGGTCGTGATTTTGGTTTATCAAGAGAACAAATGAAAGAATCATCGAATATTCATGATGAAGTAGTAAAAATGTTTGTTGATGGTGGTAAAACTGAAGAAGAAGCTAGAATTTTAAAGATGGCATTATATAAATACACTAAAGATAAAAATCCAGAATTAAATAATTTAGATAGAGCTAAAAAGATGAAAGAATATGCTGGTGATTCAAAAATAGTAAAAAGTTTAGATTTAACAGCTACACGAAAAATATATGAAGATGTTAAAAAATCAAAAAGTATGATGACTGATTCTAGTTCAGTTACATCAAATACAGAAACAAGTGAGACTACAGAAGTAAAACCTAAAAAAACTAGTGTTAAAAAAACTAGTGTTAAAAAAACTACTGCTAAGAAAAAATAAAAGTTTTATATAGTTTATAATTAATTTAAAATATTTATAGTTTTAACAGTGAACTGTACACCTGTTTTATTTTCAAATTGCCATATACTATTTATCTCAATTATTATATCGCATGTTTTTCCTTTTACATCATATATGTTACATTCTGACTGATCTTTATAACATTTTGCAATTATCTTTTTACTAATTTGAGGAATTGTTAATTTAAATAAAATATCATTTTTTATATTTGATAATTTTTCCATACTTGGATTTACATCTTTTAATAAAAATGTTTCTATTAATTTTATATCTTTTAATATTGTT
>Ga0214921_10010370_pt1 | contig 11535 bp, 12 predicted proteins | sample LL1505_MetaG_FD_177992 | JGI IMG/M metagenome (GOLD analysis project Ga0214921, IMG submission 177992) | Freshwater microbial communities from Lake Lanier, Atlanta, Georgia, United States - LL-1505 | ecosystem: Environmental > Aquatic > Freshwater > Lake | place: USA: Georgia | collected...
AAATTGATACTAATTTATGGCATATTAAATATTATAAGGGATTAGGTACATCTAATAGAGATGAAGCCAAAGAATATTTTACTGACTTAGAGAATAAACTAATTAAATATTCTTGGGTAAATAAATCTATGTATCCAGATGATGAATCAAAATCTGATTCAGAATCTGATGAAGAAAGTATTGCATCATCTAAGAAATCACAAAAGAAAGGAACTAAGAAATCTAAAACAACATCAGTGGATGATGTTCAAAAAGAACATATTTGTTATGATGCAATTACACTAGCCTTTGAAAAGAAAAGAGCAGATGATCGTAAAGATTGGCTAATGAAATATGATAGATTAAAGATTATTCAAAATGATGTAAAAGAAGTACCAATTTATGATTTTATTCATCGTGAATTAATTCATTTCTCAAATGATGACATTAATAGATCTATTCCTAATGTAATTGATGGAATGAAACCATCTCAACGTAAAGTACAATTTGGTTGTATTCTAAGAAAACTATTTAGAAAACAAGATGAAATTAAAGTAGCTCAATTATCTGGATTTATATCTGAAAAGACATCTTACCATCATGGTGAAGCATCTCTTCAAGGTACTATTATTGGAATGGCTCAGAATTATGTCGGAGCTAACAATGTCAACCTACTTTTTCCATCTGGACAATTTGGAACACGTTTGCTAGGTGGTGAAGATTCAGCATCTCCAAGATATATCTTTACATATTTAAGTGATTGGAATAGATTAATTTTTAGACCTGAAGATGATCCAATCCTTACATACTTAAATGACGATGGTGCATCAATTGAACCTGAATACTATGTACCAATTATTCCAATGGTTCTCGTGAATGGAGCTGAAGGAATTGGTACTGGATTCTCTACAACAGTTCTCCAATATAATCCACTTCAGATCATAGATAATTTACTATTAATGATGGATAATAAATCAGTTAAAGAAATGTATCCATGGTTTAAAGGGTTTAAGGGAAAAGTAGAGAAAGTAGAAAATGGATTTAATGTAAAAGGTAATTATAAAGTGGATAAAGAAAATAGTAAGATTGTAATATCTGAACTACCTGTAGGAACCTGGACTACCAAATATAAGGAATATTTAGATAAACTAGAAGAGGATAAAGTAATTAAAGGATTCAAAGATAAGAATACAGATGAAACTGTATATATTGAAGTTCAGTTTACAGATGATAATCTATTTGATTTGATTGAAAAGAAAAAATTAGATGCTACTCTTAAAATGACAACTAAGAAACATATTACTAATATGCATTGTTTCAATAAAAAGAATGTAATTCATAAGTATGATAACATATACGATATTCTCAAAGAATTCTATGATGTAAGATTAGAATATTATACTAAACGTAAACTTCATCAAATTGATGAATTAGATAAAGAATTAAATATTTTAGATTGGAAGATGAAGTTTATTAAAGGAGTTATTGATGGATCTATAATAGTTAATAATCAAACTAAAGATAAGATTGTAGAACAACTAGTAAAATTAGATTTTCCAAAACTATCTGAAAATAAATCATATGATTATCTACTTCAGATGCCAATTTATTCTCTTTCTAAAGAAAAGATTGATGAACTTCAAAAGAAGATTGATGATTTAGAAGAAGAATTAGAAAAGATTGAGAGCACTACTGAAATAGCAAGATGGAAGAGTGAATTAATAGAATTAAGAAAGATGATTGAAAAGAATTATAAACTTAGTGGTGATATTTAGATAAACTAAATAAACTATGTAAACTTTAACTAGTTAACTTTAGAAATAATTTATTTTATTATAATAATATATGAATACAACATTTATTATAGTAGTAATAGTTCAAACAATTTTAATTATTTTACAATATTTAAACATGGATTCTCCTCCAAAAGTAACTGCAATTGCCTATCTAAACAGTAAAATTAAAGGCTCCATCTATTTCTATGAACATTCTAGCACAAATGATGTTACTATAGATATTAATTTATCTGGCTTACCTCCAAGTTCTCAATTAGGATTTCATATTCACGAAGCAGGTGATTTATCAGATGGATGTACATCTGCTTGTGCACATTTTAATCCCTTTAAAACTGTTCATGGAGGAAAAAATTCTTCTATAAGACATGTAGGAGATTTAGGAAATATTACAACAGACGCTGCAGGAAATTGCAAAATTAAATTTACAGATCATCTGATTAAATTAAGAGGTTATACACAAAATATAATTGGAAGATCAATTGTAATTCATGAAAAAAAAGATGATTTAGGTAAAGGAGGAGATACAGAATCATTAAAGACTGGTAATGCAGGAAAACGAATTGCTTGTGCAGTAATTGGATATGCTAAGAAAATGTGTAAATAAATTTCTACTAGATAAACTGTTAGACTAGTTGACTGTAAACTGGTAGACTTGTTAACTGTAAACTCTAATTAATTTAAACTGGTAGACTTGTTAACTGTAAACTGGTAGACTTGTTAACTGTAAACTGGTAGACTTGTTAACTGTAAACTCTAATTAATTTAAACTTCAGTTGCATCATGAAATTTAAATCCTAATTTTTTATTAAACTCTATAGATTTATTTGATAATTCTATATACTTTTCTTGACTAGTTCCGCGAAGGTGTCCAATCCCACTAGTTTCAATTTCTAAAAACATAGATAATATACCAATAATAATAGTTCTCATCCTCCATAAAGGGTTCCATTCTCCTTCATGATAACTTGAAATATTATAACAAATTTTTGTATTAATTTCAAAACGACCATTTGGAGTTAGCCATTTAAAATCAGGGGATTTAAATGGGTATCCTTCATGTAATTTAATATGAAGAATAAATTCTCCGGCAGTAAAACGTTTATCTTCTAAATTATGATATAAAATATACCAATCCATAATATTAGATTCTGGTACATAAATTTTAAAATTTTTATCAGTATTTTTTCTAATTTCTTCTATTTCTTTTATAATACGAGCGGTATTAGTTGCCATTAAAAATTTAATAATTATAATGTAATTATTAATTTCTTTTTAAATCATTGTATATTATGATTTTATTAAACTTGAAACATTTGTTGTTTTTATAGGTATATTTATGTTATTTGGTACAATATTTTTATTAGATATAATAGTGGAAGATTTAACAGTAGGAGATGTAATAGTAGGAGATGCAATAGTAGGAGATGCAACACTAGGAGATTTTACAGTAGATATAACAGTAGGAGATTTTACAGTAGATATAACAGTTGGAAATTTAACAGGAGAAGAAACACGAGATACAACAATAGGTATTATTGATTTTTCTCTTATAATTGGAGCTAGATTACATGCTGGAGAATCTATATTAATCTTAAAATTATCACTATTAAAACAAAAATTTTTAAAATTAATTTTTACATAATATAAATTAATATGATTGTAAATTAGATATAATATTGATGCAATTATAAATGCTATTAATAGAACAGTTTGATGACCAACAAAAAAATTTGTAAAAAGAGAAATCATATAATATATTTATATATTTATTTTGTTTCAACTGATATATCAAAATTTGAATTAAATTTAAATTTCTTTTTTTTAGGAACAGCTTTTTTTAAAGTAAAGAAATCTATTATATTTTTTAATACTTTTTGTTGATACATTGTTAAATATGCATATATTAAAAATAAAATAAATAAAAATATAATAAAAACAATAAATTTCTTACTTGTTACAATACCATAATAGTCAATATTAATAAGGTAAGTAAAAATACCTATAATAATAGGTACAATTATAATTGAAATTTGAGTTACAATTGGTTTTGCTATTTCTATTATTGATTTTATAAGATCTGTAATCTGTGAAATAATTCCTTTAATAAAACCTATATAATCCATTAATATAATATGTTTTAAAAAAAATTTATTAGTTTATTTAAATAATAAAATTTAAATATTATTTATAATGAATATATTTATTCTATGCGCAGGAAAAGGTTCTAGATTTGAATCAATATATCCTAAACCATTAAATTTAGTTAATGGAAAACCAATGATTTATCATACAATTAATTCACTAAAACTAGATAAAGTCTCATTATATAATTTATATGTTATCTATAATAAGAAATTAGATTCATGTAATTTTAAGGAAATTCTTATAAATATGTTTCCTAAAATTAAATTTAATTTTATTCTAATAGATTATTTTACTAGAGGAGCATCAGAAAGTGCATTTATAGGATTGCAATCAGTTTATAAACAAATTAATAATGAAAATATAATATTTTTAGATAATGATACTATATATCCTGATGAAACTTTTGATTATTTAAATATGCATTATGAATCAAATTTTTTATTTACAAATTTTAATACAGAAAAAGATCCAATTTATTCATATGTTCAAATTGATAAAGATAATCAAGTTTTATCTATTAAAGAAAAAGAAAAAATTAGTGATTTAATATGTGTTGGTGGTTATGGATTTTTAAATAAGGATATTTTTATAAATACATTTAAATCTATTTTAGAATTAAATGAAAAAACAAATAATGAATTTTATATGTCATTAATGTATGATTATATTTTAAAAAGTAATTCAAAAAAAAATTTATTAACTCAGTCCACACAGTCCACTCAGTCAACACAATCAATAGTAAATATTACAATCGATAAAATTATTAGTATGGGTACACCAAATCAATTACTTAAATTCAAAATTAAGAATATTCTTCGATATGTATTTGATTTAGATAATACACTAGTTACTTATCCAACAATTCATGGTGATTATTCTTCTGTAAAGCCAATTTACAAAATGATCAATTTATTAAAGAAATTAAAAGAAGAAGGACATACTATTATAATATATACTGCTAGACGAATGGGTTCACATAATCATAATGTTGGAGCTACTATAAAGGATATTGGTAAAATAACATTTGAAACATTAGAAAAATTTGAGATACCATATGATGAATTAGTATTTGGAAAACCATTGGGTGATGTATATATAGATGATAGAGCATATAATCCTTATGATGAAAGATTATATAAATTAATTGGAGAGTATCAATTAATAAATGATGAGATAGAGAATAAAATAGAAAATAATAAATATAATGAAATAAGATGTATAGATGAAAAGATAATAAAATCTGTACCATTAGAAACAGGATCAGGTGAATTATTTTTTTATGAAAATTTACCTTATTCTATACAAAATTATTTTGTTAAATATTATGGATATAATATGAATATGAATTCTAATATAATTGAATTAAAATTGGAAAAATTTAATAGCATTCCAATATCATATTTATATATAAATAAAACTTATAATTTAAAATTATTTGAAGAATTATTAAATAAGCTACATTCAATTCATCAAATTGAATTAGATAATAAATTAAAATTAGATGAATATAAATTAAATTATATCTTAAAAATTAAAAAGAGATTTGAAGACAAAGAAATATATAATTTTGAGAATGCCGATTTACTTTATGAAAAAATTCTTACTCGATTAAATACATATTTAAATAGTAAGAATTTTAAAGATAATATTGTTTCAGTTATACATGGTGATTTTTGGTTTAGTAATATATTATTATCTTATAAAGATGAATATAAATTTATTGATATGAAAGGAATCATAAATAATACTAAATCATTAAGTGGAGATAAATTATATGATTATGCAAAAATATTACAAAGCTTGGTTGGATTTGATGCTATATTATATGATAAAGAAATTGATTCTAATTATAATCTTATATTTGTAGAACATTTTAAAAATTGGTTAAAAGAGCACGGTATTATTGGTAAAGATGTAAAATTAATTTGTGCATTATTAATGTTTGGTGTATTTCATGCGTATAAAGATATGAAAGAAGAAAAAAAAATAAAAATTATTAAAATGATTGAAATATTAATAGGAGGTATTGATTAATTATTTTTTTCTATTTAGATTATGTAATATTACACTACGATTTATAGGTCCAAAATTTGGTCGAGTATTATTAATTTTATAAATATTATCAGTTATAATATTTATATTTTTGTTAATTAAATAATAAAATAAAGTTTCTTCAGGTGAACGATCCATTTGTTCTTCATCTTCATTACTAATATTTTTATCTTCAATTCCTTTAATTTTTAAAACTGGTTTATTCATAAATAAATGAATTTCTAGATGAAATTTAAAGTAAATATCAGCAGTAAATATATTACAAATAATAACACCATCTTTTGGAATTTTAATTGATTCTAAACTAGATTTTAGTGTTTCTATTAAATTAGAATTTATTAATTGATTTGATATATTATGGTGCATAATTATATAAGAATTTATAATATCATCATAATATTTATCAACAATATCAGTTAAGTTTTGTAAATTTATATTTGGTCTAATATGAATATAAATTAAATAATTTTCATTTATTTGATTATAACAATCATATGCATTTAAGGTTTGATAATATAAATTATTTATATCTATATTATTTGATACTTTTTTATAATTTTTAGAATATTCTTTTATAATATATTTTTTTATTGGAATTATATTTTTAAGATCATCAATATTAAATTTTTGTTCTTCATAACCAACTATATCATAAGTGCATACATAATAATCTACATGATAATTTTTAAAATATTGATTAAGTGCATGTAATGTTAAATTATAATTTAACATAAATCCACTAATACAAAATGCAATTCGGATTGGTTCAAAAAATATATCATGAAATGCATATTGTAAAAAATCTGATTTATTATTTATAATTATATTTAAATAATATTTTTTTGATTTTTTTAGGATTTCTTTATAATCAACAATACAACTTGTTATTTTAATATCTGACAATACAGTTCCAATATTTTTAGTATGCCAATAAATATAATCATTCGATGGAATAAAATCTTCTGTTATTAATTCTGGTTTACATAAAATTAAATTATTTTTTAATGTTTCATAATTAGTAATTATATGAAATAATAAATTATAATGATTATTAAATTTCATTACGATTAATTTATAATTATTATTTATATAGATATTATATAAATAATATGAACATAATTAATTTATGTAAAGATATAATTAATTTTGAGTATAAATCCACCAATGAAAATAATAATCTAATAATTTGCAAAGATATAAAAGATATTAAAACATATATAAATATAAAAAAAATATGTTTTATAACCTCTTTAACTACTATACCAACTTTAGAAAACTATAAAATAACAAATATAGAAAAAATATATGGTACTGAATTAAATATGATATTTTTAACACATATTTCACATATAGATGATATTACATTTATAATTGCAGGTTATGTATCAAAAATATGTAATATTAGTAGAATTAATTGTTATTTATATGGAAAATTTATTCAATCAACTATTGATAAACATACTAATAAAGATATCGAAAATTTAAAAAAAGCAATAGATAATGAATATTATATAAAATTAAACATGTATAATCAAATGTATAATATTTATAGAGTATTAGATCAAGTAGATACTGAATATTGTATTAAAAATCGTAGTGATGAATATTATATTAATATGGATGAATATATTAGTATAATGAAAACAAATAATAAATTAATAATAAATAATTTATTTTTAGAAGGAAATGATTATTATATTTCAGATCATATATTTGGAACTAATACAAAAAGTTTTAAAGAAATGATATTTAATTTAAAAGATATATTAGAGAAAAAGAAACTAATAGATTTACAATATATAATGCATACTGAAAAAGTTTTTGCTATTTCATATCTATATAATAGATATCAACAAGATCAATTAAAAAATAATCAAAAAAATATATTTTCAAATAATTTTTATATATACGAATGTAATCGATTTGATGATTATTTATTTTCAACAATGAATTCACATGCAGCTTCAATAATAAAAAGGATTAATAATAAGTATGAAAAGGCTGGTAAATTTAATACTATAATTCATAAATATAGAATATGGATAAAAAAAAATAATGGATATACTAATGAAGATTTAACAGAATTATTATCTGATGATTTATTTAAAAGAATAAATTGTAATTTAATGCCTATAAAACAAATAGATGATATTAAATTTGTAAATTAGTAAACTTGTAGACTAATATATTTGTAAACTTGTAGACTAATATACTTGTAAACTTGTATACTTGTAAACCTATAAACTATTTAATAAAAATATTTAAGAAGAATGTCTTAAAATATCACTAATAAGTGTTGCTTTATTTTTTAATTTACCAGTAACTGATAATACAATATTTAATTGTTTAGCTATTTCTTTAATATTAATAATAGTTAATTTATTTAATTCATCAGATGTATATTTATTATTTATTGATTCATTTGTAATTTTTTTAGGAGATTCTGATAATTCAGTTGCATTATCAGGTGATTTTTGTATTTCTTTAGTTTCAGGTAATTTTTGAGAACTAACTGATTTTTGTGATGCAGCTGATTTTTGTGATGCAGCTGATTTTTGTGATGCAGCTGATTTTTGTGATGCAGCTGATTTTTCTGATGCAGCTGATTTTTCTGATGCAGCTGATTTTTGTGAACCAACTGATTTTGCAGATTCACTTGTATCAGAAGGAGATAATAATACTAAATTATTTAATACAGGTTCAGCAATATTATGAGGAGATGATGTATTTAATTGAGTATTAATAGAACTTTTAATATTATTAAAAACTCTTAAATTAAAACTTCCTAATTCACTATCAGATGAGTCACGTAAATGAACTACTTCAAAAGTTTTTTCATTATTTTGTTCATTATTTTCTTCATTGTTTTCTTCATTGTTTTCTTCATTGTTTTGTTCATCTGAATTTATTGTAGCATCTGGTTTAACACGTTTTACATCATTTGAATATGTTACAATATTGTCAGTAATATCTGCAGTATTAATTGATGAAAGTGTATCTAATACTTTTGGTTTAGATTTTTTAATTGATAAATCTAAAAAATTATTTAGTTCATCAAAAGAATTTTTGATTTTATATATTTCACGTTGAATATTATAATTTTGATAGAGCAAATAAAGAACAATTAGAAATAATATAGCTAATAAAATTTTATGATACATAAATTGTATTTTTATAAAAAGAATTTAATTTAAACTAAAAAAATTATAATTATATAATATATAATATAAATGGATTTCAGTAAAGTTAATAAAAGAGATTTAGTTACAGATCTTGTTAAAGTTGCCTGCTTTAATATAGTTGCTAACATTTTAATGAGCATACGCTACAAAGAACCCTTACTAGAAGAAAAATTCATATATTCCCTCGCTTTCATTTTAATTGGTTTTGCAGTATATCACGTATTAATTGCTCCTCAACTTGTACCTCGCTTATAAAGTAAACTATTAACTAAAATATAAACTAAACTGTAAACTAAAAGTAAACTAAATTATTTATTAAATAATTTAAATTATTCTCCTCTATTTAATTTTTCTAAATATTTTAAATTAATATCATCAGGTCCTTTCACTTTTCTAGATGAATTAAAATCTGCTAATGTTGTATATTGTTTAGCATATCCAAATGACATATTAGGGCAAACTGGACAGCTTTTTTCTTTTTTACAAACTGGAGGATCAACTAAAGATGGAGCCCATTTATCAGTATTTAATAAAACATAATCATTTTGCCATTCTTGTAATCCTTCTCCAAGAGGTCTCATTCTTTTAGGATTAAAAGTATTATATTTCCAATCTGAATCACCTTCAACTTCAGTTCCAGATATTCCTCCTTTAACTACTTCTTTAATTGCTGATTTTATTATTTTTTTCATTGTTTTTGGACTTGTTTTAGTAGGAATAGTTTTAGGTATAGGTTTTTTAGAAGTTGATTTTAATCCTTCTTTAACTTCAGTTATAGTTTTAGCTAATGATTTAATTAATGTTTGCTCTTGTGTAGGTGATAATTTAGGAAACCCTTTATCAACATTACTAAATTTTTCTATATTTTTTATTATTTTTTCAGTATAAACTTTTTTAATTAATTTTGTATTTTTTGTAAATTCAAGCATCTTACTATATGCTTGTGAATCACTTAATTTCTTAAATAAAGCATTATATAATTTTCTTAATTCATCACCAATAATTGAAATTTCTTTTGTTGTTGCAGTATTTTTTAAATCAGCTTTAGATGGTGATTTAGGAGATGGTGATTTAGGAGATGGTGATTTAGGAGATGGTGATTTAGGAGATGGTGATTTAGGAGATGGTGATTTAGGTGATGGTGTTATGGGTGATTGAGATAGAGATGGTGACTTATCTAACATACTAAACTTTTCCATTTTAGTAGAAATATTTTTAACAGAATCTAAAATAATATATAATGCAATTATTGGTAATGCAACCATTAAAAATTCAGAGCGAGTTAATTTATTTTTAGTTAAAAAGCTTAATATGCCAATAATAACTATACTATAAATTACATACTTTATAATATTTTTACTTGTAACTAGAAACATAATTAAATATATTATAACAATATATTTATTTTCTAATAAATTATTTAATATTTAATTAAAATTATTATTAAGTTTAATATACTAATAAATAATAATATAAAATATAATGATATACCAGCATTAATATATATTTGATATTTATTATATAATATATTCATTACAGGTTTTAATATTAAATCAATTTTATTTGTATCTGTTATTTCTGAAGAAAAATGTTCTACTATTCCCGAAATTAATTTATTAATCATAATATATTTCTAATATAATAATATAATTAAATGAATATATATTATATTATTGCCTTAGTAGTTTTAGTATTATTATTATTATCTTATGGATTACCCATATTAATAAAAAAATCTAAATTATCAAATCTTGAGGGATTTAATAGTTCAAAGAAAAAAATAGTTTTTACTGCTTATGTAGCCGAATGGTGTCCTCATTGTGTAGAATTTAATTCAAATGTTTATGGTAATTTAAAAAAAGCATTTAATGGTAATCAAAAAGTTGAAATAACTAAAGTTGATTGTACAAATGATCGTTCAGGTGATACTAAAACAATTGGAGGTAATCAGATTAATGGATTTCCTACATTAATGATTAATGTATATGAAAATGGTAATATGAAAGAAATACAATATGATGGAAATAGAAAAGTAGAAGATATAGTTTCATTTATTAATAATCTATTATAATAATTTATTACTGTTTATAGCTTTTGGCTATGAGTAATTTGAGTTTAATAATTAAAATTTTTAAATTTATATAATATATATATAAATTAAGAAATGAATGTATATTTTAGTGATATGTTACAAAAAGAACTTAGTCCATCATGTAAATTATTATATAATAAAACAGATAAAATAAGATACAATTTAAAGCTCTTTCATGTTAGGTGTCCATTTGGTGTAGAAGAATTTAATAAAAAACTATATTTAAACGTAGAATTAAAGAAGGATGATATAGATCATCAAACAATATTAAAAGATATAAAATTAATAG
>Ga0214921_10010371_pt1 | contig 11534 bp, 6 predicted proteins | sample LL1505_MetaG_FD_177992 | JGI IMG/M metagenome (GOLD analysis project Ga0214921, IMG submission 177992) | Freshwater microbial communities from Lake Lanier, Atlanta, Georgia, United States - LL-1505 | ecosystem: Environmental > Aquatic > Freshwater > Lake | place: USA: Georgia | collected 2015-05-28
GGTTTAAATGTTGATGATTCATATATAGGTAAGTCGTTACCAATAACTGTAAAGTTAATATCAATTTTTAGTATATGAGCATATTTTTTATCTAAATCCCAAGAAGAACCATCAACAATATCAAATTTTAAACTTGTTATTATTCCAGGACTATTATCTAAATAATTTCCTACTGTTAATCTGGTAATAACCCCACCTAAAAGACTATCTTCATTATATTGTCCTGCTAAAGCATATGCTAAACTTTTACCACCTAATTTAAATAACTTATTATGATTTTTTGTTAATTCATCTGAATTAAAACAAGGTACATGAAAACCAAGTGTTACAGTTTTCTTAAATGATTTAAATATATAAAATGATTCAGCTCGGCCTACATATTTTGTTTCATTCCAATCACTAGTATAATCTTCACTATAACCTGTTATATATGCTAAAAATTGAATAGGAGTAGCTACTCCTGTAAATGGTTGTATTGGAGCAAATATTACTTTAATTTCATCTTTATTTAATTGTCTATCATTTACCCTATTAAAAGTAATTTTAGCTCCAGTATTATATTTATAATTTTTACTATTTCTATTATTAAAAACAGGTTTTGTTTTAAAATTATTTTGTTTAATAATATTTTTTATTTCTACTTGTTGTTTTAACTCATTATATCTTTTTAATGCAGGATTAGCATAATTATACACTAATGCTGGTGTATCTATTATTCCATCTTTATTACTTGTATCAGTAGCATCTGCTCCAGGATAACTAGAAGGACCTAATTCTGGAATAGTATCATTTTCATTTTTTGCCCTGGTGTTATATTTAAATGGATTTTTTTTATCTCCTTGGTTAGCTACCTGCTTAGGTAGTGGAGAATTTGAATTTTTAATTGTTGGAAGATCAGAAAAATTATTACTATTATATAATGAACTAGTATAATTAGAAACTCCAAAATCATCTCCTACTGTAGGAAGTTTAACGAATGCTTTATATGGATTATTTTTATCCTCATCTTTACTTACATTATATATAAATGAACCATCTAATGTAGTAGAAGTAAGATCAAATGTATTTTTTGATAATGAAGATGTTGTAAAAGTAGATATTTCAAAATCTTTTGTTTCTTTTATTTTAACAGAATCTACATTCCAGTGATATATTCCTGTTTTATCTTCATTAATATTAGCAGCAGCATTTCTATCATCTAATCCAATAGGATCTCCTAAAGCTGGGAAAGAATCAGAAGCATAAATTGAAGAGGAAAAAGTAGAAGCTCCTTTAAATCTATACTCCATTTGTACAGATTCAACATCACCATTATCACCTCTAGTTTTACCTGCTAATGTATCATTAATATCATGTTTATCCTTATCATTAGCTAACTTATCATTTAAATTAATAGGAATATATGTATCATTATTAGATATAGGACCACTATTAAGAGATACAATATTTTGTAATTGAGAAGGTTTATGATTAGAAGCACCTAAAAGTCTATCTAATCCAAATGCTATTTCTGTTACATTACCATCTTTATCTCTAGTTTTACCTGCTAATGATTTACTAAGTGTAAAAGATCCATTTGTTGCAAATTTATTAGCAGTAATATCTTGATTTAACCAAATGTAATTTCCACGACGTCTAATAGTAGTGTTTCCTATACCATAAACTGAATTTGAACCTCCTAAGTAGCTATTAATATCATTTGAATTTCCTATTAATTCTTTAGAGTATCTTAATAATCTATTATTGTCATTTAGGAAATTATTATCTCTAACTACATTAAAATAATATTTACTTTCATCATTATCAGGTAAAAAACCATGTCTGACTATATGACCTCCTAAAGCATTAACTGGTATTTGTGCTAATGTATTAATGCCTGAGTTGTAAATACGAGTAGGGCCTACTGCACTTTCTTCTTTAGATTCTAAACGAGGGTTTGTTAGTTGAAGACCAATTTGTTTAGTAATAAACAGTGGACCTTTTGGAAAATCAGTCAGAAACTTACTAATACGAAGTGCATCTACTGCTGATGCCCCTATTGCTCCCACAGCTCCTCCTCTAATTAAACCATCATCAAATTTTGTGAAGCGTAATTTATTAATTCCGCTATCAACTGTATTGATATCTGTTTTAATATAAGGTTGACCACTATCTCCACCACCAGGAGTATCCTGGCCGTACTTAAGTGACTTAAGATCTGTTTTTAATGTTAGTAGTCCTGACATTTATATATTTTAATATCTTCCTGGTTGAGGACCTAATTCTTTATACTTATTGCCTGGTTTTGATTTATAAACTTGAGATACAACACCACCTGTGCCTGCTTGCATGTTATTAGGTGCGTTAGGATCTAATTCATCTAATCTAGATGGTGGTTTTACTGTTGTAACGCCGCCTAATGCTTGTCTATTAAAATCTACAATACGTTCATTAGGATTACCATCTACAGAATATGTATCTTGTAATTTACTTAATGCTGGGTCTAATTGACCTGTAGTGTCTGTGTATCCCCATGCTGGTGATTGTGGGTTTGCTGTAATTCTATTACCTTGCAAACTTAATGTGCTAGTTGATAGTTGATCGAGTACTGATGCCATGTTATTTTTATTTTAATTGTTTGGTATAAATATTAATATTTTATGCTACCTTATATGAACCTTGTGATAATGTTGTACCTACTTTTTTACCATCCATATGAATTGATGAATCTTTAGCATATAATTTATTAACGGCGGCTGTTGTAGCGTTTATAGCATTTATCATTGGTGTTAAATCTATATTTGGTTGAATCGATGTTTGGTTTGTAGCAGTAGCTATTGCGGATGATGCTGGTGATGATATTGGAGTTGGTGTTACTGATGGTGTAACAGGTGGTGTAACAGATGGTGATTCTTTTATTCCTACAACACTTGTTATTTTATCAAACATGTTGTTAAGGAAACCAGTAACACCGCCACTACTACTCATTTCTATTATTTTTTCTAATTTAGATATGTCCAAAGAACCTAATGATGTAGATAATTGTGTTAAAGCACTAGCTACACCTTGAAGTGCGGTTGATGTTTTCATTAATCCATCACCTGCTTTTGCTAAACGTTCTATTTTTTTAATTGGATCACCGCCTAAGAACGAACCAATAGCGGCTAATACACCTCCACCTCCTAATGCTGCTAATCCAACTCCTACTCCTATAAGCGCAGGGCCTATAGCTAGTAATTTAGATACATCAACATTTTCTAATGATGTAAATATAGTTGATATACCAGCAGCGGCTGCTGTTATTACTGTTGCTACACCCGAAAATACTTTTGTAATAACATTACCAAATGCTTCTATCGCTGGGGTTGCTACATTAAGAGCATAACCAAATGGTATTAAGGCTGCTCCAAAAGCTGCTAATAAGCCAATACCTAAAAATGGAATACCTGTTGCTGCTATAGCACCAAAAGCCTCTAATCCACCACCTAATACTTCAAGTCCGGCTGCTATAAAACCAGCGGATGCTCCTAATAAAAGGCCCCCAACTACTCCTGGTATCATTGCTATTAAGCCTACTGATGCTGCTACTAATCCTAATGAACCTAATAATACTTTAGGTGAAGCCATTGATTCAAGACCAGATGCTAAACCAGATAAAGCTTGTTTTAATTGTTTACCATCAATAGCTTGCATCATTAATGCACCTATAGTACCTGGTATCATTGCTATTAAACCTATAGAGGCTGGTATTAAAGATATTGCTCCAAGTAATACTTTAGCTGATCCCATTTCGCTAATTCCTGCTGCTAGTCCGGATAGTGATTCTTTTAATTTCTTACCATTGATTTGTTCAATTAGTTTAGCACCTAATACTCCTGGTATCATTGCTATAAGGCCTATAGATATTAAGGGTAATACTAAGGCACCTATTACTGCCTTACCTGATCCCATTTCGCTAATTCCTGCTGCTAGACCTGATAAAGATTCTTTTAGTTTTTTGCCATTTATTTGTTCAAGTATCTTAGCACCAATAACACCTGGTATCATTGTTACTAAACCAGCTGATATTAGAGGTAATGCTAAAGCACCAAGTAATGTTTTACCTTTACCCATTTCGCTAATGCCATCAGCAATAGCTTTTAAATTATCTATTAATTTTTTACTATTAACAGTTTCAATTATTTTAGCAGCTATTACTCCAGGTACCATAGCAGTCAATCCTATTGCTGCTAAAGCTAAATTCAAAGCACCTAATGCTATGTTACCTTTACTAAAGAATTCAATACCAATAGCTATTCCTTCCATTGATTTTTGGAATTTTTTGCTATCAACTTGTATTATCATTTTAGCACCTATTGCCCCAGGTATCATTGCTGTTAAGCCAACAGCAGCTAATACTAGATTAAGTGAACCTAATGCTATATTTCCTTTACCAAATGATTGGATTCCAGCGGCAAGGCCTTCCATTGATTTTTGGAATTTTTTGCTATCAACTTGTGTTATCATTTTAGCACCTATTGCCCCAGGTATCATTGCTGTTAAACCAACAGCAGCAATAACCATAGCACCTGCTCCTAATAATATATCTTTTTTAGCAAATGATTGAATTCCGATTGCAATACCGTCCATTGCTTTTTGGAACTTTTTACCATCAATTTGTGTTATGATTTTAGCTCCAATAGCCCCTGGTATCATAGCAGTTAATCCTATTGCTGCTACAAGCATATTTACTGCACCTAATACTAAATTAGCTTTACCAAAGGATTCAATACCACTTGATATTGCTTTTAATGATTCCTTAAGTTTCTTACCATCTATGCTGCTAAGTATTTTTGCGCCTATAGCACCTGGTATCATTGCTGTTAAACCTGCTGATGCTACTACTAAGTTTAATGAACCTAATAATATATTTTTTTTACCAAATTCAACAAGTCCTGATGCTATACCTTTTAATGCTTCTTTTACTTTCTTACCATCAACAGTATCAAGTATTTTTGCGCCTATAGCACCTGGTATCATTGCTGTTAAACCAAGAGATGATGGTATTAGATTTAATGCTCCTAATAATACTTTTACATCAGCGAATTCTTTAAGACCCGCTGCTATATCTTTCATTTTAGCTTTAAAACTCTTACCTCCCCCTCCTTTACCTATATTAGTAGCAGTATTATTAACAGTATTAGCGTTTTGAGTTGCATTTCCTGCTGCATTTTGAGTAGCTCCTTGAACTGTAGAAGTAATAGTTTTTGGGTTAAAACCTTGTTTTAGTGTTGAGAAAAATCCTTTTATTCCGTTACCACTAAATGCACTTTGAATTCCTTTTCCAATATTACCTACAGAACCAAGTATACTAGAAAATCCTGCTGCCATTTTAGGTAAATAACTTAAAGCAACAAGACCTACTAATGGATATAAAATATACCAATGACTTAATAAATTAGATACAACCTTAGCAACTCCGGATATTATATTAAATATTGGGGTGAATACACTTAAGATTTTCATTGCTGCTCCAATCATATCAGTTAATGCCTCTAATAACTGTCCTACAGGTCCTGCTATTAGATTACCAAAGAAATCTTGTAATTTTAATATAGCAGCATTGAATTTATCTTGTATGGCTTGTCGTTTTTCTGCTTCTGCTGCTTCTTGTTTAGTAATTTCCGCTAATGATTTACCGCTTTTTTTTGCTAATTCTTGTTTTTTAAGTTGTTCTGCTAATTGATCTGCTGTTAAACCTACTGCTTCAGCTAATGCCTCTTGTTGTAGTACATTCATTTTAGAGAAATCCTCATATGTACCAATATTTTTATTTAATTCTTCAGCTAATGATACTTGATCACCAGCTAAAGCTGCTGCTCTTGCTCTTTCAAGATTTAATTGTTTACCTGTTAATAATTCTGCTTTTAATTCACTTTCTAATGATGAAGCAAAATCAAGTAATTTAGCACCTTGGTTTTTAGTTTGTTCTAATGTTGTACCTAATGCTTTTGCTTTAACAATAGCTGCAGTTATTTTGGCTGGGTTTCCAGCGAAATTTGCTTGTAATTGACCTGATACTTTAGAAGCTTCAGCAAATACTTGTTTCATTGAAACTCCTACTTTTGCTGCATTTCTAGTGTTGACAAATGCTCCTAGCATTTCATCATTTACTTGACTGGATGATTTTCCAGTTAAAACAGACATTTCGTAAATATGAGCTGCTTCTTCTCCAGATAATCCTAACTGTTTAGTTAACATTACCTGAGTTTCTAAAGTATCGGCTGAATAATTTGCAACAAATCCTGTTGTTTCTGAAAGTTGGTTAAAACTTTCAACTAAACTTTCTGCTGTAACATTTACATTAGTAGAAGATCTAGCTATGTCTGCTAAATTTTCTCTAAATTCATTTGCTTTATCAGCACCAAATCCTAATGATTTTCCTAATTGAACTGATTGAGTATTAGCTTTTAATGCTTGGGTTATAATAAAGGTAAATACTGCTTCAGGAGATTTTAAATTATCTATTAATCCTTTACCTAATACTGATAATCCTTTAAGTCCTATTTGTAGTCTGTTACTAAAACTAGTTGCACTTTGTCCTGATTCTTCTATTTTAGCTGCTAATTTTTCCATTTCATCAATGGCTTCATCAGCGTTAAGATATTGACCTATACCTGGTATTTTAGAAGCGGCTTTAGCTAATCCTCCTAATAAGCCGGTAGATTTTTCTATTTGTTTTCGGATATATAAATTTCGATTAAGAAATGCTAGTTCTTCTTGTTGAGATTTTAGTGCTTTTCTACCATTATAAACTGTTTCTTCAGCTGCTTTGGCAATACTTTTTTGTTTACTATATTGCTTTGTAAGATTTTCAACAGTTTTTTCTCTAGTATTAGCTATTCTTTGATTTTCTCTTATTTCAGATTGGAATTGATTAGCTAATCCTGTATCACCTCTTCTTTGAGCCTCATTTTTTTGAATTTGAAGAGATTGATTTAATTCATCTAATTTATTAATTTCTTGCTTTTGCTTAATTATTTGCTTACTGATGTTTAAGGCGCTAAGTGAAGCTCCTTTTCTTTGATCAAGTAATTTTCTTTCTATTTGAGAAAAAGCATAATTTGTTTTATTAGCATTACTTTTAGCAGTTTCAATTTGTTTATCTAAATCTTTTGATTTAATTTGATAACCTAAATATTTTTCAGCGTTTGCTGCTATATCTTGTGATAATTTTTGTTGTTGTTTAACAGTTGCAAAGTATGATATTTCCTCTGCCTTAATTCCCTTTAATAATTTTCTACGTTCATTAATAGAATCAATTAACTGATTAGATAAATCTAATAGTTTTTCACTATTTTGAATATCTTCAGGTGTTGCTTTATTTGGAGGTGTTGCCATAAATAATACAGTATTATACGTATAAATATAAAAAGCCGCTATTTTTTAGCGGCTTTCGTTGTATATGTTGGTGCGGGTGCTATGTTAGGGCGAGATATATTATTTTTTCCGTTATTATTTAATGATCGTTGTTGTTTTTCTGCTTCTTCATTTTGTTTTTCATAATATTCATTCATTAAATTAAACGTAGTTCTACGTAACCATAATGGCATATTATATACAGTATTCCAATCATATCCACCATTTCCATGAAATACTATTTCATGTATTTGTTTAAATAAATGAGGTCTATATTCCGGCGTCAGGCCAAAAAAAGTTAAGAGAAATTGGAATATTTATACCCTCCCCAGTATAGTTTTCGTCTTCTGGAGTGAATTTCATTTCAATGTCAGGTTGAATTTTATTATAATATTCACGTAATGATCTAGCATCTGGTGCTAGTAGGTATACATCTACAAATTCACGTATTGATTTTTGATCGCGATTTCCATTAATAGAGGTAATCATATACTTCATTCTTGTAGTAATATCTGTTGTAACATTTGGGTTAATTTTTTGTAACCCTTTAATTTCAGCTTCAATTTTCTTTTCATCACCGTGTGTTAACAATTTAAATGTTACTACATTACCTGATTTAGGTAAATCAAATGTAAATTCATTTATACCTTTTTTTAGTAATGTTTCATCTATTGCTTTTTCCTTTAATGATGATAGATCAACGGATGTTTCTATTTCTTGTCCTTGCTCATTAGTATATTTAAACTGATAATCTGCTCCGTACCCTAAAATACGTGCTGCTACTAATATTGCATTTTTATCACCAATTAATAATTCATCATAATCAATTGGAGTTACAATTAGGGATTGTAATAATTTATCAATTACAGTTCCTTGTTTAATATAATTAGCATTAGTAAGAATATCTTCTTCCTTAGCTGTCATATATTTCATTTCAATTTCACCTTTAGCAAGTGGTGATTCTTTTGGGTACAATAAACCTTTTGATGGTAATGTAACGATTTCTGTTGGTAACTTTAATTCTGCCATAAACGTATTTTATTTTTTTGTTCGTATATAAATATATGCAAAAGGAAAGCGTTCACCAAAATGGCAAACGCTTCTTTTTATGATTGTGGTTTTTCCTTAGAAGTTTAATACGCAATAATCCATAGCTATTGTTACACTAAGAGAAATTGCTGCATCTCCTGATGACCAATCGTACTCACCGAATTTAGCTGATTTAACAAAAGCACCTTTAATAATCCATTCACCTACGATATCACCTACTGGCCCTAAAATGTTCAATGTGATGTCTTTTTTATAGAAATCACTATAACCATCTCTACCTGTTACTGATTCATGTGCCAAACGAGCCCATTCCATTACAGATTGTGCACCACTTGGAGTGATTGGATCATATAATTCTAAACTCATATCATCCCATTTTATTTTACCTTTTACTTTACGGTAAACGTTAATGTGGTCTAATACAATTTCATTAGCTTCAAAACCAGGAGCTGCTGCTTTCTTAATTAGGTATGCTGGGATACCATCTATATACATGATAAAGCGATTTGGAACTTTGGGTTCAAATGCTGTAAACATTATTTCATTTGGGTCTAGTACTGCCATTTTATGTTGTTATTTTATGTGTTGTCAATAAATATATGGAGTTACAATCCCTTATGCAGGGAATGTAACGCCAGTTGGAAGAATATTGTAATTTAAAATTATAAATTCAGCTGTTTTAGTTGGTTGAATATAAATTTGACCTACTAATTGATTACGATCTACAACATCTGATGTATTATTTGTATCATCCATTATAACTTTATAAGCGTATAAACCTTGACGTGATACTACTGATGATAAGTATGGATTTACTTGAGATAAGAATCTATTACGAGTTACTGTTGTATTTTGTTCAAATACTAAATTACGAGCAACACCACCTATAAATCCTTTTAATGCGATTAATAATCTACGAACATTTACTCTATCAAGAGATGTTGGTTTACGTTGTAATGTCTTTTGACCCCAAACACATACTCCAGTTCCTGGGAATGTTGCTAATGGGTTAACATTTTTGCTATATAATGTATCTCTATCTGTTTGTGATAATCTACGTTCTGCTCTTATTACTGATGGTATTCCACCTCTATTTAAACCTGCTGGAGCAAACCATTCAGCACTTACTGAATCATTAAATGCTAATACACCACCTATTACTGTTGATGGAGGACACCATACAGCCTTACCTAAGTTTGTGCTATATAATTGAACCCAAGGATAATATGTTGCTGCATAGTTACTTGAAAAATTTGCTGCAGTTGTTGTTGCATTTGATATTAAAGTACCATAAGTTCCAGCTCCTGTAATTGCAATTGCATCTCCTCTACCTTCTACAGTTGAAATCATGTTGTTAACAGCTGTAGTACAATCTAATCCAACACCTGGTGCTAATAATACATTAAATTGATATTCATCTTTATTTGATAATAATGTAAAGGCTGGAGTGTAATCTGTAGCTACAAATCCTTGTATATTACCTGTTGGGCCAGTGCCATTATTAACACCTGTTCCTATAGTTTCAAACATTTGTTTAGTTGCATTAGAATCTGCAACTCCACCACTAAATGATCCACCATATGAACCACTACCTAATTGAGGTAAACTACCACTATACTGTGTTGATTTAAAAAATCCACTATTATCAATTGAATCTATATTAGGATTTGCAACTGATGCTACACGAACATATTGTGATTTATTAGCATAGTTACCATTATATTCTACCATTAATGAAGTTGGGTTATACACTGGTTTAAGATCACCAACAACACGAGAAATATAATTTGGTAATTGAGGATCTAAACTTAGATTTGCCCATGTTTCCAATATATTTTTATTATTATTAGTATCATCACCTCTACGAATTGCAAGTGAAAATAAACCACTTCCTGTATCTACTGATGTTATTTCCCAACGAACATTATAAGCTGAGCCACTTACTAAAGCGCCATTTGTTGATAAACTTGATGTATTATTTATATTATCACCCCAATTTAATGATTCAAGCGTAAATGATGTTGCACTAGTTCCAATTGGATTTACACCACCACCTAAAGTAAATAAAGTTGAAAAACTAGCACCAGATCCTGTTAAGAATTGGAAGCCATTTACTGTAGCATTTGCAATTGAACCTGATAATATAATTGTAGTTGCTGTATTTGTTGCTTTAAATAAATCGTAACTTGAACTAGCAGCAGAGCTTGATAAAGCTCCGTTAATAGATCCAGTTAAATTATCTAAAGTAGCTTGTAAAGTTGAACCAGAAGTAAAGTAATAAAGATTACCATCTACATCATCTTGTGGTTTTGTAGTACCAGCTGAAATAAATCTAAATAAAGGATATCCACTACCACTAATTCTAAATTCATTAAATACAGCAGTTGAGCCAGCTAATACTGCACCACTACCTGTAGCAAAAATACCTGCAGTTCCAGCTGTAGTTGTTATAGATGGAAGTGATGCTGTAGCATATGTTGAATATGTAGCACTTCCACTAATAATTTTAGTTACTAATAATGTTTGACCACCATTGCTAAAGTATTCTTTAGCAGCTATTGAAGTAAAATATTCATAGTAGCTACTACCACTTTTAAATACATCACCAAATATAGATTGGTATTGTGAATAAGTAGTAACGTAAGTAGGTACTAAAGGACGACCACCTACTGTAGGGCCTACAATAGCAGCACCCAATACTTGGGAGTTTTGCGTATATAAGCTTTGGTCGGATTCAATCTGGAATACACCAGGGGAAAGAATTGCGTCTGCCATTTTTTATAGTTTGTTTTTAAGTTTATTTTATATTATATTACCTAGTAATAAATATTATCAAAGCTATGTAAAACGCAGAAGCAGTTACTAGAATGGAGTAATTTCTCCAGTTTCTATGTTGATATTACCAACACCGTATTTTTCTTGAAGAGAAGTAAGTAATTCTTTTTCTTTTGAAGTAAGTGTTTTAATATCATTTAAAGTATTAGCTTTTTCAGAATCCATAAATGCCTTTTGAGCAACAATATCGGTTATTTGTGCTTCAATACTACCTAATTCAAATACAAACTTGTTATATTGTGTTTGCATTTCTTTAATTTGTTCGATTTCTT
>Ga0214921_10010372_pt1 | contig 11534 bp, 8 predicted proteins | sample LL1505_MetaG_FD_177992 | JGI IMG/M metagenome (GOLD analysis project Ga0214921, IMG submission 177992) | Freshwater microbial communities from Lake Lanier, Atlanta, Georgia, United States - LL-1505 | ecosystem: Environmental > Aquatic > Freshwater > Lake | place: USA: Georgia | collected 2015-05-28
TCATCTTTCTTAAACATATTGTCATAAAATTTCTGATAGTAATGCAAATTGCGTTTTGCATCTGTAATTTCTACTTCAAAGGTCTTGGAGTAAATATTTGAGGCTTTGGACCCTACTCCAAAACGTCCCCCGACTATCTTATTATCTTGATCATAATTACCAGATGTTAAAAGTGAACCAAAGATCATTTCAGGAACATACACGTGTTCATCTTTATGTATTTCAACTGGAATTGTTCCACCATTATTTTCAACACTAATAATACCAGTTTCTTTACTAATATTAACTTTAATAGTATCACATGCTTTATCTCTAACAGTATTATCAGCAGCATTTACTAAGATTTCATCTACAATTTTATATAATGCTGGCACAATATCTACTGTTTTATGAACAATTCTTTCTTCATCTTCATCCCATACATATAATGGAACACTATCCAATTGCACAGATCCAATATACATACCCGGTTGATCTAAAACATGCTGATGTTGTGTTTTCTTTTTATATTGTTCTTCAATTGTTGGCATTTTATCAGAAGTTGTCTTAGTTTTCAAATTCTTGCTCATAATTAGTGTGTTATTAAAAGTCTTATCTTTAAGTTAATTTAAATTAATATATAAAAATCAATTTTTTATTACTACATATTACGTTTCATAATAAGTTTATTAGAATTGGTATGATGTAATGCATATTCAAAAAATAATGTTTTGAATTTCCAATATGCTTCTTGGTGGTTATTATTCTTTAATAAATATTTAATATAAGTAATAATTTCTTTATTATTATTGATAATTTGAATAAATGCATTACTAATGCCTTCTAATACATCTTTATTAGAAATATCTAAATCTTTAGAATGATAATAATTATAAATTCTATCAATTTCAATATGTAAATCCATTTTATTTTTAATATTATTTAATATATAATTTATAATATAAAAATATCAACTTTTATTATATTATAATGACATCATTAGAAGAATTATCTAATAAACAAAAAAATAATATAATTATTAAAAGAAAAGAAAATACTATAATAGATGATATTGATATATCAAATAAATATGTAGAGTCACAATATGATGATGATTTATATGATAATTTTATAAAAAAACATAATATTGATAATAATGATAATAGAATATTACAACAAAAATATTGTATTAATATAGATTCATCAAAAAGAAATAAAAATTCTATATTTTCAATTTCACAATATTTAAATTTAGATAATAATCCTTTAATTTTTGAAGATACAAGCAATTTAATGTGGATTAAAATACATAATGCTAATTCTATTTTTTCGATTGATGATAAAATTGTTTTAAATGGGCTTCCATATTATAAAATTTATGTTCCAAATACTAATATTTTTTTTACTGTAAATAGTAATTTAGTAAAATTAGATTTTGAACCAAATTTTTCTTTTATTTATCCAGAATTAGATTTATTTATTAAAATCGAAATTATTAATTCTTCTATTAGTATATATGAAAATATACCTTTACATTTATTAACACAAACTCATAAATTACAAATTTCTGATGATAATAAATTAGCATTTACTATACCATTATCATTTAATCCATATAATATTGCAAATAATATTTTAACAGTATCGTGTAATTTTTATTTTTATCAAATTGGTAATATACCATTATCATATATTAATGCAACATATCCAACAAATAATTATAGTAAAGTTGAATATCATACAATAGTTGATATTACAAGTAATAGTATTGCAGTTAAATTATATGATGCTATATCATTGAAAAATACAATTCCAATCCAAGGAAATTATGAAAATACAAAATTTATTACTGGAGGGAATACTATTCAAATCGGATTAATTAGTAATATTAATATTGGTTATCCAAACCCTAATAAATATTTTATTAATTTAGATAAAGCATATAGAAATGTTATTGAAGTTAAAATGAAAAGTTCTGAGATTCCAAATATATATAAAAATATATTATCATCTAATAATATGTTTTATTGGAATAATTTAATTGATGAATATATTTATTCAATCAAAATTCCATATGGATATTATACAATTAATGAATTATTAAATAAAATTGAAGAATCTGTTAATACAACTCCATTAATTTCTACTAATTATTATGGTGATAATATAATTCCATATAAATTTAATATTATTAAAACAAATTTTAATAGCAATGACGGCTCGATCACTTTTACATCTTTTAATAAATTTTATATGCCTAATTGTATAGTAAGTATTACACAAGATAATAATAATTATATTATTAAAATTAAACATGATAATCATAATTTAGCAGTTGGTGATAATATTACTATTTTTAATGCAATTGATACACAAGGTATATTGGCAAATCATATTAACGGTGATCATATTATAACTGCAGTATTAAATAATAATTTTTATGAATTTATTATAAGTTATGTTAATGATGTTTTTACACCAAATAGTGATCATGGAGGAAAAGAAATTATTATAATGACTCCTAATACATTTAGAATTCATTATGAATTAGAAAACTCTTTTGCCGAATTAATTGGTTTTGAAAATTCACTGACTAATTATAGTCATATTATAGAAAATACATCCAAGATTTTTAATATTGACTTTTATAGAAATAATTATATTTTATTATCATGTGATGAACTAAATTATAATATACATGCAAATAGTAATATAAAATATTTTTATAAAATACTTTATGATAATCAAAATAATAAAATGATGTTCAATACCTTTATTGATAATCCTATTTATTTTACAATACCATTGGAAATTTTAGAAGAATTACATTTTAAATTTTTATATAAAGATGGTTCATTAGTTGATTTTTATAATATTGATCATTCATTTACTTTAGAAATAACAACAATTTCAACTTTACCAAATAATACTTTAAGAAATCCTCAAATTGGTGCTATTTAATTTTTTGTAATAATTTATCAATATTTGATATATTAGAATTATTATTATTATTTTCTTGATTACCAACAGATTTTGGTTTATGACTATCAATAAACTTTGAAATTTCTAATAAATTTACAACATTATGCATATCATCCAAAAATTCTATAATTAATCGATATGTTTCTTTAGCAAAATGTTCAATTATAATATCAAAATAATTAAACAATATTTTTATTTCATCAGTAGTTGATAAAGTATAAAAATTCTTTATCATATTCATAATTTGTTCTAATAATACATCAGTATTTTCATATACATTATCTTGATCTAAATTTAATTTTTTAATTATTAATATGTCAAAATATTTTTTGCACTGATTATATATTTTATCATTAAAATCATTAAAATCTTTAACATTTAATACACTTTTAATTAAATTTAATAAATTATATGCACATGTCGATGATATATTAACTTGTATTGTATCTATTATCATTTTAAATAATATATTATGGGTATCATATTGTGTTTTATCTAATAAATTAAAATCATCATATAAATCTTTTATTACTGATGATAAAAACTTTTTAGCAATTTCTTTATTATCATTATTTTGATCATTAATAATAATATTAGATATTTTACATAATAAAATTGGATTATTTTTATCATTAACAAATTTAATAATTTCAGAATAATGATTATTATTTTTTTTTATGAATTCATGATATTTATCAAAATCTATATTATCATCCACAATACTATCTTTTATTTTTTGTAGAATAATATTTTTATTTTGTTTATTATTTGATTTATTATTGCTAATTTCTTTTATTATATCATTAATTTTATTTATTTCATCACCAGTCTTATTAATTTTTTCATCTAATTTTTTAGTATTACCAATCTTTATTTTTTCATCTCGACGTTTAGTATATTCAGTCTTTTTATTTGTTAATATCTTTAATTGTTCATTATATTTATTTAAAAGTGATTCATAAGAAGTAGAATCTTTAGATATTGTTAAATTATCAATATCAATGGATAATTTAATTTCAGATAGATTTAATAATTTTAATAATTTATCAGTATCATCTTGTGTCCAATTATTTGGATATTCATATAAATAAAATAATAAACAATCATTAAACATTCTAAAAATATATAAAATAAGATTTTCATCAGTTTGAATATAAGTATTTTTATTTGTATCAACTTTGGATAATATATTATTTAATATATCTATTGATAAACGGATTTCTCTTTTAATATTATCCAATGTATGTTTTTTAAATATTTGTTTCATAGTATCATTCATATATTCCAAAGAATCTTTATTATTATTATTTTTATATGTATACAAATATGGTTCAATTTCTAAAATTTGTTTAATACCTTCAATATTATATTGATCAATCATGCGGTGAATTATAGTATTACCATTTCTATCAGTTGTTCTTAAATTAAATACATTCTTCTTATATAAATCTTTTAATTTATTAATATATTGTATTTCAACATATTTATCTTTTGATATAATGCTTTGAGTAGATTTAATCGGATTATTTATTTGTTGAGCATATTCTATTTTTAATATAATATCATTTAATGTTTTTTTGTCAATAACATTATATTTTTTAAGATCATCTTTTATATTAACTAAATATTGTTTATATAAATCTTTTGTATCTAATATACTTTTTATATTTTGTTGTATTATTGTATTTTTTGTAATATCTATATAATCTTTAAAAATATCTCGAGTAATATTAAATATAATATTTTTTTTAGAATCTGTATCAAATAAATCAAAATATTCTTTAATATTTTTAAAATCTTCTATTTTTGTATCAAAATCTTTATAATCATCTGCTATTGTTTTAACATCCTTATCAAATATAAATGTTATATACGGTAATCCAATTGGTAATAATTCTTGATTTTTATATTCATCTTCACGTTTAATACGTGCAACACCTGTTAATAACTCTAAACTACCATCAATATTATTATTTTCATCAGTTTTAGGAGCAATATCTGTTTTTTGAATTTCAATAGTACCATCTTCTTTTATTATAAATTTATATTTAACTAAAATTGATGGTTCTTTCATATATAAACAATTATCTTTAAATTCGGTTTCTAAATTATATTTTTGATTAATATCAAAAGTATTTATAGTTTCTGGTAATTTATTTGTAAAATGTAAAGGTTTTTTATAAAAATTTGTTTTAGGATTCTTATCATAATTTTCAAAATAAGATATTGATGATGATAAATTAGTTTGTTCTAATATTTGATTTAAAATATTAATAATATTTTTGATATTAAAATATAATTTATCACGAATTTCAGTAATTTTGCTAACATTCTCATTTAATATTGTAATTAATTCTATACTTTTTTTAAAACTATAATGTTTATTATCATTAGCCGACTCGTATATATTTTGGATAACATTAATATAATTAATTAAATCATTACGAATATTACTATTTTGAAAATTATTATATATAAATTTATTAACATCTAAAATTTTTGGTATTATAGTAATTAAAGTTTCATAAATATTTGTGTAAATTATAAATGGATAATCATATATTAAATTATCAAGTTGTATAAGATTATTTAATCTGATAGGAACATCTCTAATATATATCATATCTTGTTTAATATTATTAGAATTAATAAAATCATAATTATTATATTTTATTTTTTTACCAATAACAAATTTGTCACTATCTACTAAATATTTTCGTTTAAAAATATTAATGGCATAATTTAAAGTATCTTTACGAAATTTATATAATTTTTCACTTTCTTCATTTATTTCTTTATTTGTTTTTTCAATTTTATTAATTTCTAATTTTTTAAAAATGTCATTAATTTCAGATGAAAATTTTTTATCAAAAATACCTACTTTTATTAATTCTGTAATTTCATTAACATATAATTTTATATATTCAAAAATACGTTTTTTTTTATTTAAACGTGTAGTATTATCAGATATATTATTTAATTGATCAATATTTTTTATAAAAATATTAAAATAACTTAAATAATCATTAATATATCCAATATTAATTAATTGAGATTTATTTGGTATAAATGCATATATTACTTGATTTTCAAGTTGTTTATATTCAAAATTATTATAATAGGTGAATAAATCTGTAAATGATAATGTTATATTTAAATTTTCAAATGGAATTGTACCAAAAAATATAGTTGAATCATTATAATTTTTTTCTAATAAAAATAAAAATAATGCTTTATGATTAATTTTATTATTTTTTTGCATATCTTTATATTCTTGATCTATAATTACACTTTTTTCTATATATGTATTAATAATATTTTTAACATTATCATTAAAATTTTTTATTTTTTCAATATTGTTTGTAAAAGTAGTATTATCTATATTATTATTATTGTATTCATTTAATTCATTTCCAATATTATAAAAAATAATATAATTATTATTTACATCTTTATTTGGATCATTTTTATTTTCACAACTATTCAAAATAAAAAGTGCAAATAATTGAGGATCATTAACAACATTTGCTAATATTGCTGCAAATTTTATTTTTTTAATTAGTTTATCATCAGAATATTTAGTTGTATTTAACACATGTAAAAATAATTTAAAAATATTTGCACAATATGGAAATTCAATTATAATTTTTACAATTTCTTTATAAATATTAGTAGGATCATCCTTAGCATATAAATTATTAAAAACATCAATTATTTTATTTTTAGTATTATTAATATCATCAATAAAATCATAACCATTTTTTTCTTCTTTATCATTTATTAAATTCAAAATATTCATAGAAGCATTAATATTTTCATTTAATGTACGTGGAAAATTAATAAAATGCATCATGTAAAAACATTTATAAATTTTTTGTATTTCTAAATCAAATTGATCTAATTTTATATTTTTGAATAAATCTTTAAGATCAAGATTATTATCAATTTTTATATTTTTATTTTTTTGAATAAAATCTACAATATCTAGATTATTTGATAAATAAATAAAAATTGCAAATATTTTTTTATTATAAGTATCGATATTTGGATCATTATCAATTTTAGTAGTAATATTTAAAAATATTTTATTAATTTCAGGATACATATCAATAAAAAAATCAATATTATTTTTATCTATTTCCTGAATAGGATTAATTATATTATTTTTTAATTTATTAACAAGTTCATTATTATTTATATCAGGTGATGATGTATATTCAGTTATAATGTTAGTAAAAAGAGTATTATATTTATCAGACATAAAATATCCAGCCAAAATTGCATCAATTGTCATATGTGCATCAGAAAAGCCCAACTCTTTAGATTGATCTTCATAATCATTAGCAATAGCATTAACATCTAATACTGGTAAAATAATTTTTTTGATAATATCATCATTAAAAATTGTTGAAATATTTTGAATAGAACTTTTAAGTTCTTTTTCAAGATCATTTGTTTTTTTGATAATTTTTGTTTTTTCAGAAGAAATTATATCATCATTAGTAATTTTATCAAAATTAATAAATTCATCATATTTTGTATTAAAATTTGTTTGTAATTTTGTAATTTCATTAATAATACCATTATCAATTGTTTGATTATTAGATGAACTTGAAACTATTTTTGTTACATTATTATTAATTTCACTTATTGCATTATCAAAATATGATTTATTAATTTCATAAATTTGATTAATAATATTTTTTATTTTATTTTTAATATCATTTTTTTTATCAAATATCTCTAAAATTTCTTTTTGAAGTGTAAGTTTAAAAGTATTTAATTCTTTAGTAGGTACAGATGTTATAGAATGTTTAGAAAATAATTTAGAATCTTCTCTATTTTTGATCATATTATCAACAAGATAATGAACAGGAGTATTACCAGCATTATCAATTTCTGTAAAATCACATTTAAGTTCTTTAAGATATTGTAAAATATCAAAATATGAATTCATAGCAGCAACATGAACAATAGTTTGATTATAATTATTATGAGCATTAATAGAAACATTTTTTTCAACTAATTTTTGTAAAATAGTTAATTTTTGTAATTCTGAAAGAGTAGTATTAGAATTTTCTAAAATAGCGAATGCCAATGTTTTTCCATCATCTTTTTTATAATTTATAAGAGAATTATCTTTAATAAGTTTAATAATATCATCATATTCTAATTGAAGAACATTTGTATATAATTCATCGAATTTTCCAGTATCTAATTTAATTTCAGGATTATAATCTTTTGGTGGTAATATTTTAGGAGGTTGAGAACGTGGAGGCTGTGGTGCAAATTTTTTTTGATCTGGATTATTAAAAGACATATTTTATAATCAATAATAATATTGATTATATATAATAAAATATTTTTTAATTAACATATTTATTTTTATTTATTGTTGAAATTTTTGTAAAGGTGTATCAGAAATACGATAATCAGCATATTTCTTACATTGTAAATCATTTGTAAGATTGCTATTATTCATAACACTATTAAAAGATTCACGTTCTTTAGCAAAGAATCTTGGATCCATACGGGTATTATAGTTATGCACACATGCATTTTTCCAACATGAAGAATTCTTTTTAAGACTAATCCAATCAGCATCCATCATTTTTTCGGCATTAGTCTGTAAAAATAATCTATAATCATCATCTCTCACAATGTTATTATTGAATTTAATAAATTCATTATAATTGGAAGATGTTTTGTAATTAGTTAAAAAGTTTCCATCACTCATACGAGGAGGACATGAATTATAATAATTATCCATTTTTAATTAAATATACTTATATAGAATAAAATAAAAATAAATAAAATTATTTATATTATATTTCAATTACATTATTCTTTGATTTATTAGAAGTACTTTTTGATGTTCTTGAATAATTTTCATTAACTACTGTAATATTTTTAATATCATTTATAATACCTGATACATTTGAACTTTTATCTTTATGTTCAGATGATTTACTTGATTTACTTGATTTACTTGATTTAGATGAATTAGAAGATTTAGAAGATTTAGAAGATACTTCAGAAGTATTATTAGAACTCATATAGAATTGTTCAGCATCATGATTAGTATCTTTAACAAAAACTTGTTGAGGATCTTTAGGAGTTTGTTCAACAGAATTAAAAATTTGTTGATCATCATGTTTATGATCTTCATCATATTGATTAATTTGGTTAATAATACGTTGATTATTCATTTTATAAACTTCATTTGCTTTATTTTGCATAGAATAAAGATCTTTAATTTTTTTAGAAGATTCTTGGATAGGAGAAACTAATAAATTTTCTAAATGTGTTATTTTATTATTTAATTCTTCTATATGTGATTCTAACAAATATTTAGTTTTATCAATTTGTTGAATAATAACAGAACTATTAGAAGAAGAAATATAATAAATACAAACAAATATAATTACAATTATTATAATGGTTATTAAATCAAACATGATTATATACTATTATAATAAAAAATTGAAAAAAATATATAAATTTAAACTCATTATATAAAATATAATGTTGTTATATCCAATATATATTAAATATTTTGAAGGTAATCAGAGATTTTTATCATATCAACATATTATTATTAAATTTATAAATAAATATAAAAAATTATATCCAGATGATACGATCGAAGATGCAATTACATATTCAAAATATTATTTAAATTATAAAATTTATAATTGTGTTTATGATATTGATATAATGAATAAGATATTAAAAATTAATTAATTTATTTAATAACCATTTGGATTATTAAGAACGTCCTTAACATAATCAATATTAATATTCATACTACCAGTAAATCTTCTACTTTTATCAAAATCTTCAATAGAAGCAAAATTCATATAATTTTCACCATTAGAAATAATAACTGGACTGGTAGTACATTTATTATTAGTTACACAAACAGGTGGATGTGGTGGAATTGGATACCAATTATTTGGTGATACAAATGTATATGTTTTGTCCATCATACCTCTATTTATAGGAGCAATATAATTAAAATCACCATATTTATATTCATCTTGCATTAAATCATCAGGTTTTGCTGCACCAGTTGAACGAGTATAAATATCTTGATATGTTTTTTTACCAGAATCTACATAACTATTTACGATATCAGCATTACCTTCACGCAGTCGTTCCATTTTTCTTTGAATAACTACAGATTGATCTTTTTCTTCATCAGACATTTCATTATTATTACTTTGTTGATATGTAACATATGGTTGTTCTCCAATAGATGGATTAAAATTTGTAGTAACATCTGGTTTATTAATATCAATTGATTGAGAACCATCTGGATTAATAAAACTATTATGTTTTTCAACTAAAAAATGTTCAAGTTGATTTATTGAATTTTCAGTAGTAGTAGGTGGAGTTGTAATATTTAAATTATTACTTGATACAGTATTTACTAAAGTATCAAATGATGAAGTAGTACTAACAGAATCTGTTTGCGATGGTGTATTATTTAATGTTAATTCAGATGATAATAAATTATTAATATTTATAGCAGGTGTTTCAGATGAATTATTAGAAGATGATACAGTTGTATCAATAGAAGGAGAAGTATCTGTAGCAGTAGATAATAAACTATTAATAGTAGTAATAGGACTATCAGTTGAAGTATTGGAAGATAAATTATTAGAAGTTACAGAAATACCGAAAGAAGTTGCAACAGGAGTATTATTTATTGGATAACAAACATAATCACGACCATCACCATCTATAGATTTAACATTTTTAGAATCATTATTAGATGATGTGCTTATTAAATTATTAGAAGTAACATTATCAAATTGTTCTACATTATTATTATTTAAATTTACTTTGCAAGAATCACATCCAAATGGATCTTTAGTAATATTATTTAACTGTATAACATTTTCAATAATGAGAATCGAGACAATAATAATAAAAGTTAATAAAATTGCTTCATAAGTTTGTAATTTAACACCGAATTTAAGAATTAAAAAAACAAATGCTAAAATAAGGGTTGTTCGAATATAAAGAGATTGATTATTAAAGATATCCATTATTAGTATTTATAATATAATAATAATGATATAAAAAAAACTATAATTATTGTTTTGAATCAAATAATAATTGTAATAATTTAATAGAAGTAATAAAACCAATAATAAGAATAACAAGCGTCATAATTCTTTGATAATTATTATAATTTTTATAGAAACCATTATAAATTTGATCATTAAAAACATCATATGCTAAAACAGAAATAATACCATAATTAATAGAATTATCTACAATATGATTTAACTTAAGATCACTATGTGAATAAACATTATCTAAAATACCTAATGTTATCATAACAAAGAATACAAATACGAACATATAAATTTTATATGCTAATGCATTTTGTCTGTTATCAAAATTATCTAAAACAACCAATACAAATGCAAATAATAAAATACCAAGTGCTAATAATTTTATTAATAAATTCATATTTATATATTTATAATATCATTATATAAAAAATAAATCAGGAATTAATATTTTTAATTTTTATTAGAATGTAATGTAATACTAGATTA
>Ga0214921_10010374_pt1 | contig 11533 bp, 8 predicted proteins | sample LL1505_MetaG_FD_177992 | JGI IMG/M metagenome (GOLD analysis project Ga0214921, IMG submission 177992) | Freshwater microbial communities from Lake Lanier, Atlanta, Georgia, United States - LL-1505 | ecosystem: Environmental > Aquatic > Freshwater > Lake | place: USA: Georgia | collected 2015-05-28
ATATCGGTAGCCATACCTGTAAAGAACTCGCCCGTGCAGGATTCAAACCGATTGTTCTCGATAATCTTTCGACTGGATATCGACACAACGTAAAGTGGGGCGCCCTCGTGGTGGGGGACATATCTAATAAGGACCTTGTCAAACAGGTGCTCAGAGAATATCGCCCACTTGCAGTCATGCATTTCGCGGGAAGCGCATATGTTGGCGAGTCCATGATCGATCCAAGGAAATATTATCGCAATAATACTGTTGCAACACTCGCGCTCCTTGAGGCGCTCCAAGAAGAAAATGTTCAAACGCTAGTTTTTTCGAGCACTTGCGCAACTTATGGTTTACCTGAATATCTGCCACTAGACATAACTCACCCTCAAAAGCCAATTAGCCCCTATGGGTTTTCAAAATTTGCTTCGGAGCAAATGATTATTGAATTCGGCCGTATTTATGGACTTAAATTCGGGTTACTCAGGTACTTCAATGCTGCTGGTGGGGACGAAGAGGGTGACTTGAAAGAAGAACATTTTCCCGAGACACATCTGATACCATTAGCCTTGGCAAACGCCTTCGGTGTTGGAAAAAAACTTACGGTATTTGGCACTGATTACCCAACACCAGACGGGACATGCATAAGAGATTATGTTCACGTTAGTAATCTTGCAACTGCTCATGTAAGCACATTAAATAGAATAATTAATGGATGCACGCATTCCGAAATAAGGAATCTTGGATCTGGAAGGGGATACTCTGTTAAGGAGATTTTAGCAGCCATCAAACGGGTAACAGGGCGCAAAGTTGAAGTTGAATATACTAATCGTAGACTTGGAGACCCGCCGCAATTATGGGCAAAACCAGATAATGAATTTATATCCAACATAGGTGAAGATCATTTAGATCGGATTTTATTATCAGCTAGTCTTGCCTTCAAAAATTCTTGATACAGCTTAATACTTGATTCAAGCCAAAGTAAATTTATTGAAATTACACAGATGGTAAATTATTTTTTGGAAAGAGGTTAAGTAAAAAAGCGTAATTAATAAATACATACTTTTTTAGACTAAAATAAATGATCCTTTCCATAATCATTCCTTGTTACAACGAGCGCGAGACAATACTCTCAATAGTTAAAGCGGTAAAAGCGGTCCAACATATTGATAAACAAATCATCATTGTGGATGATTATTCAAGTGACGGTACACGCGACCTACTCCAGAAAGAAATTAAGCCAATGGTAGATATTATTATTTATCACGATTTTAACCAAGGAAAGGGTGCGGCGCTACGCACTGGTATTCAGAGGGCAACTGGTGATATTGTAATCATTCAGGATGCAGATCTTGAATATGATCCAGCGGAGTATCCATATTTGCTAGAGCCAATCTTGCAAGATAAAGCGGATGTAGTGTTTGGTTCGCGTTTCATGGGCAATCGACCTCACCGAGTGCTCTATTTCTGGCATAGGTTAGGCAATGGCTTGCTTACACTACTTTCTAACATGTTTACAAATCTAAATCTTACCGATATGGAAACCTGCTATAAGGTTTTCCGAAGAGAGATAATTCAATCAATCACAATTCAGGAAAATCGATTTGGTTTCGAGCCGGAGATAACCGCGAAGCTCGCTAAGAAGCATTGTCGAATATATGAAGTGGGTATTTCGTACTATGGTCGTACCTATGAAGATGGAAAGAAGATTGGCTGGAAAGATGGTGTGCGTGCGCTATACTGTATTATTAAATATAATATTTTAATAAAAAAATAACTTAATATTTTTGTCAGTAGTATAAATTCTCGTAAGTTGGCTTCTTTATGATTAGTTTTAGCGAAATAGCTTGATACCTTGATCGGTTTTGTTCAGTATTTTGTCTACTTAGCAATGCCCCCTTAATTTTTTTTAACCTAGGATTCAACCAAGTTATTTTAGTATTTAAATGTAGGATTAAATCTGAAGGTGTCGATCACAAAAATTCTTACTTATTTTAAGTGATGTATTTTTTGATGACGCTGATAAAAATCTTATTGGATATTTAAAAAATTAAGTGATTCCCTTTCTTGAAATACATGCAGAGCCGGTTTATGGTCTAACTTCGAATGTAGTCTCCCCCGGATTCTCTGCGATCATCTCAATCGCAATGATTTTCGGAGTAGATTTTCTGGGGCTTGCAATACTCAACTTCCTAAAATTGCGCAAAGTAACCGACTGTCGTTGGCTGAGATGGCAGGCAATAGTTATTGGTGCTGCTCTACTTGCCCTAGTATTATATCCGATGGCGCTAGCAGGGAATCTATCACGATTTAATGCTCAGATTGTTGCTATTACACTGATGTGTATTGGCGTGATCCATAGCAGGAATATATTAAATGCTCTACATTGGCGAGTTATTTATATGCATGCCATAAATCTTATTAGCACCAAATCAATAATTAACTTAATGGAAGTTATATTTTGGTTCATATTTATTGGATTGGGTTTACTAGCGCTTGCGCCAGTAACTGAGGCAGACGCCCTTGATTATCATGTGGGCGTAGCCTTAAATATACTTAACACTGGTGCATTCCCTTATTCACCTGAGTGGTTTCATAGCCGACTTGCCGGCAGTGGAGAATCTTTGATAGCGCTGGGGTTATCAATCGGTGCGGAACAATTTGGCTCGTTATTGCAGTTTGCTGGAGTAATTAGTTTTATAGGTATATTTAGGCATGAGTCTCTAATAACGAAAAAGTGGCGACTGATCTGTCTTCTTAGTGTTATTAGTACTCCAATATTAGTTTCATGGGTAGCATCGCCGAAACCATTCTTGTTACCTATCGCAATGACGACATCTGCATTGATGCTGACCATAGTAATGTTAGATAGTATTGGAAGTAATTATAAAAGGCTACGTATCCTATACATATTCACCCTGATCTGTTTGCTGGTGATGACGGCAGCAGTAACAAAATTGAATTTTATGTTGAGTGGAATTGTTGTAGGTCTGACAGCATTCATTTATATGGTCCGCAAGGGTGAGACGATAGTTGCTTTAATAATTGGAATCATAATGGCTGCATTTATCATGGGCCCACCACTTATTTGGAAACATTTCCATTACGGCGGTAGCTTAATCAGCGCTCTGGTAGTCCCGTTTCCCGGCGATTGGCCCGGAACACTCGCGTTTGAAGGACTGTTGCGCGCCCATCGAGACTCGACTTTATCATTTCCAATTTCAATTTTGATTCCATCGAGCCTAGGAAATATTACAACGGTATTAGGATTGGGATTGGTAATTGCAATTAGCGCTATATTAAAATACAAACACGATGCATCTAAAACGTTAATCGGCGCTGCTTTGATTGTGACATTGATGGGGATTGCGATTGGACAAAAAACATCGCGTTTTTTTATGGAACCCTATTTATGGTTAATAATGGCAGCAATGCTAAGAAATCAATCCCCAACAAATAGTTTTTGTTATCTGAGCATTGCTGGATTGCTGGCGCAAAGTGTCTGTATTATCGGAGCGATCGTAATAGGTGTTGCGACTTTAACTACCGGTACCTTAACATCAGAGTTGCGCCATGCAACTATGGGGCGTCATGCGATGGGCTACCTAGAAATGAGATGGGTAGATAGTGTGCTGCCACCTGATGCCAAGCTCATCATTAAATCAAGATTCATAGCTTTGTCCCCAAGATATTCTATTTCCGGTGATTGGCAATCATATATTCCCAATGGGGATACACAGCGTCAGATTTATGAAGATCTGACATCCATAAAAACCCCTGATTTCATACTTATTCATACTCAATCGGGTGAACAGTTGAATATGAATAAGTGCGATGGTGAAATATTTGCAGGCCCATTTCATACCAAAGTCGCTACTCGAAACCCTTATAATTCTGGGGCGCCATATGACGTGTGGCTTATACGCCTCAACAACCCATGGGCTCGTTGCAATGTATGAATTTAATAAAACACTTTTGCTATATTTTTATTTTTAGATATTAATTTAACTATGGTTCACAATTATGCCAAATTATTTATAGTCAAGTATTTTTCGATTTTTTTTGGTTTTTTATTCTATGTATCGTTTATTTATAAACTCCCATACACAGATTGGAGTTTAAGTACTTTTCTTAATCTGAAACGTACGCTGTTTGTATTGTTGTTGGTGGCCATTATTAAGGGAATAGATTGGCGCCGCATTAAATACGACCTATTTTTCTGGTGCTGTCTAGTTTGGCTTGCAGTGCATTTTATGGGTTTGGCAATACATCAGATTAATTACGGCTTGTACTTGACGCGAATAGTGCAAATTTTATTCATCTATTTTTTCGTAATTTTTTTAGTTCAACACCAATGGCAAATCAAGTTGCTTGGTTTTTCGATATGGTTTAAACCTGGGATCATATCATTTGCAGCATTAGTTATTTTGGTGTTGCCCTATATCGATAACTCTTGGAAATCTTTGATTTATTCTGGATTTGGGGGTAATCGGGTTAATTTTTCTATATGGCTAGCTCAAATTGTATTTTTATTTATCTTGTTATTTCAGCATGTATGTCAAGACTACAAAGCTGAATTGGGTGGAGAATTAAAAAAAAGGTTAGCGCTCCTAAGAACATTGGCATTAATTTCCCCGATAATTGGACTACAGGTTTTCGCATCTGGTAGGATCGGTTTAATGGCATCCGCAGTTCTGATTATATATGTTTGTATACGAGTGTTTCGTTACACATTAGGAGTCTTGCTAGCGACCTTCTATTTAGTTGTTACCGTAATGCTCTTTAATGCAATCACTCCAATGCGTACTCATTTCCAAAACGTTGATATATCAAGAGGTTTACCCTCATATCAACATGGGATTGATTTAGCGCAATCCATTCAAGACGGGTCATCAGAAGTATCTAACTCTTTATATGGCTGGATAAATATTTTTTCAAGTAATCGGCTTTCCATCCTCTTATCAGGACTAGATAGTTTTTCGCCTGATATGTTTCTCTGGGGCGCCGGTGTGGGAAATTTTTTTTCAAAGTCATCGGATGGTGGATTTTGGCAAGTGCATAATATATTTGTTAATCATTTTGGAGAGCTAGGTATTTTAGGGCTGGTTCCCCTAATCTGTATTACATTAATTCCCCTGTTGCGTAAGAAAACTAAGTCATTAGACCAATACATGCAATTTTTTTGCTTGGTATGGACTCTTATCGCAATGTTACAGCCCGAACTAATTGTCTCTCAAATCAGTACGAGTTTAATTTATTGGACTGCATTTGCATATATTTTGAGGGAAAGTTAATTTCGGGAGTATATTCAAATAAAATTATATGCTAAAAGTTTATCACTTTATTCTCGATCATCGTGTTGGCGGGCCCCATGTGTATGCTAAAACGATTGCTTCAGCTTTAAAAGATAGAGTGCATTCTATTTTCGTAACGAGCGGAAATGGCCAAATTACAGATATAGCGCTTATAAACCTGCGACATATTTTTCAAATTCTATATCCTCTAGAGATTTTATTAAACGTCATTAAATTGATTTGGATTTTTCGAAATAGAGGCTCTCGTATTAAATGCATTTTTGATATCCACGGCGCTGCAAATATTGCGCCGGTGTTTGCCTCAAGAATATTGCGGATTCCCTACGTATGGCATTTTCACGAAACTCTTCGAGATCTTAGAGGTATTGCTTTATTAGGAAGAATTGGGGTGTCAGGTGATAAACATAAGTATGTTGTTGTTGCGAGAAAGTCGATTGAAGTTTTTGGCCTGACCGACGCTATGGTGATTCCCGGATCTATTGACCTCAATTTTTGGCATCCGACCAAGCTTGAGCGATCATTGCGTAGCCATACTTCACCACTCCGTCTTTTGACGGTTGGTAACTTAAATCCACTTAAGGGACAAGATATATTGCTTGACGCAATGACCAATCTCAATAATTTTTGGGAACTTGATATTGCAGGATCGTCACTATCGACACATCGCGAATATGAAGCTACGCTTAAAGATAAAGCAAGCTTTCTTTCGTCGCAAGGTAGCGTCCGATTTCTTGGCTGGCAATCCCCAGAACAGTTACGCAAATTGTTGTTTGTTTCTGATATTTTTATTTTACCTTCAAAGAGTGAGGCATGCCCTATCGCTCTCCTAGAAGCTATGGCTATGGGGTGTATTTGTATTGCTACAAATGTTGGCGATGTCGGTGAGATCATTAAGGATCTTGAGTCGGGTTTTTTGGTGGCAAGTAATAGCTCAAAGTGTCTACAAGTTGCGATCAAAAAGGCAAGTAATATGAGCTGGTCTGAGAGAAGTAAAATGAGCAAAAGTGCACAAACAGAGATTGTGCTCAGGTATTCGCAAGAGAGAATGGCAAAAAGCCATCTGGATCTATATTTATCACTTTGTAAATAGCAGATTTTTAGGAGTTAGTTTGAATATTCTGGGATTAAATGCGTTTCATGGAGACTCATCAGCCTGCCTTGTTGTTGACGGTAAACTTATAGCTGCGGCTGAAGAAGAACGCTTTCGCCGAATTAAGCACTGGGCCGGTCTGCCAACGGAGGCAATTGGCTACTGCCTTAATGCTGGCGGGATCGCAATAACGGAAGTGGATCGTATCGCTATCAACCGCAATCCCAGTGCGAACGCCATGCGTAAAGCTCTTTTTACCTTTGCTCGCAAGCCCAGTCTGATTATGATTGCCGACCGCCTCAGGAATGCGGCTAAAGTTCATAATGTGCGCGATGACATCGCATTATCTCTTGGTGTTTCACCCAACATGATACATGCCCGCATCGATAACATAGAGCACCATCTCGCTCACCTCGCGAGCGCGTTCTTTGTATCACCCTTTGGCGAAGCGGCTGTGGCTTCGGTTGATGGTTTTGGGGACTTCGCAAGCGTAATGTGGGGAATAGGTCGTGATAAGTGTATCGAGACGGTTGACAGTAGCTATTTTCCTCATTCGCTTGGCCTCTTTTACCTTGCAGTCACTCAATATCTTGGTTTTCCCAACTACGGGGACGAATATAAGGTCATGGGGTTGGCACCTTATGGCCAACCGACCGAGATTGAGAAGATGAGGAAAATAGTTCACCTTTTGCCGGAGGGGCGTTTCGAGCTTGATCTTGCTTATTTTCTACACCACTCCGAGGGCGTGGCAATGGTTTGGGAGAATGGAGAGCCAAAAATTGGAACGGTATTCTCAGGTGCGCTAGAGGAACTCCTTGGGCCTGCTCGAGGTAAGGAGCAGCCACTTAGGGAGCGTCATTGGAACGTCGCCGCATCGGCCCAAGCGATGTATGAGGAGGCTTTCTTCCATATTTTGAATCATATACAACAAAAAACCAGTCTTTTTGCGCTTGCACTTGCTGGTGGCTGTGCGATGAACTCGGTCGCGAATGGCAAGATCTTACAAGCTACCGGGTTCAAGGATCTTTACGTACAATCAGCTGCAGGCGATGCTGGTGGGGCAATTGGTGCTGCATTTACGGTCTGGCATCAAGAGCTTGACCAGCCGCGCAGCTTCAAAATGGAACATGCTTACTGGGGCCCGGAGTTTTCAAGTGACGAAATCTCTGCGTTGCTTAAAAAGCGCAGCGTGGATCTTGAGGCGCAATCCTGCACCATTAGCTATACCCTAGACTTACTAAAGCTTTGCAGACATACTGCCAGCGCTATTGCCGAAGGAAAGGTCATCGGCTGGTTCCAAGGACGTATGGAATGGGGGCCGCGAGCACTTGGTAATCGCAGCATCCTTGGCGATCCACGCCGCACTGACATGAAGGATATTCTTAATCTTAAGATTAAGCGACGTGAATCTTTTCGCCCCTTTGCCCCGTCCATACTGCGCGAGCATGTCAAAGATTGGTTCGAGACCGACTACGATGTGCCGTTTATGCTTCAGGTATTCCAGATTCTCAAAGCCCGCCAAAGCGAAATTCCCGCAGTCACTCATGTGAATGGATCTGGGCGGTTGCAGACTGTGACTGAGACACAGAACGCTCGCTACTACAGACTCATTAAAATCTTCGGTGAGATCACAGGGGTACCCATTCTGCTAAATACCTCGTTTAACGAGAATGAGCCTATTGTATGTCGTCCTGAAGAAGCGCTAGATTGTTTCTTGCGAACAAAAATGGATGTTCTTGTTATGGGGGATTTTCTCATTGAGCGAGAATCTGCTGAATGAAGATATCTGTTATCACCGTTTGCTATAACAGTGAACAGACGCTTGAGCGATCCCTGCAATCCGTAGCCAAACAGGACTGGTCATCAGTTGAACACATAGTTATTGATGGAGCATCAACTGACGGCACCAAAGAAATTTTGGAGCGTTATCGCTCGAGTCTGGCATATTTAGTAAGTGAGTCTGATAATGGCATTTACGATGCAATGAATAAGGGTTTAGTACGTACTACTGGCGATATCATCTGTTTTCTCAATGCAGACGATCAATATGCTTCTACTAACATCCTCTCTAAAGTTGTTTCTCAAATGGAGTTTCACCAACTTGATGCACTCATGGGGGATGTCGGTTTTTTTCATAAAAAGGATTTCACACGCATGGTGAGACGCTATTGCTCCAAAGATTTTTCTCCGACTCGACTGGCTTTTGGCTGGATGCCAGCTCACCCTGCGCTGTTCCTTAGGAAAGAAGTGATACAGCGAGTAGGCCTATTCAAAACCGACTATCGTATTGCGGGAGACTTCGAATTTATCGTTCGCGCCTTCCATGGTAATGCGCTACGCTACAGACATTTTCCTGAAGTCTTGGTACATATGCAAACTGGAGGAGTGAGTACCGCAGGCTGGAGAGCAAAAATTAGACTCAATCAGGAAGTACTTCGCGCGTGCCAAGAGAATGGTCTAAAAACTAATATACTAAAAATTTTATCTAAATATCCTGCAAAATTACTGGAACTGTATCGGTGAAAAGGGTTCTAGTTAATGGCGCTAATGGCTTTATTGGTCGAGCCTTGTGCTCGCACCTCTCATCCCTTGACTATTTGGTTATACCCGTCGTGCGCAATTTCTCTGGAATCAAAGGGGAATATATTGTGGGCGACAAGCAGTCATGGATGCATGCTCTTGCCGGTTGTTCCGCTGTCGTGCATTTAGTTGGGCGTACTCATGCCAGGCAGAATCATGAACCAGATCCTCTACAAGCCTTTCGAGCCGCTAATGTTGTTACTACAACAGAACTTGCATATCGAGCCGTTGAGGCTGGCGTAAGCCGTTTTATATTTATGAGCACAATTAAGGTCAATGGTGAAAAAACCGCAACAGGATACCGTTTCAAACCAGATGATCTGGCAGCCCCCCAAGATCCCTATGCGATTTCAAAGTGGGAGGCTGAGAACGAGCTCCTTGAAATCTCAAAAAAAGTAGGACTGGAGGTGGTTATTATTCGTCCACCAATAGTTTATGGACCTGACGTTAAGGGAAATTTTGCTTTTTTGCTTCACTGGATAAATAGAGGATTTCCTTTACCACTCGGGGCAATTAATAACTGTCGATCTATGCTTGCTTTAGAGAATTTGGTGAGCTTCATCGCATTGTGTGTGGATATTGAAGCTTCACCGAACGCTAAGAATCAGATTTTTCTCGTGTCTGATGGAGAGGATGTTTCAACAAGCGAATTGGTGTATAAAATTAGGAAAGCATACGGGTGCAATAGTAAAATTTTTCCATTGCCTGTTAGGGTAATACGATTTGCAGCGCGATTGATAAATGGACCATTTGCTGATCGCCTCCTTGAATCATTGTTAATAGATGGGTCGAAGGCTCGAGAAATGTTGGGCTGGAACCCACCATTTACGATGGATGAACAATTAAAAAAGATGGCTATTTATGATTCGTCTATTTGATATTTTTTTTTCTTTGGCTGGCTTGATTATTGGCGCACCTATTTTATTGGTTTTGTTAGTTTTAGCTTGGTTTGATGGCGGGATGCCCCTCTTTAGGCAGGAACGGGTTGGCCGTAATCAAAAGCTATTCACTTTGGTGAAGTTTCGAACTATGCCACCAAATACAGCGTCAGTTGCCACTCATTTGGCAGATATATCTGCTGTAACAAAGCTTGGGCGTTTTTTGCGCCGTACTAAACTCGATGAACTCCCACAGTTATGGAACGTACTCAAAGGCGAAATGAGTTTGGTAGGTCCTAGACCCTGCTTATTCAGTCAGCACGAATTAATCGTAGAGCGTGATTTGCTAGGTGTCTTCGCCGCCCTCCCGGGAATAACTGGATTAGCACAAATAAATGAAATAGATATGTCCACCCCAAAGCTGCTTGCTCAGGTAGATGCGCGCATGTTGCAAGATTTGGGGGTACGAAAATATTTCGCCTATCTCATCAAAACCGTCACAGGCGCAGGCCGTGGGGACCGTATTCGAGAGTCATGCCGATGAAAAAAGAGCTTATGAAACTGGCTTTTCCAGTTTTGAAATTACCAAGGCTGGTTAAGCGCCTAGTAGCTGTGCTAGTTGACCTGAGTACGTGTGTATTGACAGCATGGCTGGCTTTCTACCTCCGGTTTGGTGAGTTTGTAGATTTGTCTGGTGATGTATTGCTAGCCGCTATAGTATCTATCGGAATTGCGTTACCATTATTTTTACTATTAGGCCTTTATCGTGCCATCTTTCGCTATAGCGGATGGCCCGCCTTGTTAGCGGTGGCTCGAGCAATAAGTATTTATGCCATATTTTACTTCACTATCTTCACCGCAATTGGCGTTGAAGGGGTACCGCGTACTGTTGGTGTTATTCAGCCGATTTTATTGCTACTGTTTGTGGGTGCCTCCCGTGCGTTGGCTCGTGCATGGCTGGGTGATATGTATTTAGGTATTCTAAAGAGAGCCTCGCGTCCTAATGTTTTGATCTATGGCGCAGGAACAACTGGACGTCAACTAGTTAGTGCTATCAATAATAGCCCTGAGATGCGAGCGGTTGGATTTTTGGATGACGACAATCGTCTTCATGGCCACATATTGAATGGTCAACCCATCTACAACCCTGCCGATCTAGTTGATCTCATTTCCAAACTGCAAATCAGTCAAGTATTGTTGGCGATGCCAGGTCTTAGTCGCAAGCGTCGTAACGAGATCCTATTCCGTGTTCGGTCAGCCCATGTGGCTGTAAGAACCTTACCGAGCTTGATTGATATAGCGCAAGGTAAGGTCGACATTTCGGATCTGCGTGAATTGGATGTTGATGATTTGCTTGGTCGCGAACCGGTCGTGGCCAATCATATCCTCTTGGCAATGAACGTGCGCGCCAAGGTGGTGATGGTCACCGGGGCGGGCGGATCGATTGGCAGCGAACTCTCTCGGCAAATCCTATCTATTGGCCCAAGTAAGCTATTGCTCATCGAGCAGAGTGAATTTGCGCTTTATACCATCTACCAGGAACTGAAAGATAAGCCCTCTGGCAGCGACATTATCCTGGTACCCTTGCTAGCCTCGGTTCAAGACAGCGAGCGCATGAGTGAGATCATGTCAACTTGGCATCCAAACACTATCTACCACGCCGCTGCCTACAAGCATGTCTCGCTCGTTGA
>Ga0214921_10010376_pt1 | contig 11532 bp, 12 predicted proteins | sample LL1505_MetaG_FD_177992 | JGI IMG/M metagenome (GOLD analysis project Ga0214921, IMG submission 177992) | Freshwater microbial communities from Lake Lanier, Atlanta, Georgia, United States - LL-1505 | ecosystem: Environmental > Aquatic > Freshwater > Lake | place: USA: Georgia | collected...
GCTTCTTCACTTTACTCGTCTAAAATTGAGGGTAACTCTCTTGATGCAAACAGCTTTTTTAGAAATAGAGGAAATAAAACATTTCCAAAGAAAAAAGAAGTGCAAGAGATTGAAGATTTAGTAAAAGCATACAAGTTTGCCTCTGAAAACAACCTGAACAAAACTAATTTCTTGAAAACACAAGAAATTTCGGCTAAAACATTATTGCCAGCTAATTTACGAGGAAAGATCAGAAAGCAACAAGTTGGCGTTCACGATTCAAAATCACTTAAACCTGTTTATTTAGCAGTCGAGCCACAATTTGTGAATCAAGAATTAAGCAAGTTATTTTCTGATATTTCAGCGTTATTGAAACGGAATTTGTCTTACAAAGATGTTTTTTACTATGCTTCTATGATTCATTTATGGACTGCAAAAATTCACCCATTTATGGATGGTAATGGTCGGTGCGCACGATTGCTTGAAAAATGGTTTTTAGTGTCAAAATTAGGAATGGCTGCTTGGTCAATTAATTCTGAAAAATATTATTGGGATAATCGTCCTGACTATTACCAAAACATTGCTTTGGGATATAACTACTATGCCCTAAATTGGGATAGATGTCTTCCTTTTTTGTTAATGTTACCTGAAGCACTTAAAGAGTCAATCAATTAATTACCGCTAACGTTTTGCGGCTTGGCGTAGTGGCGGATTATTACCACAAATGTTCATACGAAGCACACACTTCAAATATAGCAAAAATGTTTCTACGAAGAACGTCACCCGCCATTACGCCAAACCGCTGTTAGCGGCTGGCATTTTGGCTTAGTCCACGTTTTAATTTCCTATAGAAAAAGTATTTTTACGCGGTTTAATTTATTTCTGAAGCGATGTCACCACAGATTTGGCTGTGTCAAGAACAGTTTTTTCAAAAGGAATTGGTTTCCAATTAAACGTTTTCATTGTGTCACTTACGTCAGCTTCAATAGTATTACCTACAAATGGCAACATCCCTTTCATTTCGGCATTAAAGTTGGCAATAAATTTTAGTAAAAAGGTTGGAGCCAATTTGGTGCTTACTTTATCATATCCATTTGATTTTAAAATTTCCCCAATTTGCTGTATAGCTTGAGGTTTTTCCGTTGTTACAATAAACCGTTTACCGTTTGCTTTTTCGTTTTCTAATGCTGCGACATGGATAGTTGCTACATCCCTTACATCAGACATTACTGAATAGGCCTTAGGCAACATAGGCACTTTGCCAGTAATTAATTTTTTGAAAAAATCCATTGCTTCAGTAGCTAAATTACCTGTCAGCGTTGGCCCGTAAATAGGACCCGGATTAACCACAACTAATTCTAATTTATTTACGCCTGTCTGATTTTTAATAAATTCCCAAGCACTTTTTTCTGCAAGTGTTTTACTTTTAAAATAAGCGGTCACATCTTTTGCATTTAGATTAGTCCAACTGTCTTGATTTATTTTAATCAAACCTGTTTGTCCTCCATGCATAGCAACTGTAGAGGATGTAAGAACTACTCTATTAACTCCTGCTTTTTTTGCAGCTTTCAATGCTCTTAAAGTACCATCAACAGCAGGTTTTATTATTTCATTTTCATCTTTTGGTACTTTTACCACAAAAGGTGACGCAACGTGCAATACATAATCGCAGCCTTCCATAGCCTTATCCCAACCTGCATCGTTCATCAAGTCAAGTTCGCAAAACTCCAAATTATCTTTTGGGTCAATTTCTTTTTTGATACCATTTACTACCTCATCGGTCTTTGACAAGCTCCTAACTGAACCTCTTACCGCATAGCCTTTTTTTAATAATTCGGCAGCACAATGCTGTCCTACAAATCCTGATATTCCTGTTACTAATACTTTTTTCATTTTTTCTTTGGGATTAAATTTTAAAATAATAAACCAAACTCAGCAATTGGCTGAGCTTGGTTTATTGACGTGAAAAGAATAAATTACATTCCTGGGATAATTACCACTCTACCTACCTCAGATTGTAATTCATTAATGCGAAGGTTTTTGTAGGGTTGATATTCGTCAGAATTGTACCAGCCTTCGGCTGCCTCCATACTAGGGAATTGAAGCACTGCTGCCCAGTTTCCGTTCCAGTCACCCTCTTTTACATTTGGTGCAGGTGTTCCTGCAATCATTTGCCCTCCGTGTTTCATTAAAATAGGAATTGCAAATTGTGCATAGCGTTGATTAAGCTCTTCAAGGCTATCAACTTTCATTTGAACCATAATGTAGGCTGGTTTTGTAACCTGTGCACTTTCGGTGCTTTTTTCTTGATTTTCCATCTTTTTTTAAATTTTATTATTACTTTTGTTTCGCAAGCAAAAATACATAATTACTTTCAATATGCAAGTAATATGCAAAATAAATTGCAATTTGCAAGTAATAATTAATATTCACTTAACATGGATTATAAATTTCGGTGCGAATGTCCAATCACGTCAGCCCTTGATATTTTAGGGGATAAATGGGTGCTGGTAATTATTAAGCAAATGCTGATAGAAGACAAAAAGACGTTCAAAGACTTCACGGAGAGCGATGAAGCCATTGCTACTAATATTCTTTCTTCCAAGCTTAAATGTCTTGAAGAATTAGGGATTATAACCAAAACTCAGCTTCCTGATAATAAAAAAACTAATCTTTACCTATTAACAGAAAAGGGCTTGGCTCTAACTCCAATTATTGTTGAATTGTCTATTTGGAGTGATGAAAATGTGAGGGAATTAAATTCAATTATGAGAGATAGTCCTGAAATAGCAATAATGAAAAGTGATAAGAATGCTTTTATTAAAATGATACAGGATACCTATAAGTCAAAGACTGAAAAGTTTTATTAGCGGTTTCTTTTTCTTGTCCCGTTTGGTGTGTCCTCTATGCTTGCCGCTAACGGTTTGCGGCTTTGCGAAGGTGGCGATTTTCACCACAAATGTGTCTGCGGAGCGCTGCACCGCCACTTTTGCCAAACCTGTGTTACAAGCTGGCATTTTATTCTTTTATGAATTTTGCATGTAGTAAAGAATTATCATTTTTGTCGTGTGTAACTACGAAATAAATTCCTGAAACAAGACGCGATACATCAATTGTGTTTCCATTGTAAATATTCTCGACTTCTAACTGTCCATTTATATTGTAAATTTTATAAATCTTATTGGCGTCAATGTTTTTTAGTTTTAATGAATTGGCTACTGGGTTAGGATATACCTCGACATTATTTTTGTTAGTTAGCAAATCCATAATTCCGGTTGTTAATGAAAAGTCAACCACAGCAACTGAGAAAGGTGGCATATTAATTATATTGGAGGATCCTGAGCCATAGTTTACACTTTGAAAACCATTTGATATTACAAGTGCTGTATCAGCTGAGAATATTTTGAAATAAGATACATTGCTTAATGAAGAAACATCTAGGTTGTAATTTGTTGACGAAATATTTACAAACATTGCTTTTGAAGAAATTGAGTTGTAAAATTTATATCCAAAAATTAGGGGATAACTTATGCCATTGTAGATCTGATATTGAGTAGGCGTAAATTTTATTTTTTGACAACTATCTAAGCCACGACTCATATCATTGATTACTTTAACTGCTAAACCTGTCGCCTTCATGGAGAAATTGTTATAGTCTAATGATTGAAAATAAGCATTTGGACCGGAATAAGCCCACGGCAACATCATGGTTACTTGATTTTGTTGTATTAATGTATCAAACATCGATAGGATAAAAAGAGATTGGCACCAAGTATTGGTTAACGCCGTATTACCACTTGATATATTATATTCTGTTACCCAAACTTCTTTGGTTGGGACATTAGAGAAGTGGGAAGTTGAATATCGCTGTCCAGTGGTTTTGTATGCAATTGAGAGAGCATTTTTCACATTAAAGATGGATGAAGATGGTAGTGGATAAACATGAAAAGACAAAGCATCATAGTTCACATTTTGAGCCGTAATATCACTTATCCAATTTGGAGCAGAAGATGGTACATCACCTCCAACTAAACATATTTTACTTGATGGATATTGAGCTTTGATAGTGTCTGCCCAAGTTTTTGACATAGATGCGTAAGTGGTCGATGAAATTGGGTCGCAGGTTAAGTTGTGTTCATTTCCAAATTCTATATATTTTATGGGTATTGACAAAGATGACGCATAGTTTATACCTTGCAATTGATTGGAAAGATTTGAATTTAGGAGATTTAAGGTGTAAAGCATTTCTGCGTGACAACTATCCAAACCGATTTTTAACTCATTATGTCTTACGGTTAAAGCAGGAGAAGGTCCATTTGGATAACATGAACTAAATGGTGCAGATGGCCACCCAGTAGACCAATTCCAATAATTTCCTGGAGTACCACCTGGATACCTCAAAATAGATGGGTTTAGATTTTTAACACTATCAGCAAGGGCTACATTCGTCCAAGTATTGTAGTAAATGGCATTAGCATTAAGCCCCATTAAAGGAGTCTTGCGTTTAAAGTTTGACAATTGAGCACTGATATTTGTTTGTGCTTGCATTTTCACAGACATGCCTAGCATCAAAAATAAGTAGATTGTTTTTTCCATTTTCTGTCGTTTTTATGCTTGCTTGTAACGTTTTGCGGCTTGGCGTAGTGGCGGATTTTTAGCACAAAAGTTCAATCGAAGAACTGCACTTGAACCTACCACAAAACTGTCATACGAAGCACTGAACCCGCCATTACGCCAAACCGCTGTTATAGGCTGGCGTTCTTGTCTGTCGTGGGTTACAACCATTTTTATGTCGTCCGTTTGTGTCATTTGTCGAGTGCTTTTTGTCTGGCTTGTGTGTCGGGTGTTTTTTTTTTGAAGCGTTGGAAATTTTTTAAAAACAATTTTTCTTTTGGGTTGGCTTTGCAAGCTCTATTAAAAACTTTGGGCCTGTGTTGGCTTGTGCGGTTTTTAATTGTGCTTGCAAATTGCGTTGGGGTTAATAATTCAAAGTTAGTCCAATGCCAAAACCCATGTCGCTGTCGTAATGGGTTCTTACGCCCATATTTTTATTTACAATGTAACGAAAATCAACCATAAATTCTTTGTCTGTGTTTACCATAAAACCTGCTCGAAGTCGTTTGGTAATGGGTATATCTTCTCGCATTAACTGAAAGCGAATATTTCCGTCTTGATACACTTCTGCTTGTGCTATTATTAGCATTGGTAAAGTATAATTTACACCTAAACTTATTTGTGTTCTGTTGTCTTTAGTATTGATTTGTCCAAAGAGATTTTTTTCAACTTCATTGTGTCCTAATTTTCTATAACGCCAGTCAAAACCAATAAATGGCATTAGCCACTGCATTTTTCCAATGTACCGTCCAAAGTGAGTTTCAGTTTCATAGCCATGTATGTCATGGTAACCTAAACGCCATTCTGAACCAATGCTCCAACGTGTATTTTGTAGCATAAACATACCATCGTTTCCGTTTGTAGCAAAGTCATTTTCTGCCATAAAATGAGGTTTTCTATCATCTGCAAAAAGTTTGCGTTGTGCTAATTTAGGATTTGGAATTAATGGATTGGGGGCCTGGTTTTCATAGGTAAAAACTCTTCCCATTCCGCTCATCATGTGATAAAGTATATGGCAATGAAAAAACCAATCGCCTTCTACATTTGCATTGAATTCTAATGTATCGGTTTCCATTGGCATAATGTCCACTATATTTTTTAATGGTGCATTTTCCCCTTGTCCGTTCAGCAAACGAAAGTCGTGTCCGTGCAAGTGCATTGGGTGTCGCATCATAGAGCCGTTGTAAATAACAATTCTTATATTTTCACCTTTCTTAATCAATATTTTATCGGTTTCAGAAACCACTTTATTATCCAAACTCCAAACATAGCGGTTCATATTTCCAGTAAGTTCAAAACGCAATTCTCTAACTGGTGCATCTTTGGGAAGTTCAGTTTTGGTTGGCGATTTAAGCATTGCGTAATTTAATGTAACAATATCAGCCAAAGCATTTGCATTGTAACGATTGGGGTCGTTAACACTTTGTTTTGGTTTGCTTTCGCCAGTAATTTCTGGATACATAACCACATTCATATCCATTTGATTGAGGCTCATACTCATCCCCATATCGTCAAGTTCGCCATTCATTTTCATCATATCGTTCATCATCTTCATTCCTTCAAAATATTTTAATCGTGGCTGTGGTGATTTTAGTTGTTTGATGCCATTACCAAAATAGTATGATGCAGATTTTGTGCGGTCTTCGGTTGTGGCTAAAAATTCATACGCTGTATTCTCTGCTGGAATAGTAATAATTACATCGTAGGTTTCAGATACGGCAATAATTAATCTATCTACTTCTACTGGTTCTACATCGTTTCCATCGTTAGCAACGACTGTAATTTTACCACCTGCATAAGTAAGCCAAAAGTAGGAGGATGCTCCACCATTAGAAATACGAAGTCGAACTTTGTCGCCTGCTTTCAATTGTTTTCCATCAAAGTTTTTAATTTCAGAAATTGGGTTGCCATTCATTAAAACTTTGTCATAGTAAACATCGCTTACATCCATTGCCAACATTCGTTTCCATTCGTTTTTAAGTTTAGTTTTAAAATGTCCTGCTTTTATGGCTTCTGCATAGCTTTGAGTTGCATTTTTTTTGATAGCGAACCAGTCAGTTGCGTTGTGCAACATTCGGTGTATGTTTTCGGGTTTGTAATCAGTCCACTCGCTTAAAACAATAGGAACGGTCGGCAAATCGTCAATTCCTTTTCGGAATGTTTTATCGTCTGGTTTTTTCAGCATTACAAAGTTGCCGTACATTCCTATTTGTTCTTGTAATCCTGAATGCGAATGATACCAATGCGTACCATTTTGTATAATTGGAAATTTGTAAATATGGGTAGTGTTTGGCTTAATTGGCATTTGGGTAAGATTAGGAACGCCATCTTCTTTATTGGGTAAAAACAGTCCGTGCCAATGCAAAGAAGTTTCTTCTTGTAGCAAATTATGAACATAAATTTCAGCCGTATCTCCTTCGGTAAAAGTTAGCGTAGGCATTGGAATTTGTCCATTTACTGCAATGGCTCGTTTTTCTTTTCCTGTGAAATTTACAATGGTGTCTTTTACAGAAAGGTCGTAACGAACTGTTTTTTGAGCATATAATATTTGAGTTGTTGATAGTAATAATGCTATCGGCAGCAGTTTTTTATAAATAGTTTTCTGAATATCCATTTTAATAGTTTCATTTGATTAAATCATTGTGATTATCATAAAGGCACTCATTGTAATCATTAAGGCATCTTCAATAATGGTAACGGTACTCATGGGCAAATTGAAAACAGCACCCAAACAAGCACATTGAATTTTCTTTTTGTTCAATACACTTTGTAAAACACCAATGATGCTGATACTCATTACAATTAAGGTAGTTAGGTTTGTAATAAACGGATTGAAATTAATGGTGTAAGCAATTGCCAAACCCAACTCAACAAAGGCATAAGCATAAGCCCAAATAGGAATTCGCCTTGCCAAGACATCATACATTAAATAACTTTCGGCAAAACCTTTTAGGTTGAGTAATTTGAAAAACGAAAACACCAAAAAGAAACCTGCCATAAAATGTTGCATCCATTGCATTGTATCAAAATGATGGTTGGTAAATTGTATTAAAACTGTTACCAAGGTTATGTAAAAAAATATGAGCAAAATTGGTTTATACGTTTCTAACCAACCCTTGGTTTGCTCGGCTATTTCGTTATGTTGCAGGGCTAAAATTTGATATTTTTCGGGTAATGATTTTTGCAATTCAGCCAAAGCAATGTGTTTATCCATTGTTATAGTGGCTGAATTTTCATTTTTTGAAACTTCCACGCTTATTACATTTTCAACCATCAACAACGATGATTTTACTTTTGCTTCGCAACTTGAACAGGTCATGCCTGTTACTTGATATTTGTGTGTCATTGATACAAATGTTTAAATAGAACGTGGTAGCCGTTTACGGCTACCACGTTCTAAATTTATTGTTTAAAAGCTATTCCATTGGGTTTTGAACCTACTGAAATTGTTTGAGAAACGGTATGCGTTGCAACATCAACTACCGAAACATTTCCTGCTCCTTGGTTGGTAACATATGCTTTTGTGCCATCGCTATTAAAAGCAATAGCGTGAGCATCAGCACCAGTTGTAATATTCCCTTGCAACGTCCAAACGCTGCCTACCAAAGTATAATAAACAACTTTTCCATTCGTAGCATCAGAAACCCAAAGTTCTCCACTTGCAGTATGATAAGCTACATACCCGGGTTTAAAACCCAAATTTATAGTGCTTGTTACACTCATTCCTGAAACCGAAATTTCAGAAACGGTTTGGCTCATTTCATTATCCACATACATTTTGCCATTGCTTGCACTCCAAGCACCCACAGGGTCAGTACCAACGGTAAGTGTGGTATGTATCATTTTTGTACTTGCGTCAATTAAAGTAACTGTTCCGTCCATTGTGTTACAAGCAAATGCCATTGTACCATCGTTGGAGAAGGTAACTTCTGAAAGACCTTTGCCCACGTTAATGGTGTTTTGAAGTGTCCAGTCAGAAGTTTTATAAACCAAAACTTGACTTTGAATAGTGTCCATTTGCCCTAACCAAAGTTCAGTTCCTGCACTATTAAAAATGGCATTGTGTGGTAATTTTGACAACGAAATTTCTTTGTCTATCATTCCTGTTACAGCATCAATAATCTGAACTTTCAAACCAGCCGTTGCACCACCATGACCTGCGTGTCCGCCACTAAGGTCGGTTGCAGTTATAGCCACAGCCAACTTGGTTTTTGCGGGGTTTATGTAAATGTGATGCGGAAATGTAGCACCATTTAAACTGATAGTTTCAGAAACAGTATTGTCAGAAAGTTTAATTACTGAGATATTGTTTGATGAGCCATTTACAATATACGATGCAGGATAATTGATATTCAACATTTTATGTTCGGCAGGGTGCATTTCATCCGTATCATGTTTTTTACATGATGAAATTGTGAAAGCAAAAATTGTTGTAGCAACTATGGCTACTGTTGAAATTACATTTTTCATTTTTTTGAATTTTAATTTTTGAAAATTATTTAATTGTTTCTACTGTTTTTCCGCAAGTGAGCATTTGAGAACCGTAGTAAGGGTTTTTAATAGTATTTTCTTTGCTCAACCAATTTGCTCCTTTGCCATCATTGTACATGGGGCAGTTTTGATAGTAAACAGGACTTTCTTGTTTAGAAACTTTAATTAAAGCATACACATTTTTAGAAAGCGAAGTAAAATGGTCTCTTTGGTGTCCTGCATCTTTTGTTTCTTCGATGTGTCCAGCATCAAAAGCCAAATCTTTCATTACTTTCATCCACTCCATGTGTTCTTCCGTTGAAAGCTTATCCATCTTCACTGCATTGATATTTGAAAGCAAATCTTTTGCTATTGCAGAAGCTACCATTCCATCAGATTTGACCAAAGCATCTTTCAATAAAAAGTAGTTATCAAAAATCGCTTTGAGTTGATTTACTTCTTGATTTGTTTCTGTTTTTACTTCCGTTGTACCACCATGATTGTGTGCAGAGTGGTCTTCTGTAACTTCCTTTTGAACAACTGCCGTTTTGTTAACTCTTTCGTACTGGCAACATCCGTGAAGTTTACTGTAAACATCATCAGGGGCAAGAAATTTATCGCTGTCATAACCTGCCAATGCAATACGTTTCAAGATTTCGTCTTGATTTGTTTTGGTGCTGTCGTAAGTTATGATTGCCATTTTTGAGTCTTTGTCCCAATCCACTTTGGCAATTTTCTTTACATTTCCCGCTGTTTCAATTGTGCTTTCACACATTCCGCAGTTTCCGTAAATCTTTACGGTTTCAGTTTTAGCATTTTTTACTTGGGCTTCACAACTCGTAAGCGAAGCAGATGCAATGCAAAGCATCATTGATATTTTATTGAACGTTGTCATTTTACTTGAATTTAATTTTGAAAAACTTTGAAAACAGAAATAGCCGAGCCACTATTATAGTGTCGGCAAACTTTTTAGTTGTCAAAAATCAAATACGAAATACCTGATTGAGAATGTAAAGCGGTTGCTTTACATAGTTTGGAGGATGGTGGAAATAATCTATTGAAACTAATACTGGAAAAAAAGTATAGCTAAACTCAAAGGATTGAGGTAGGGCTATGTTAAAATTTAATGGATTTGTAAAGGTTAAAACACTTTCTTGCGTTTTTGCTTGGTTGTCATCAACTTCAAAAGAAAAATTTTTGTCTTCACAACAATTTTTCTTCATCTTCTTGCTACCACAAGCACATTTATCCTTAGTAACAGTGCCGAAAGAAATAGTCGAAATTTCACCGCCACAATAATGAACAGTTACATTGATACCAAAGGTTGGTATCAAATATAAAAGAAGCAATATTGTAACTACGAATTTTTTCATTAATTGGATAACGCAAAGTTAAGTAAAATATTGTGCAGGGTCAGTTTTATTTCTGTCAAAGTCGTCTTATGGGCGTTGGCAAAAAATGGCTCTTTTGGTTTTGCGAAGGTTCGGCTTGTGTGTCGGGCAAAACCAAATGTGCCATTTGTGCGACTGGCTAAAATTGTTTTTAAAAAATGCGGGGCGGAAAAAAAAAATTGGGTTGGCTAAGGTGTCGGCTTGGTTGCCGTTTCTTTTCAGTAAGTTCTGTTTGTCGTTGGTTCTCTGTCAAAATGGTTTACTTTTTTCGTTTTGTTTTCTGGCTGTCGATGGTTGTTGGGTCGTCCGCTACGCTTGCACCTAACGGTTTGCGTGTAGGCGATGTCCCGAGAGGAACGATTCGGGATATTGCTTACACGCTGTTAGGAGCTGGCTGTTTATTTTTTAGTTCCTTCAGAAAGTAATTTATCTAAAAACGCCCTTTCTTCTTCAAAACTCATGTTCATAATTTTAATACTCAACTTTTCTCGAATTTCTCGCATTACTTTAATGGTGTCGGATTTCACCACTTTATTCTTCTTCTTTTCCATAATCAAAAATTTCTTTTGGTGTTCTTATTTCGATCAATTGATAACCCTGCTGTAAATTGATTCCATTATAACCTCTAATGCGATTAAGATTTACAATGTGTTTAAAATTCCAACTAACTAAGACGTCTGCATGACAAAGCGTTGCAATGGCAATATGTTGGCAATCCGCCCGGCTTGTCTTTCCAACAACTTTTGCTGAAATGTATTTATCAGCTAAGATTGAAGCATCCTTTGATAATCTGACTTTTTCGATAAAATCGTTAGGCAATTCGTAAAATAACTGTTTGACAGAGTTGGGGGCTCCAAGTAATTCGGCTTCAAGGATATCAGACACTATTAAGGTTATTTCTCCATTTCTAACGCTCTCAAAGAAGGAAATTGTATCCTCGGAAAATTCTTCGTCGAAATATCCTCCAAACACAGAAGTATCAATATAAACACGTTTTATCATTGATGTGAATTTACAATTTTTCTTCGAGTTTTGATGCTATGCTTATTTGCAATGAAGACAGCTTGAACCTAACGTT
>Ga0214921_10010378_pt1 | contig 11532 bp, 9 predicted proteins | sample LL1505_MetaG_FD_177992 | JGI IMG/M metagenome (GOLD analysis project Ga0214921, IMG submission 177992) | Freshwater microbial communities from Lake Lanier, Atlanta, Georgia, United States - LL-1505 | ecosystem: Environmental > Aquatic > Freshwater > Lake | place: USA: Georgia | collected 2015-05-28
TTTCGTAGATTTCCAGGGTGCAAATGAACATAAAACCTTTAGGTTAAAACAGAATCCCCAACGAATAGGATCTTGGTAAAATCTTGTTAAATAATCTTTCCATTCTTCAACAGGCTCCAATATAACTTTGTATTCGCATGCTAGCTGTTTTAATACTGTTGTTTTACCAGCACCTATATTGCCGTCAATAGAGATTTTCATGGAGATTTGGGTTGGATGTTTTGTGTGGATTTCAAATTTTGATTTCAAATTTTGATTTCAAATTTTGATTTCAAATTTTGATTTCAAATTTTTATGATTTTTTGGTTAAAAAAATGAGAAGATCCTAATATCTTAAATATATTTTCTTGCTATGTCTGCGTTTTTTGCATTTGATGACATTATTAATCTTTTAAATGTATCATGTGTAATCATAACTTTTTTATAATTATTTGACGTTTTAATTCCTTTTGAATAATTTGGATTAACATCATTTTTAATAGTATAATCTATATTTTTAGTGTAAGACCTACGCAATGTAGAAATAAGTTCACATTTATTACAATTTAATAATTTTGAAACATCATCTAAATTTATATTAAATTTATCATCAATAGATATGTTTAATAATTTATTAAACATATCTATTATTTGATTTTCGTCTTGTTCATTTATTTTATTTATAAGTTTGATAACATTCTTTTCATCTTGTTCATTTTCTAAAATAGAATCTAATTTTATATTTGTTTCTAAATCAATTATATCAATACCAGTTTCTGTTTTAATTAATTCATATGGTTTAATATTTAAACCAATAATAATGTTTACATAATCATTTTTAAATTTTTTATTAGATGTTCCAAATAAATATAAACGTAATTCTTCTCGATATTCTACATAACAATAAACTTGTAATTGACCAACTGCGTTTTTCCAATTAGACCACTCTTTTATTTCAGCATGAAACGCTTCAGTTGTAATATCTGTTTGTCCTATTTTTAATTGCATATGTTTACCACCTAAATATTTCTGTAAATATCGCTGATAGTAAGCTTCTGTCATTGTAATTCTAAAAATATATGTAATACAATATTTAAATATAATATCAAATTTTCATAGAAATGATGGATAAATAACTAAATATATTATTATATATAAAATGGCTAATGAAAATGCAATTAAACCTATTATGAATAAATGTGATGAAGTTGATGGTGCCAAAAAACAATATATTAGAAGAAAGAAATTATCAACTGGTGGAAGTGAAAATTACTATATTGCATTTAATAAAGAATTGATTTTACCTGAATAATTGTGAAATCCCAGGTGTTGCGTTAGAATCTTTCTTTTTTCTAGATGTCCTTAAGTGCTGCAGAAAACCCAGGTTTTCCGCACCTTTCCTTTTGCTAGAAGTCCTTAAGTGCTGCAGAAAACCCAGGTTTTCCGCACCTTTCCTTTTGCTAGAAGTCCTTAAGTGCTAGATGTCTTTAAGTGCTGTTGTATAAAAGTATATATTTTTTACAGAACTTTTTATAAAATTCAAAATAGAAAAATTTCTAAAGTCTTTCTAAATTTTAAAAACAAATTAACATACAAGAATCTTTAGGAGGATCTTTATTTGCATATAATGTTTTAGAATTTTATTTTATAACTTTTTAAAAATGAATTTAGAAAATCTAAAAAGTCTTGAAAAAAAAATACAACTTAAATACAGTAAAAATCTTTAGGAGGATCTTTAACTCCTTAAGTGCTAGCAGTCATTAAGTGCTTTAAGTCCTTAAGTGCTAGAAGTCCTTAAGTGCTAGAAGTCCTTAAGTGCTAGAAGTCCTTAAGTGCTAGAAGTCCTTAAGTGCTAGAAGTCCTTAAGTGCTAGAAGTCCTTAAGTGCTAGAAGTCCTTAAGTGCTAGAAGTCTTTAAGTGCTAGAAGTCTTTAAGTGCTAGAAGTCTTTAAGTGCTAGAAGTCCTTAAGTGCTAGAAGTCCTTAAGTGCTAGAAGTCCTTAAGTGCTAGATGTCCTTAAGTGCTAGATGTCCTTAAGTACTAGCAAAACCTTTTAAGTTTTATGAAGATTCATCTATTTAATTTAATATTTTATATTAAATAAACGTTTAATTCTAAAAAATTTGAAAATTATTTTAAAATATTGATATATATACTATATAGTTAAAATGACTGATAATTATCAAAAGATAATTAATAAACGTCAGATTGTTAATTATTTTATAGATTCTGTATTGTTAGAAGATATATGGTATTCAGAAATTACATATGATTACAAATATGTTAAAACTATATTTGAAAAAACAAACTTTAAAATTATGAATCCGATTTCATATATAGAAGTATCTAATAACAAATCTGATATTATACGTAATAAAAAAGCTCTTAAAGAAGTCTATAACAATCTATATTGTAAAGTAAATAAAAATGAAAAAAATATGAAATTTATTGATATATGGCTTGATGATAGAGATATTAAAACATTCGCTTCTGTAGATTTTTGCCCTTATCCTATTAAATGCAATAATAACGTATATAATATGTGGAAAGGATTTAAAATAGATAAAGATAAATCAGAATCTTCTAAAAATATTCAACCATTTATTAATCATCTTAAAATTTTATGTAACGATAACGGACTTGATTATCTAATTAAATGGTTAGCTCAATTGATTCAACAACCAGGGACACTAATTGGAATTGCTTTAATATTCTTATCTGAAGAAGGTGCTGGCAAAAATATCTTCTGGGATTATTTTTCAGAGATAATTGGTAAAGAATACTATTATGAAACAGCTGATCCAGTTAAAGACTTATTCGGAAGATTCTGCAATGGAAGAAAACATAAACTTATTATCGATCTTGATGAAGCTAATTCAAAAGATACATTCACTAATAGCGAAATTCTTAAAAATATAATTACAAGTACACATTTTAATTATGAACAAAAAGGAGTTGATCCTATCGAACTACAGAACTTTGCTAGAATTATATTTACTACTAATAATATATTATGTGCTAAAATCAATGATAATACTCGTAGATATGTTATATATGAAACTTCAAATAAAATGATTGGAAATTCTAAGTATTTTAATGAATTTGCAGATTATATGAGTAATGTTCGAAATCAAAAAGCTATTATCGAATATTTAAGATCTATTGATATTGAAAATGTTAATTGGATTAAAGATCGACCAATTACCGAAACATATGAAGCTCTTAAATCTGTAAGTATTGATCCAATATTGAAATTCTTTGCCAATTTCATTGAAAAAAATTTTCACAAAAAAGAGCGAATTATTACTACCAATGAGTTATATAATGATTTTATATTATTTCTACGAGATCATCTTAAAATGAAAGAAGAAGTTATTAATGTTTTTACAATGCGAATACTATCATGTCAGATCAATAATAAATATTGTAATAGTGATTCGATTACTACTGGAATTATTAGGAAGCTTAATATTGGTAAATTAAAGCAAAATGGTTTTAATATTAATCTTACTAATTTAAAAACTTATTTGGAAAATAAAGGATTATGTATTAAAGATACATCTTCTATTTCCGAACTTAGATTTAAAAGTGAGATAGAAAAACATACAGGACTTGTATTTGAAAAATCATATCCTAAATGGTTAATTAATAATATTACAGGAGCACAAATGGAAATAGATTTATACAATGAATCTCAAAACATCGCAATCGAATATAATGGGTACCAACATTATGAATTTCCGAATAAATTTCATAAAACTAAAAAAGAATTTGATGATCAAATTACTAGAGATATTCTAAAAGAACATTTATGTATTGCGCATGGAATGAAATTTATTAAAATTAAATCAAATGATTCTATTTGTGAAGAAATAGAACAATATAAAAGACAAATGGCAATTATTACTTAAATAAATAATTCAAAGATTCACTGATGCAAGCAGATCTATCATTTTTTTTAAAGTTAACTTACCCGTTTTCATTAAATCCAATACTTTCTTTATTTGCTTAGATTTATCGCAATCTTTTGCTTGTGCTTTAGAATTCTTTTCACAAGACATTTTAGTTACTTTATAAACAATTTCTAATAGTTCTTTTTTTTCTGATATACATTTATCATAAGAACATTTAGCAACAGCTAAAGTTGCATCTGAATTTTTAATTTTCATATTTAATTCTGTTAGTTTACTGTTAATTGCATCTAATTTAATATCTATTTGTGTCTTGATTTTATCTGATTTAGCTTTCATTTTATCACCATGTAACTGAGACATTTTCTTAAACTGATTATTTATCTCATCTGTGAATTTTTTATTAGCTAATAAAGCGGCAGCTTGCTCTTTCTTACATTGTTTAAGAGTACATTCAACAGATTTACCCATTTTATCAAACATATTTTTCATATCCGCATCCATTTATATATCTGAATAAATAAAAGATACGTGATGAAATATGATGCTGTTTTTATTGGTGCTGGTATAAGTTCTTTATATGCCAACTATTTGTTCCTCAAAAAACATCCTCATGCTAAAACGATTATTCTGGAAAAATCTAATCATATCGGTGGTCGTATCGCATGGGATAACTTTAATGGAGTTGAAATTGCTACAGGTGCTGGCATTGGTAGATATAATAAAGATAAATTATTATTAGAATTATTACAGGAATTTGATATTAGCTATCATATATCTGAAACGCGCGGTATTCCTAGTGCAGAAACTGTTATAAAGCAGCTTGAAGCGGAACAAGATAAAATAAAACACGGAGATACATTTAAATCTTTTGGAATACGAGTATTAGGTGCATATGTATATAAGAGATTTATAAAAGAAATAGGGTATTCAGATTTTGAAAATTTTGAACCAGCTACTGCATTAAAACATTATGGTTTTGAAGATATGTATGAGAAACATAAAATATTCCAATTTTCATGGAAAAATCTGATTACGCATCTCAAACGAGGAATGCATATAAAGAAAAATACTGCCGTTATTAAAATTAAAAATGGATTAGTAACTGCTAAATATCTTGGCGTAAGTTTGCATATATATGATGCTTCTCATATATATGTAGGTGTTACTATAAATTGTTTACGTAAATTATTTCCTGGTATTTATCCTGGTATACATTCACAGCATTTTATACGTATTTATGTTGAGCTAAATAAGCAGTTGCCTATACAATATTATACAATATGTGATAATATATTACAGAAAGTAATTCCAATTAAAGATAAGTTATATATGATTTATGCGGATAATAAAAATGCAGATGCATTGCGGCCGTTATCTATAAAAGAATTGAGTGGGCTGTTACAAACTGAATTTAAAGATCCTGAAATTCAAATTATAGAAAAAAGAAAGTATTATTGGAAAGAAGGCACCCATTATCATAGTGAAGCTCTGTCAGGTGCTGGTGGGGTACCTGAGCCTGATGTGGTATTACCAGATAATATTACTATAATTGGTGAACTTATATCTAAGAATCAGGGATGGTGTGGTCCAGTTCTTCAGAACATTACATATTTGTCCAAGGGGCCGCGGTTTTAGCAAAACCAAAGTCAATATTCTTAGCCATTTCTTCATTAGCTGGGGCATTCTTTCTGTCAATCTGTTCGTTTTTTTGGCAGATTAGTTCGCCTTGAGTAGTGTAGGTGCATGATTGTTGCATGCTTTTAGCAGGGCAAGCTGCCTTACCTGAAGGGGCTTGTTCAGATGCTGAATAATTTTGATACATTTCTGGGACTCCGCAAGATGTGCAACTCATTTATCATAATGTGAGAAATAATATTTTGTTAGTTATATCTTTAATATTATCAATTTGAAGTCCGATATCGTGAAATTTTATTAATTCTATCCATAAAATCTCATATATATTCATATGATTATTTTTATCTAAATATTTAGTGACATAAATGTTATTTAGAAGATCTCGAATAGATCGCGTGATAATAGATTGATCTATTTCTATTTTTTTTCTTCTAGTATATTCTAATATAATACGAATGCTATTATATTGTGATTGTCTTATTGCTGAGCTGATTGCATTATTAAGATTAGAATTATTTCCATAAGACTCTAAAAAATACTGTAAAATTTGTATACATCCATTTCCAGCTGCAAGCCGGATTATATTATTTATATATGGAGATATACATACAGTTTGGTATTTAGCGGCGAATATATTCTCTTTATTATATATTTTTTTAATAAGTTCTATATTATCTTTTTTGGATATAAGTAATTTCTTTATAGCAATACATATAGTAATCTCATTTTTTTTTGCCATATAAGATGGAAGTATATCTTTGCATTGTAGATAACATATTTTATTTAATAATACTATTTTCGGTCCAATGATGTCTAATAATAAATAATTAGGAATATCATGAAACTCTGTGTATCTCATCGCCGCCGCTTGGCTCGCCTATATATATATTAAAGCAACTTGGTTCTTAAATACATTTTCACTGATATTCTCAAACTTTCCGATATATTCATAATTGTCTTTTAAATCATCAAAGTTATACCATGCTGTTCCGTGCTTTGCGATACATGTATAATGACCAGATCCAATCGAACGCCCATGATGAACAATAATGGACACTAAATTTAGTACTTTATTATTGGCCAGAGTAATGGTTTCAGGTGTAATAACACGTGCTGTACTTTTAGTATTGCCTACGGCAATGCCTTTATATCCTCGCATAATATTAACAAATAGACCCGTCGATTCTAGATATGAGCGTTTAGTAATGGTTTTTTTATGAGTAATATTATTAATAAATTCATTGGTGGTAACAGGGATAAAATCAGATATGTTGATGGTGGTGTTTTTAGGTTCAATAATAATATCATTAAACATTACTTTTTGAGGGGAATTGGCGATTTCTTCATCTATAGTAATTGTATTTTGAACCATTGTATTTTTATGAATATTGAAAATACGATCTAAAATGCGAATGAAATCAGCAGGTTCTTGCTGAGATTTCAACCATTCTATTTGTTCTAAGTTTTCATTAATTTGTTTGGTATATTGTTTATCAAATTTATCAAAAAGACCTCTCAATGATCCACATATATATATGGGATTTTGATTTTTATCATGAATTTTATTATATATAGATACTAATTCATCTTTAATAGAATCACCATATTTTGCTAAGGTTAGCCGATTTTTAACATTTGTATACGAATTCGCGGATTCAAGTATATCTTTTAAAATAGGATTATTCTCTTTCTTTATATGCATTAAAGCTATTAAAACAGAATCAATAAAACAACTATTACTCTGATTCTTAAGCATGGCTAGCGGTGGATGTGATGGCGATTCTTCAGAAGATTCGGTTGCTGTTGGGCTGGCCAGGGTGGTCGCAGATGATTTCGTCGTGGACGTGGCCGTGGATGTCGTTGTGCTGGCCAGGGTGGTCGCAGATGATTTTGAAGAAGCCGCTGGCTTAGGTTGTTTAGATGGAAATTCAATGTCTGGCGAAGCCTGCGGTGACTCTTTCATTTTAATCATACGTTTTCCATCGGCAGTTTGGATAAGTTTTCCTAATCTAACTAGGCGATCTGTTTCTAAATATATTTCATAATCATAAACATCATTGGTTCCAGGGCGGATTAGGAATTTTCCATATTTAGTGACTAATACGCGACCGTTCCAGTCTTTTTGTTCTATTTCCTGTTTATATTCATTATCATATGTATCTTTATTTATATCAAATGTGAATGTAAATTTATCATCTGCTACATTAACTGGGAATGCGAAACATTTTAGTTTAGTAGTTGGGTCCGCAGATTTATGATACTTAGCATTTAAGGCACAATCAATTGATGCCTTTTTTAATAGATCCAACATAGAATCCACAATTCGTTTTTTCTTTTTAGATATATCATATAGATATTGATCTGAAGTTAATGATTTATCCTTTACTGCAATCGTAAATGAATCCTTAATCTGTTCATTGGTAAAAATCATATAATAAATATATACATTCACATTACGATCTTCAGCGGGTAGTCCTACATGCGAACATGTACGAACTGCGCGACCTATGACTTGATCTATACGAATATGATTCCAGAAGGGTTCCATTATATGTACTTGTCGGACATTCTTTAATGAAATACCTTCAGAACCGGATTGGGTAATCATAATCACTTTGATTAGTTCACCTCTGAGATTATCTTTATGCCATAGTTTTTCTCGGATTAATTTAGGTACATTTTCTATATCAGAATTAAAAATCTTCATTAAAATCTGTGTTTCTTCTGTATTACCACGGAATTGAAAATACTTTGGTTCTGATGTATTCAGGTCTTTGTCAGGCATATTTAATATCCATTCACCATTTTCATTCTTTTTAATCTTAAATTCACTATATCCATTACGGTCCATCGTAGCTGATAATAATCCTAATCCTTCTACCATTCTAAACTGAGAATAAATTAGAGCGGTTCCATCTAGATCATTTATTTTTGTCATAATTTCATAAAATTTAGGTGAAGATAATCCGATTTTATCCATATCTAGACGATCGGATTGTCTTAATTCGCGAATAGCTCGATCTAAAGATTCCTTATATTTTTTATCTATATCTTTTCCATCATCTTTATTTTCTGGGGCTTCTGGGGCTTCTGGCAAATTGCCGAGGTTATCATCTGCATCATCAACTTCATTTTTCATTTTACGTAAATCAGATGGAAAAATACGTTTAATTTCTGCTGGAAATACAAAATTGCATATAGCACGTGAATAAAAGCGATATACTTGTCCGGATGTAGAAAATACATTTGCTGCAGGTTTTCCACCCATTCTTTCTTTATTTCTTTCTTCTATACGCCATTTTTGATATTCATTAAACATATATTTAGGCATGGTTAAAGGTACTTCATGTATTTTAACACTGGGGAATAATTCTAGAGAATAACTATTATAATAAGATACTGTCCCCATTATTCGCCGCATAAATAATTCGCAATTTTTGAATTCATAATTCTCCATATCTACGAATGTTTCATTGAATTCCTCATCATCTTCTGGTAATACTTTATATAATTTATCAGTATCTTTCTTAGGTTTAGTGGCGGCAGATAGTATAGTTGGGTCGCTTATTAAAAGACCATGTGATTTAAGTTCGGATACGACGATAGATATAGTATTGATGTTGGATTGGTTAGCCTCGCGGCTAACCTCGAGTAACTTTCTATTTTTTTTCCATATAAATTGTTCTGGTAAAAATGAAAATATTATTTTTTTTCTTAGTTTATCAATCTGATAATAATCTATATATTTTAGAGATTGTATTTTTGTTTCTAAATCATCGGGTGATCCTTTTGTTAAATCTGCAGTATAAAGAGTTCTATAACCTGTTAATAAATTAATAATATAAGAAATTTCAGAAGGATAATTAATAACTGGTGTTCCTGATAATAAAATTAGTTTACAGTTTTTAGCTTGCATTAATCCATTATAAATAGGACGACCGGTAATACCGCGATTTTTAATACGTGATATAAGATTATGTACTTCGTCGATAACAACGCATTTATTATCAAAAGGATTTCCATGTTCAAACATTTTCATAATGGAATCTTTACGTAAACCATCAAAATTAATAAAATGATAACGGTTTTCGATGATATTATTTGTTTGAGACATTATTTCATCTATTTCATCTTGTTTAAGTTCAGTAAAATTAGAAGGTTTATTTGGTAAAGTAGACCATAATCCTTTATGTTTTTTAACAAGAGCGGGTGTGATATTAACTTTCATAAGTTCTTGTTCTGAGGGATTTGGTTGTTTAACCCAATGTTGTTTTAATTGATAGTATTTGCGTCCGCATTTACGTATTTCATTTATATAATTTCCTCTTAATGATGCTGGTTGCATGACAATAACATCCATATGATTCATTAAAATTTCTGCAGCTGCTATAGATGAACATGAATTATGAGTAACAGTAAAATCTCCGAGAAGAAATTTATGATTACCATCTACTGAAAATCCATAATAATTATCTCTTCCTGCATATTCAATTGATATAGGATATATTTTAATATTAGGGTTGGCTTTATATCCGAATAGTTGTAGGTGTTTTAGTTTCAAAAGATTTTTAACAGAGATATTATAGTAGTCGTCGGTGATATTGGTATCATATGTTTTTTTAAGACATAAAATATGTTCTGAATTTACAGTATATTTATCACCATTTGGATAAATAATATTATACATATCATCTACCCCTGTTGCTAGAGTAAGAACGGTTCTAGGTGTAAAATCATCACCCATAATTTGATCACCAATTTGAATATCTTGAACTTTTCTGGTGCCGATCGGGTAAATGAGTATTGGAGTATCCAATGCAAAACATTTGCCACTACCTAAACCATGATATAGAAGAATGCCTCGATACGGACTAGAGAATTGGATATAATCTTTTACGAATTTTTGATGTGGAAATAAGCTGACTTCATCTTGAGTAGGCTTTGTGTTTTTTTCTATGGGGCATGCTTCTCCTTCTTCACATTTAGTACATTTTTGTTTTGTGTCTTTGGAAGCATATTTAAATTCTTTATCGATCCAATTAATATATTTAGCTCTATTCGGAAGAACCCATCCATCTGGTTGAACATTAATTGGAAATCTGGGTTTTTCTGACATATTTATATTTAATATATATATAAATTCTATATTTAAAAATCAAAAATCAAAAATCAAAATCCATATCTTCGTCTTCGTCGTGGTCATTAATAAGTTCAGGCATTGGGTCAAATTTGTTTTCTAAGCTGTCAATGATTTTACATATTTCAGAGTGTTTCCATTGACGATAACATTTAAGTTCGGATATGTTTTCTATTTTAATAGGTAATTTAACTTTATTTTGAATAAAATTTACAGTATGATGAATATGTTCATTACTTATTTTTTTAGGATCACTATAATAACATCGTTTGATAAAATATGCGCTTGCGCTTGCGCTTCGCTCGCCTAGGGCTTCAGCCTGAGGTTTCTTCATACCAAATAGTAGAAGTATTATTTCATTATTCATAGTATTTGTGTATAACATAAATTCTTTTGTATTAGAAATGTCAATGAATACTCCTAAAAAATACATATGTTCACTTGTAATAATATTTGTATTACTAAAATCACCGTCTGATTCTATTAAAGATCTTTCAAACTCAGATAAATGAATATTTGTCGTTATATCTTTTATATACATATTGTGTATTTTTTTAGCGATTAAATCGATTACATCTCTATATAAGCCACCTGCTTCTAATACTGTATTCATTTTAAGTAAACTTTTGAGATTAAAGTTAGTACTTAAACGTAAGTTTTTTTTCAATTTTATCTATATCACGCAAATCAATTTTAATTTCGCCGTTTTTTTTCTCAATATAACGCCGCTATAGATCAATTGACACTTTTTATCAAAGTATCTCCTTTTCTATTTTTACATCAATGCTTTTTACAGCAAAGCAGCCTTTATAGCTGGAGGTAGCTCTCTTAGAATTTAGCTTTACCAAACACCGGATAAATACTTTAA
>Ga0214921_10010380_pt1 | contig 11531 bp, 10 predicted proteins | sample LL1505_MetaG_FD_177992 | JGI IMG/M metagenome (GOLD analysis project Ga0214921, IMG submission 177992) | Freshwater microbial communities from Lake Lanier, Atlanta, Georgia, United States - LL-1505 | ecosystem: Environmental > Aquatic > Freshwater > Lake | place: USA: Georgia | collected...
TTTCAACCATGTGCTTTGCAATCTTCTTTTGCTCTGGTGTTCCAAGAACAAAGGCAACTTGAGCAAATGAATAACCTGAGGCATAGAGGTGCACACCAGGATTTGATCCTAAAACCATCTCAGCAATTGCCCAGCGCACAGATGGAGGCACTTTCATTCCACCTAATTCAACTGGTGCATCTAAGCGCCACCACTCACCATCAACGTAGGCTTTGTAAGATTTGATAAAAGATGCTGGCAGATTTACATTTCCAGTTTCTTTATTAAGAACGGCGCCAACACGATCGCCTTCAACAAAAGATTCAGCTAGATCGTTTTCACACAATCTCTTCATCTCTTCCAACATTCCCATTGCGGTGTCGCGATCAACTTCTGAGTACAGCGATGTACCCATAACTTTTTCGCGCCCCAGAAGGTCAAAGAGGCAGAATTCAATATCGCGCAGGTTGGCTGTGTAGTGGCCCATGGGTAAATAGTGCTACCCGCCAGTAACTTATGCAACTCCAGTGAGCGTATTTCGCTGCCCCGTTGGCCCGCTAATCCAAGATAGGGTCAGCGCGTGCTACTAAGTGATCGCGACATCCTCGCCCAAATCAAAGCAGGTCGCGTCGCCTGCGAACCATTTCATGAGGCCATGATCCAGCCATCTTCCCTCGACGTTCGCCTGGACAAGTATTTCCGAGTCTTTGAAAACCATAAATACAGCGTTATTGATCCCTCAATTGAACAGCCAGAGCTCACCCGCGAAGTAATCGCCGAAGGCGATGAGGCTTTCATCCTGCACCCAGGCGAGTTTGTTTTAGCAAGCACTTATGAAGTTATTACCTTGCCAGATGACATCGCAGGTCGGTTAGAAGGTAAATCGTCGCTGGGCCGCCTAGGACTACTAACACATTCAACTGCGGGCTTTATTGATCCAGGCTTTAGTGGTCACATCACGCTAGAGCTTTCCAATGTTGCAAACCTGCCCGTCAAACTCTTTCCAGGAATGAAGATTGGGCAATTGTGTTTGATCAAACTTTCCTCCCCTGCCGATCATCCGTATGGCAGTGAGAAGTATGGCTCTCGCTACCAAGGCCAGCGTGGCCCAACAGCTTCACGCTCGTTCTTGAACTTCCACAAATCAAAGATCGACTAAAAACAATTATGAAGCTTTTCAGTCTGCGACTTACGACTTTGAAAAGCAAGTTATATGCAATTGTCCTTGCCTCATTTATTGTGAGAGTTGTGGCGTTTTTTGCATTGCCAAACACAACTTCTAATTTAGCTTTAGACGAAGGAAATTATGCCGGACTTACGGAATGGATTGCACAAGGAAATCCTGACTATAAGTACCCCTATACAAGCCTGTACACAAATTCAAGGTCGCTCATTTTTCCCGCATCTCTTTTAAACAAATTAGGAATTAATGGATTAGACTCCGTAAGGATTATTTCCTCCCTTTACGGTTTTTTAGCGTGTTTATTACTGGCGAATTTGTTCTTAAAACTATATAAGTTCAAACAAGTGCGCTCAGGCGAATTTGTCCCCAGGCACAGCACATTCTTATGTTTATTTGCAGCATTCGTTTTCTTACCAAGTCATTTAACTTGGTCGCTTCTTGGTTTGCGTGAATCTGCTGTGGAATTTTGGACCCTACTTGTGTTTGTCTTAGTCCTTTATGTGTTTGAAGCTAAGAAAAGGCCGTCTATATTGGCTTTGATAGGAATACTGATTGCCATTCCTTTAGTATTTATGTCTAGACCACAAGTAGGCTTGCTTTTAGGGGTCACGCTGGTTATCTTTTCTCTAATTAAAGTCAAGGTCAAAATTTCTTGGGTTCTTGCCTGTATTACGCTGGTGGGGATAGTTCTTGGATATGCAGCAACTACTGGGTTTTCAAACGTAGCGGCAGACAATTGGTCGCTACGTTTGGAGACAATTGACAAAAAACTTGCAAATACTTCCCCAACTCAGCATGAGCAAGACATTGCAAATAAAAAGTGTGCTGTTGAGGGGCAAAAAGTTGTTATAGAAGGAATTTTTTACATTTGCATTAACAGTGTCAGCAAAAAATTCAATGGATTTGCAAGCCTTGGAAGCGCAGTTTTTAATCAAGCTGAGGCAATCCCGGAGCGAAGCGAAGCCAACAAGGTGGGTGCAGGATCGGCAATCAAGACCATAGCCTGCCCAAACAAAGGGCAATCAAGAATCGACAGTTATTTCTGTATTGCTTATAGAGCTCCCTATACAACTTTTACTTTTCTTTTCAGGCCAATGCTTGGGGCCGATGTCACAAACACATCAAGCCTTTTTGCGGCAATTGAAAATATCTTCTGGCTAGCTGCATTCTTGTTTGTCATAGTTATGCTTATCCGTAATCGACGGTTAGCGTTTTTTGGAGCTCTTGCCCCGTCTCTTCTCTTTTTCTTTTTCTATAGCGTTTCAGCTGGTGCGTATGAAGGAAATATGGGAACAGCTTTCCGCCATAGGTCGCTGATTCTCTGGGTGGTGATCCTTTTGTTGGCTTCCACAATCTTGGCCAGCCAGCAAAGAAAAGCCGAACGCGAAGGAATTTCTGGCTCTTCACAGGAATGAATCCGCTTAAAAGGGGGTTTAATTAGGTATGGAAATAATCATTGTTCTCGGTGTCATCGCTCTCGTCGTCCTTTTCTTTGTTGCGCAATACAACCGCCTTATTCGCCTCAACATCTCAGTTGATGAGGCATGGGCTCAGATTGAAGTTCAACTCAAGCGCCGTGCTGATTTAATCCCCAACCTTGTTGAAAGCGTTAAGGGATATGCAGCGCATGAACAATCAACTTTTGATGCTGTAGTCACAGCACGTGCTAAAGCAACAACTGCAAGCACAGTTGCCGACACTGCTGCAGCCGATGGAATGCTCACACAAGCCCTGCGTGGACTACTTGCAGTTGCTGAGGCATATCCAGATCTAAAAGCTTCAGCTAACTTCATCTCACTTCAAGAAGAGTTAGCAACAACAGAGAATAAAGTTGCCTTCTCTCGTCAGTTCTACAACGACAACGTGCGCGAACTCAACACTGCCGTTAAAACAGTGCCTACTAACTTCTTTGCCGGTTTTGCAAAGGTAACTGAGCGTGAGTTCTATGAAGTTGAAGATCCACAAGATCGCAAAGCTCCAAGCGTTAAGTTTTAATGAACTTTAGAGGCCAACAAGCGGCTAATCGCCGCAAGACAATCGGGCTGCTCGTAGGTATGGGTGTGCTGGTCTGGCTTGTGGCGCTAGCTGCTCTTACCTACTTCGGCCAATCAACTACGGCAATTGTTCCGATTGCAGTTGGTATTGCGCTTGTTTCCGTGTGGGGTTCTTACTACGGTTCAGACAAATTAGTTTTAACAATGACTGGTGCAAAGTTAATTCAAGAATCAGATAATCCAAAACTCTTTGGCTTGATTCAAGAGATAACTATTGCCAGTGGCCTACCAATGCCTAAGGTTGCTATTGTTATTGATAGTGCGCCAAACGCTTTTGCTACTGGTCGTAATCAAGACCACGCCCTCATTGCCTTCACAACAGGCATCTTGGACGCTATGGATCGCGATCAACTCCAAGGAGTTATTGCCCATGAGTTAGCCCATGTTGCTAACCGTGACACATTAGTTTCAGCCGTTGCAGCAACTACAGCAGGTGCTATTGCAATCTTGAGTGACATGTTGATGCGCATGATGTGGTTTGGTGGCGGCAGAGATCGTGACCGCAGTGGTGGTAACCCAATACTTTTAGTCTTCTCACTCCTCATTCTTATCTTGGCACCAATCGCAGCAGTGCTTTTAAAGTCTGCTATTTCACGAAAGCGTGAATCACTTGCTGATGCAACAGCTGTTGCCTTTACGAGAAATCCAGCGGGCTTGCGCAGTGCACTTGAAGTACTAGAGCGGGATTCAACAGTTGTGCGTCAAAAATCAAACTCCATTGCACATATCTGGATTGAATCTCCATTAGATGCAAAAGCAGTCTCTAAGATGTTTGCAACACATCCACCTATTGCTGAGCGCATTGCAGTTCTAAAAGCTATGGAGTCTCTGAACTAACCTTTAACGGAGCGTAGTAAGACCTGGGCTACGTCTAGAACCTCCATGGATGACTCACGAGCGCTCATTCCATCGGTAGTCATAACGCGGCAGAAAGGACAAGCAACAGCTAGCTCTTCTGCCCCTGTTCCAATAGCTTCATCAACACGATTTAAGTTAATACGCGTTCCAATCTTCTCTTCCATCCACATGCGACCGCCACCGGCGCCACAACAGAACGAGCGTTCTTTATTACGTGGCATTTCAGTGAGCTGTGCACCAGTTGCTTCAAGAATTTCACGTGGTGGTTGATAAATCTCATTGTGACGGCCTAGGTAGCAAGGGTCGTGATAAGTCATTGCTGTGTGACTCATCTTTACTGGCAGTAGTTTCTTCTCACGAATCAACTGATTCAGTAGTTGGGTGTGATGAACCATCTCTAATTCAAAACCACTTTGTGCATAATCGCGACCAATTGTTGTGAAGCAATGTGGGCAGGTAACAACAACTTTCTTCTTACCCTTAGGACGATCAGCAAATACTTCCTTAAATGTTTCAATGTTTTCAGCTGCCATGATTTGATATAAGAACTCATTTCCAGCACGACGTGCTGGATCTCCTGTGCAGGTCTCTTTCTTACCAAGGACTGCAAACTCAACTCCGGCCATGTAGAGAAGTTCTGCAACAGCCTTAGTAGTTTTGCGGGCACGTTCATCGTATGCACCGGCGCAACCCACCCAGAACAAGTATTCAACTTCATCTGGCAATACACCTTCAACAACCTTGATTGGGAAATCACATTCAGCAATCCATGCTTCACGATCATTCTTGTTAGCACCCCATGGGTTACCAGATTGTTCTAGGTTACGGAAAGTTCCACCGAGCTCTGCTGGGAAATCTGATTCCACCATTACTTGGTAGCGGCGCATGTTAACGATGTGATCAATGTGTTCGATATCTACTGGACATTCATTGACGCATGCACCGCAAGATGTACAAGACCACAAAATATCTGAAGTAATAGCTGCGTTTTCGCCCACCATTGCCTCAGTTTCAACAGTTTTAGAAAAGGCGTGATCACGCATAGCCATGATTAAAAGCTTGGGTGATAGTGGTTTATCAGTGTGCCAAGCTGGGCACTGTGACTGACAGCGACCGCACTCAGTACATGAAGTCATATCCAACAAACCCTTCCAGGTTATGTCGGCGCGCGTTCCAAGACCAAAGACATCGTCATCTTTTGGATCTTCAAAGTTGACTACTTCACCATGAGACAACATCTCAGGAAGTGGTCCTAGTGAATTCTTTCCATCTGCGTTTCTGCGGTAGTAGATATTGAAAGGCGCCAAGAAGCGGTGCCAAGCAATACCCATCGTTAGATTTGATGCAATAACAATAAACCAGGTCATTGAAACAACAATTTTGATTGCTGCAACTAATTGAATAGTTGAAAGTAGTTGAGTCAGCGTCCATGACTTAAACATCTCGGCGATAAACCATGTTGTTACAAAGTGACGGTTCCAAGCTGTTTCATCCGAGAGTGCGCCTTCAAGACCACGCAGCGCAATGACACAGAAAACAATAAGCAAGATTGTTGCTTCAACGTAATACGCCTTAGCCATTCCGCTGCCATAGAAGCGTGAGCGCTTATTGCGAAGACGAGTTACTTGGCGAATTCCAATTAATGTAACAATTCCAATTCCAGTTGCCCACGCAATAAGTTCAGTGAAGTATTCATAAACCCAGATGTGGCTAATAATTGGGAGTGCAAAGCGGGGATTAATAAGTTGCCCATAGGCAGTTACAAGAGTTCCAAATAAAGCAAAGAAACCAATCATGACAAACCAATGCGCAAAACCAACAACTGTAAAATTAAACATCTTGGTGTGACCAAAGATTTCACGAAGCGCCATGCGAAGACGCACTCCCTTGTCGTTTCTACGTGTGGGATCTGCTGTACCCTTTTTATAGATCGCTAATAACGTGCGAACGCGCACCGCGAAAAGTGTTAGTGCGACTAAAGTTATTCCAAAGCAGATAATCTGGTAGAGGAGATCTAGGGGCATAGTCTGTAGGATAACCCAAAAGGGCGATATTTTTCTTTTCTTATTGTATAGGAGAATCACTGAGTGATACCTGGGGATAAAGATTGGGAAGTCGTGACGCTTGATGATCTAAACACTGTCGGTCTGCGGTCGACCGCTAATTTTCTCAATGCCCAATTCCCAGGCGCGTACTATCCAGAGTGCACACCCGAGACTTTTAGTTGGAAATTAGGATCTAATAATCCAGCTGGTAGAGGTTTTATTACTGTTGCAATTTCCAATGGTGAGGTTATTGGAGTTTTTAGTTTAACGAGAAAAACTCTGATCATGAAAGGGGAAATACTTAATGCCGGGGAAATTGGAGACGCATTCACACACCCTAATTATCGGAGAAATGGAAGGTGCATAACTCCTCGCAATCACCTAAATGTTTCAGGGGAGTACTATGACAAAAGTGTTTTTGGGAGACTTGTAGCGGAGACTCTGTTTAGAGCAAGAGAATCTGGTGTTGAGTTTGTATATGGAACACCAAACAGAGTCGCTCGCCCCTCGTACCTGAAAAGACTTGGTTTTATTGAGTGCAGTAATGGGAAGATTTATTCAAAATACTTCCTCACAGAGAAGTTTGACCGCCCAAGATTGTTCTCCTTACTTGTAAAGAGAGTGAGCAAATTAAACTATTTCTATTGCAAGACATTTATCCACCTGCATTTTGGCAAAGATGCAGTAAAGCCCATCGAAGATAAAAAATTGGTGATGGAAGTAATCAAGCGGATAAAGTTTGCCGATTACAGTGAGTCTCAATTTGGGATGCTTTTATCTGAGGAGTATCTCATGAGCAGATATGTAAACCATCCAACCACGAATTATTTTTTTTACGAAGTTCAATCAAAGAATCAAACACTTGGAATAATTATCGCATGCGAGCTAACTAGGGCATCTGGAATTAAAACACTTGTTGTGTCTGACTGGCTAATCGCTAACCCAGTATTAACTAAGCGATTCCACCTAGTGCTGGGTTGTTTGAGGGGTTTTACCGAGAAGTCTCAGACAGTTTCTCTTTGGCAAGGATCTAAAACAGCGAAGGCTAAATTCCTTGGTTCAGGAATGTTCAGCAGAAAGACCGTATCTATTGTGGGGAGATCCCTACACGATCAAAAACCAACTCAAGACTATGTTTTCACAGATTTCCATTTTGGTTGGAGTGATAATGGATAATCACACCCGAACTTTGAGACAAGCATTTCGTAGCAGAATTGTTGGGTGTTTAAAATGGATTATAGGCACAGTTTACCTTTGTCTAGGTACTCCAGGATATAAGTCAAAGGTAGTGGCAGTTGTTTTTCATGAGGTGAGTGATGAGCCTAGTAATCACGCTAAACTCACCAATACTTATTCAACGAATAAAAATTACCTAAAGCAAATTTTTTTACTTCAATCATATTTCAATATTATAGATATTCGAGGCCTTTCTGACTCTCTAGAGACAAAAAAGTGCTTAGTCACTTTTGATGATGGGTACAGGGGATCCTTAGAAGCCGCTCGGATCTTAGATTTGTTGCAGATCCCATCAATCCATTTTCTAAACTTAGAAACCATCTATGGCCATTCAAACTCTTCAGCCCTATTGCATTTCAAGAGCGTTAGTTCAGCTTCTCCAGTCGTTTGGCCAAATTCAACACCTAGTAATTTCAAAAGAATGGTTGAAGAGCTCTCTGGTTTCGAGAATGAGAAATTGACAAGATTCGCTGGTCCTTACCTAAACACCCATGAACTAAAGGAGCTCAAATCTTTCAAAACGGTGACATTTGGAGATCATTTTTTAAATCACTGGTACGCAAATAGTTTGAGTAAGGATGAGGTGATTACAAATCTTGCTAGGAATGCACCCCAATACTCCGAATCTCAGTGGGTGGAAAGTTTTTTTGCGGCCCCACATGGGGAGATTTCCCCTGAGAAATTAGAAATTATCTCAAATGAAGGTTATAAAATTGCCTTTTCTGGGCAATCTTGGAAGTCAACCGACAATCTACAAATTCTACCTCGTATCGACATGAATAATTCAATTAACTCTAAGGCAACATTATTTGGTTCGATAGCAATCATGATTGTTAGAAACTACTTAAAGTCTGGTGATTGAGAATCATATACCCCCTCAATTCCATACAATCTATCAATTGGTTGGAAAATTTCGCTGTTCCTGTACTTGTTGCATCTACAGTGTAGAGAAAAATTTTCAGTAAAGGGTAGTGTTTACCCATGAATAATCGAGTTCGACTAATTCGAAAAATTGGCATGAAGACCCTAGAGGGAAATGCTACATTCACAAATCTATTTGTTAAGAAAGTTCTATCAAAAATTCGCATCAATGCTGATTCGAGCACATTCAAGTTATTGCGCAGAATTTATCGCAGAACAGGGAAATTCAAAAACATAGAAGCCAGCTACTCAGCTTTTGGTGAAGACCAAGTTCTCATTAAGTATTTACCTGAGATTGATGGGACATATATCGATATTGGTGCTGCTGCGCCTACAATCGGATCCAATACATACTTGTTTTACGAAAGAGGATGGCGCGGGATCACTATTGACCCAATTGCGCCGCTGATAAAGAAGCACAAAAGAATTAGACCAAATGATGTCCAAATAAACGCATGTGTTTCCAGCCAGCCAGGACAGGAGATAACTTTTTTTCAATACATCGCCGATGACTTTTCGACAAACTCCGTAGATCGGATGTCTGAACTTGCAAAAATGGGAATTCATCCAGCGTCTACATACTCAGTCCCGAACATCTTAATTAGCGACTTAGGGATTAGATGTGATCCGCTTATGCCAGCTTTCCTCAATGTAGATGTAGAAGGTTCCGAATTAGACGCACTAATGAGCATTAACTGGGAGTCATACATGCCGCGTGTAATAGCAATTGAGGAATGGACTTCGCCAATTTACGTGAAGACCGATGTCCGAATTTTGCTAGAAAATCTAAATTATAACCTGGTATCAAGGTGTTTCCTCACATCCATTTATGTGCATCAAAACTATTTGCAAGCATTACAAGAAGAGGATTCTGATAAGTTTAAGTGGTTCAATCCTTAATTATTGCCAGACATTAAGTTCGTAATATACCTGTAGTTTAGGATTCCCAAAGTTTTAGCTTTCAAGTTACGAATTGTCAAACAAAATATCATATGAAAATGTTTATCACCTTTAAAAAAAACAGACCTACAAATCGCAGCAAGAAAAGTTCTTAGCCCCGCACTTTTTTTCCCCAACCAGTATTTATAAGCAAGATGGTACTTATCTAAGGGTTCTCTTGATTCAATTTGGTGTTTGAAACGTATAATCTTGAGATTCCTTTCCAATTCGACTGAATTTGAGTGCCATTGCCCCTCACTAATTCGGTAGAACAAACCGATATCCCTAAGAAAAGCAATTTCGCCTTGCTCGGCGAGCCTTAAGGTCAAATCAAGACCAGACGAGGTCGTGAGGGATTCATCGAAACGTAGTTGAGTTCCGAACGCCGATCGTCTTATCAAGCCGACCGACTCAATTCCACCACCAAATCCTCGCATTGAAAGCCAACCTTTAAGCATTTTCTCGGAATTAGTGTGCTTAACAAGTCGAGGTATTCGAGAATTTGGGTCAAAAATTACAAAAGGAGAAAGTGCAACCACACAGCTTGGGTTCACTTCTAGTGCACTAAATTGCAAAGCCAACTTATTGTTTGGCCATAAGTCATCTGCATCAAGAAAAGCTATGTATCTACCTTCAGATAGTCCTATTCCAACATTTCGAGCAGACGCTTGGCCCATATTCTCTTGATAAAAATATCTCCACTGATTACCACGATTTAAAATGTACTCTTTGACAATGTCTGCACTCTCATCAGTTGAGCCGTCGTCGACAATGATGCATTCCCAATTCTTAAATGTTTGATTCTCGATACTTTTAAGAACGCGCTCGATGTACTCTTCCTTATTGTAGAGAGGAATGACAATTGAAATGTCAATTGTCATTCGTAATTTCTTTCAATTTCTTTTCCACTAAAATTGTAGTAATTAAATAAGTCACCACCATTGCCAAAGGTGCTCCCCATACGCCCATAGAATGAACAGCCAATACTATTAACGAAATCGATGTGAAGATTAGCACTCCGGAAATCCGAGACATTTCTAACGTCTTACCAGCCGCGATGAGCCTCATGGCACTGAGTTGATAGTTACCCCTCAAAATTTCTTGAACTACGAGAAGCGCTCCCACAGTGGTAGGCAAAAGCCAATCGCTTCCGAAGGCTATTAAAATGAAGCCTTGGGAAAATACAACAAAGAGTACCCCACAGATTGCAATAAAGCCAACAGTTCGAATTGTATAGTCCATCCGAATACGTTCTTCCCTCCGATGATGTTTAAAAAGATAAAGTTTTATTGCAGAGTCAGGCAAAAATCTAGCGAATGAAATAATACTGGAAAGCAAGGCGTATTTTGCCAAGTAAGCTATAGGCAAAATTAATCCAATAATAAATCTATCTATTCGGTCAACCAAACCGTTGGCGATGGCAAAGAATTGGTGAGCCTTACTTTCGGTAAGGATGCTTTTTAGTCCGTGTGTTAGTCGTGACTTCTCAACGGGTGTATTCAAGAGAAATATCGTAAGAGATCCAAATGAAATTAGGGAGTAAGAAAAAATAAAGGAAATAAACACACTTACCATCAAACTAGTTTGAGAGATATTTATTAGAAACAAAAGCGTAAGGATCTGAGTAAGAATTGTTAATAGGTCAAAGATTGTTGCAATTTTTAAATTACCAGCAGCCAAAAGTGCATCCTGCAAACCAAGTGTAAAACATGCCAAAAAGCTATAAACAAAGCAAACCATAAATATTGGCAAAGGAATCTCAGCCTTGAGGTTTGAGTATACGGACAATAAAATACAGTTTATTAAACCTACAAGAATGCTTGCGCCCAATATGAGAACTATGTAACCGATAAATTCTTCATCCTTTATTGCAGATCTAGGTTTATTTCGAAGCGCGAGCGAAAGACCCGAGGTGAGGAGAATTGTGAGTATCAAAGCTGAAACCATGATGAAAGCCAAAACGGAACGCTTCTCTAAACCCAACAACTTTGTGTAGGAAAGTGCTAGAAGTAAAGCGAGCACAGAAGAAAGCCCACGGGTGGAAATGAACCACCTGCTTGCGCTGCCGCCTAGTAACTTGCCGAGTCTTGACACCCTTCAAACTCTAACTCCCAATCCCATGCAGGGTCGCCTTCTCCGGGAATAAAGGACCCACGTTGCCTGTTATGTGGAGTAGCAAACCTGAGTCGCATCGACTCAATCTTTTGTGTAGGATGGGCTCAGGTTTCAAGCACTCCTCGACCCTAAATCAGGCTCGAGCGTCTATAAAAGGAGCACTACTTACATGGCTAGAGCAGTTGGAATCGACCTAGGTAC
>Ga0214921_10010381_pt1 | contig 11531 bp, 8 predicted proteins | sample LL1505_MetaG_FD_177992 | JGI IMG/M metagenome (GOLD analysis project Ga0214921, IMG submission 177992) | Freshwater microbial communities from Lake Lanier, Atlanta, Georgia, United States - LL-1505 | ecosystem: Environmental > Aquatic > Freshwater > Lake | place: USA: Georgia | collected 2015-05-28
GATTATATTTTTTCTGTTTTCCCGGTCTTTGATCAATACACCGACCATTTTTTTTGTCTTTGATTTTCCTAACGTATATTTTTTTTTGATAATTGTTTTTGTTATTTTTTTTGTAGCAATAATTTTATTATTTTTTTTTTTTATAGGGTTTCCATTGTTTATAGGGTTTCCATTGTTTATAGGGTTTCCATTGTTTATAGGGTTTCCATTGTTTATAGGGTTTCCATTGTTTATAGGATTTATATTGTTTATAGAAATGGTTACTGGAATGCTTTGAACAGGAATGTCTTGACAAACCTGTATGTCTTGAACAGGAATAACCTCTTTTTTTTTGTTTTTCATTTTTTCTCTGAGAATTTGTAACCGTTTTTCGCGTTCTGTTTTCTCTCGTTGTGCACGGCCACCCTCTATAGTTATCGCTGAATTTGGATTAGATACAACGGCATTACGCTGTGTTTTTGCCCAGTTTCGATAGGTAGGTTTTATCCCACCCTTCAATATTCCATACGGGACAACGTCGTCTACTGCTTTTATTTTTATTGGATCCTCTTTTACTTGGTATGTTTCATTCGGTAACGAAACTTCTTGCATTTGTAACTCTTCTGGAAGTTCCAAGTTTACGTCTAATTGTGTGCCTCCATCCAGAGATTTGTAATGTTTGACGGTTTTGTTTTCTAAATTTTCCTTTTTTTTTTGTTTAGATAGGGACTGAAGGTAGTTCATAGAGTCGCTGAATTCATCTGTAAATGTGTTGTCATTTTTGTCTGTTTCTTTAGAAACGTCTTTACCCTTATTTTTGTCTATACCTTGTGTTTCCCGCTGTTTATGTTCTTTTATCCTTTTTAAAAGTTTATTTTTAAGTATGTTTGGATTTATCAAGGGTTTGAACTGTTTTTGTTCTCGTTTTCCCTTCTCTTTATTTTTTCTCGTTTTGACACCTCCAATTTTAAATAACATCGGATTTATTGAAATTGTTTTGTTTGACATTTATTATTATATGAAATAAAATATATAGAAACCAAACTTAACAATATTACAGTTTATAAATTTATAAATTTATATTTTTTATTTTTTATTTTTTTATTTTTTATGAATATATAAATATATTTTTAGGAATATAACGTGTTCAACAAATAATTTTTATTTTCCAATTCCTTCTGTTCTGATTTCTTACTTTCATTCACATAGATTTTGAACCCATTCTCTAAATCTTTTAGATTGATTATTTTTTTTTCGTTCAAAGGTTTAGAAAACACTCTTCTGCTGTGGGCAATCTTTGTTTTTGATAAGAATGTTTCAATGTCCCTTCCGTAATATCTGAAAAAATTTATATTTTTTTTGAACCAGTCACTTTTTACGTTTTCATCCTCCAATTTCCATCCGATGTCGTCCACTTTTTTTATAAAAATGTGAAATAAGTCTTCATACGTGTAATCGTCGGTTTTGAAACGCCACGTAAACCTTGACTCTAGACCCGTATTATACTTAAAAAAACACTCTTTCAGTTCGTTCTCGTATCCTGCTACGATAACCATTAAATCGGCCTTGTTGTCGCTGAGCGCCTCACAGAGGGTGTCTATGCACTCTTTTGCAAAACTGTCTCGTTTCTCTGGATTGCCGAGGGAGTACGCTTCGTCAATGAAAAGGACACCCCCGATCGCGTCCTTGATTACGTCACGTGTTTTTAATGCGGTCTGTCCAAGGTAGCCAGCAATCAGGTCGCTCCGTGTAACTTTTTTAAATGTCCCCTTTGAGAGAACACCCATCTTGCTGTATATTAGACCCATTATTTTGGCAATCTCCGTTTTCCCTGTTCCTGGAGGCCCGTGGATCACCGTATGCATAAAGTCTCCCTCCATTTTCTTGTCACGGTGAAGTCCCTGCACAAAATACAGTATCTGGTCCACAATATTATTTTTGAGTTCCTTCATTCCTATCATCCGGTTCAATTCCTCCAATGGCTCTTTTATATTGTGGAGGGCTTTGACATCGATGTTGTATTCAATGTCTTGGGCCACCTGATACGTCTCGATTATCTTTAAAATATCCGTAATGCTGTTGATTTCATCTTCAATAAAAATATTTTGTAAAACTTTTTTTTCGTATTTTGTCTCGTCAAGCTGGACAAGTTTTCTTTTACCTTGTCTCTGTCTTTCTCTGTCTCCATCCCTCTTTTTCTTTCTGTCGGCGTCGGTGTCGTATGGTCTATTTGGGTCGCTCCCTGCATACACCGTGTAAATGTCGCACTTTGTCTGTCCTGTAAATGTGCTGGAAGAGAGGCCATCGTTGTCAAAGTCATTTTTTATATTGCTTACAATTGTATCTATAGTTTCTTTGTATTTGTCTTCTTTGTATTTGTCTTCTTTAATTTCCTTCACTATAGGTTCTTTTTTAATCTTCTTTGATTTCTCATCCAACGCACACAAAAACTTATTGTAGTCGCGGATTTGCTTGGGGTCCATAATATAAATAATATACAAATCATTTATATTCATTTATTTATGTTATATTGAAAATCTTTTCTACGTCACTATTTAATTTTGTAAACAGTTTAAAAATAAATTGAAATATAAAATAACCAAAATATGATATCATACAATAAGACAGCAACAATGAATTCCGATTCAAATTCCGTTTCAAATTCTAATTCTAAATCTGGTTCCAATACAGAGACACCTGTAAAAGAAATGTTTGACATTTCCAGCGACCCATACATTGAGCAGCCCTGGACTATTATTGAATCATATTTTAAAGGTAAACACTTGGAAAGGTTTGTCAGGCATCAAATCGAGTCGTATAATCATTTTGTTGGAAGTCAAATTATTAAAACAATAGATATGTTTAATCCGGTCCACATTGCATCCGAACAGGATTTGGACCCAGTATCCCAAAAATATTCGCTAGAACTCTTTATCACCTTTGAGAATTTTCACATTTACAGGCCACAGATCCACGAGAACAATGGTGCAATCAAACTGATGTTTCCTCAGGAGGCGCGTTTAAGAAATTTCACGTATGCCTCTGCAACCACGATTGACATCAACATTAAATACATTGTTCGAAATGGTCCCAACCTGGAAAACACACAGACATTCTATAAAACCGTACCAAAAGTGCAGATAGGTAAGCTACCGATTATGTTGAAGTCTAACATCTGTGTCTTGAACCAGTATAAACACTTTGAGAATACGGAGACTGGTGAATGCAAATTTGACACAGGTGGGTATTTTATCATCAACGGGTCAGAGAAGACAGTCCTCGGACAAGAGAGGGCTGCAGAAAACCGCGTATATTGTTTTAATATTTCTAAAAATGACACTAAATACACCTGGAAAGCGGAAGTGAAATCTGTTCCGGATTTTAAATGCATATCTCCGAAACAGATTAATATGATGATCCGTTCTAAAAATTCGGTCTCAAAAATGGATGGCTCCAGCGAAGTCAAAACGAAATGTCTCAGCAACGCCATATGCGTGGAACTGCCGCGAATTAAGCAACCCATCCCGCTCTTCATTGTCTTCAGAGCGTTGGGAATTATTTCTGACAGGGAGATATGCGAGAGAATTTTCTTGAAGATTGATGGATTGGGCGAGGAGAAGGCGCGAATGTTGGACTCGCTGCAGGCTTCTATCATAGAAGCCAACAAATACATCACACAGGAAGAGTGTGTCCGGTATATCACCACTTTTGTAATGTTCACACCCATAAATATGGACAAGGAGACGGGAGCAAAGAAAAAACAAGAATTTGCCTTGGAAATCCTGCACAACGACCTCTTTCCACACTGCCAAAATATGGAACAGAAAATATATTTCTTGGGATATATGACACACCGGCTATTAATGGCCTCTTTTGAACAGACCAAACAGGACGACCGCGACTCCTATCTCAACAAACGTGTCGACTGTGTGGGCACACTCTTGAACAACCTCTACAGGAACTACTTCAATAAACTGGTCAAAGACATGGAGAAACAGATCATAAGAGAGATTAACAACGGATCCTGGAAATCTACAGACGACTACGAGAGCATTATCAATATGACAAACATATATAAAATCATAAAGTCCACCACAATTGAGATCGGCATTAAGCGCGCGCTGTCCACCGGTGATTTTGGAATAAAACACACCAACTCCAATAAGGTCGGGGTCGCTCAAGTGTTGAACCGTCTGAACTATGTGTCCAGTCTCAGCCATGCCAGAAGGGTGTCTACCCCATCGGATAAAAGCGGCAAACTGATCCCGCCTCGCAAACTCCACAACACGTCCTGGGGGTTTCTGTGTCCCGCGGAAACTCCAGAGGGTCAGTCGGTCGGCATCGTTAAAAATCTCAGCTATATGACACACATCACCGTCTTTTCAAATTCAATGCCACTCTACGAATACGTATTGCCGCACATCCAGTCTATTTGTCCCGAGCTGAATGCCGAAGATATGCACGACAAGGTCAAGGTTTTCATCAATGGAGCATGGATTGGAATAAGCGATCAACCAGAGGCTTTGTACCTTATGTTGAAGGATAAGAAATACAAGGGAATAATCAACATCTATACCTCTGTCGTATTCGACTACAAAATGCGCGAGATCCGTGTATGCAACGACAGTGGCAGACTGACCCGACCACTCTTGCGTGTCAAAGACCGCAACATTATGGTGACACCAGACCTCTTCCACGATTTGAACCACGATGAGATGACGTGGGACGACCTGCTGACGTGTTCTAAGCTGGACGAGACGGTTTTAGAATACGTTGACCCGGAAGAACAGTGTTGGTCCCTCATTGCAACCAAACCCAGAGACATCGTTCAGCCGCAAAACCTCCTGTGCAAATTCACCCACTGTGAGATCCATCCTTCCACCATATTCGGAATACTGGCCTCCTGTATCCCTTTTCCAGAGCACAACCAGTCTCCCAGAAACTGTTACCAGTGCGCACAGGGAAAACAGGCGATGGGAGTATATGTCACCAATTACGAGAACCGAATGGATAAAACGGCATACGTCTTGAACTATCCGATGCGTCCACTGGTGGACACGAGAATAATGAACCTCATCCAGCTGAACAAGATACCGTCTGGAACACAGGTCATCGTCGCAATTATGACACACACTGGATACAACCAGGAAGACTCCTTGCTGATCAACAAAGGGTCCATTGACCGCGGAATGGCACTCGTCACCGTCTACCACACCGAGAAAGACGAGGACAAGCAGAAGATTAACGGCGACGAAGAGATACGTTGCAAACCAGACAACACCAAGACAAAAGGGATGAAATTCGGCAACTACAACAAGGTGAACTCTAAGGGTGTCATCCCCGAAAACACGTTAGTGGAAAATCGCGACGTCATCATCGCCAAAGTGACGCCCATCAAAGAAAACAGGAATGACCACACAAAGGTCATCAAGTTCGAAGACCAGAGCAAGATTTATAAAACGGGAGAGGAGACTTATATCGACAAAAATTATATCGACAGGAATGGCGAAGGATACAACTTTGCAAAGGTCCGATTAAGAACCACCCGTAAACCCGTCATTGGGGACAAGTTCTGTGCCCTCCCGACACAGCAGGTCTTGACCGACAAGGGGTGGATCGAGATTAAAGACGTTGACATTGCCGTCCACCGTCTGGCGTCATTGGATAAAAACGGCAATATGTGCTACGAACACCCTGTCGCAAAATATGAATACGACCACGACGATAAAATGTATTACATCAAGAACAGACAGGTCCACGCCATCTGCACACTCAACCACCGTCTCTACGTGAAAAAGAGATCTGGCAAATCCTACGAACTGATAGAAGCCAAGGATGTGATGGGAAAAATGGTGCGTTTCCAAAAAACGATGACCAATGCACAGGCGGACGTGGACTTTATGACGTTTGAAACCGAACACGGTGACAGTGTCGGGGTCCAATACAGGATGGACGACTGGCTACAGCTGCTTGGAATGTTTATTGCGGATGGATGTAGCAAAACGGACGGTATATACTTGTCTGCGTTGAAAGAGAGAAAAACAGCATTTATAAACCAGTTCTTAGAAAAATTAGGACTAGAGCATTCTTACAACAAAAATGGAAATTATTATATATCTAGAAAAAAACATCCAGAATTATGTGATGAAATGATAAAATATAGCCTGGGTGCATTGCATAAGACATTGCCAGAATATGTATGGAACTTATCTCAGAGACAGTCGCGCATACTATTGGAAGCCCTCTTACAGGGTGACGGATCAAGCATGGAATACAAGGGTGAAACGTTTGACCGTTACGGAACAATAAGTTTACAGCTCGCGAATGATGTCACGCGTCTTGCCCTCCACTGCGGATATTCGGGTATAGTGAAAGTTTCCGAAGAACCCACAGGGGTTGCCAGGGTTGGAATACGCAATTTAGGATCACGTGCAGGACAGGAAGTGTCCATCACACAAAAACATACCTATTACAAAGTGTCTATCATTACAAAACAGAACCAGCCGTGGATCAATAAAAAAGTAAACGACGCCAATGAAGAAAAACTGGTCGATTATACTGGAAAAGTATACTGTGTTGAAATGGAGAGTTCACACACTTATTATATGCGCGAAACAAATTTTAGCCCGTGTATGGTAATAGGAAACTCGAGTCGACATGGGCAAAAAGGCACGGTAGGTAACATTATTCCAGAATGCGACATGCCATTTACCAGCTCCGGGGTTAAACCGGACATCATCATCAACCCGCACGCAATACCATCAAGAATGACCATTGGACAGCTCAAAGAGACCATACTCGGTAAAGTCTTGTTGGAACTCGGCCTGTTCGGTGACGGGACATCGTTCGGCGACTTTGAACTGAAGGACATCTGCGACCAGCTGATAAAAGTAGGATACGAAGCCCACGGCAACGAACTGTTATACAACGGTCTCACCGGGGAACAGCACGAATGCAGCGTGTTTATGGGTCCCGTCTTTTACCAGCGCCTCAAACACATGGTCAACGACAAAGCCCACAGCCGGTCCAATGGTCCAATGGTGAATTTAACGAGACAGCCTGCAGAAGGACGCAGTCGCGATGGTGGGCTCCGTTTCGGCGAAATGGAGAAGGATGCGATGGTCTCCCACGGTGCATCAAGGTTTACCAGAGGGAGAATGTATGACGTCTCCGACAAATATTCAGTGTTTGTATGCAAAAAATGTGGACTGATCGCCTCATACAACGACAAGATGCACATCCATTTCTGTCGAACTTGCGAGAACCGGACAGACTTTTCATATGTAGAGATACCTTATGCTTGCAAACTGCTCTTTCAAGAATTAAACACGATGAACATTATGCCGAGATTGATTACTGACCATTAAAACATTAAAACATTTATCCATTAAAACATCAAAACAGTTGAAAGTATTATTTAGTTATAAATATTTTTTTACTATAGTATTATATAAAATGCCATCTATTGGATATACCAGCGCCATTAACGGAAGCAATGTAGCATTCAGTATTTTTGCAAAAGATCCAACCAGTTCGGGAGGCGCTATTAGAGGTTATATGCCTCAGACAACACAGAACGGAGACAAAAGGTACCCAGAGTTTGAACACATACGATACACTCTGAAAAATGCGTGGAACACGACCTATCCCAGCCAGCTGAGACGCGCAAACATTAAACGCTCCATAACAACCCCTTTCCGTGCAGTAAACAACGCAGGAGACTTGTTGAGCCGTGAAAACTATTCGTGTGGTGGCAGCACTCAGTCCTTCCAGAGCCGACCTGGGCTTAAAGGGTTAAGCACACGGTTTGGTGGTACGTCGCAGTCCTGCATCCCTTCTGCAGTTTACAACAGCCTTCAGTTGACACCCAGTGTTCCATCTGCAACATGCAATGTAAAATATGTCTATGACAGCTCTGACTACACGACTTACCTGAAACAGAAGGCCGTAAACAAAAATTTTAACGATTTATCGTATGGTGGAGACGAATCCAAATCCGGTCAGTCGGCACAACGCGCAATTCGCAGATATTAATTTATATTATATTATTTAGAACCAATAAAACTTTATTTATATATTATATAATATGGATAAAAAAATTAAAATTTTTGCAGTCGCAATCGGTGTTTTAATGCTTCTCGGCTTTATATACAGCATGATGGATAGTTCCACTACAACTACTACAACTACAACTACCACAAGGCATGTCGTTGTAAATCCAAACGACCACGATGTCGTCGTGGTAGACAACGATGTCAACCATCGTGTCGTAGTTCCACCTCCTCGATACAATTCATACGAAGCACAGTTTTATAATTAGATATTGATTTTGATTTTGATATTTTAGAGTTATATAATTTGTTTTAATTATATCATCCTATATTAAATGAGCATAGCGTATGCGGTATCTACAAGTATTGGTTCCATTGCATACACCAGCAATGTGAACGCACCCGTAACCGGACCATTAAGCACAGATCAGACACCCTGCCAGATACCATATCACAGCTACGGAATTCTCTCTGGATTAAGACCTACGCCACCCCAGTTCTATCCACAGCAGGAACCCGTTTACAGCGATATGAACACCAATTCGAGACAACAGTATAAGAGGACACAGGTGAGCCGCGCAGATTTAGTACGACAGATACGTCTCGGCAAACTGTCCGACCCACTCAGTTACGCAATCCATTCTTCCCAGAGACAGGTCCCTGTGTCGTCTCATATGAACTACATTCCTCCCATCGACTCGTCCCTCTACGTAAACATTAAAAAAAGCAATGCGGTAGGACAGACTGCATACAAGGTAAACCTACCGAACGATGCACCTACCGGGACCAAGAGTTATTATCCAAGTGGCACAAGGAGCACTATTCGACGTGTGCGTTCAGGTGGATGTGTAGCGCCCAAGAAAAAAGGCGCCATTGAGAATTACAGTTTAAGGAACGGACACGTTTGTGGTTGGGGCTCGATTGTTCGTCAAAATTATTAATATGTGTAAAAAATATAATATTTAACAATGTTATAAAATGGCGTTTCCTACTCTTACTCCCCTGTATGGCCTTGGCAGCTACGGCCGTACTAGCTCAGGTCTCCTTATCAGCAGCCCACGAACAAAACTTGGTTCTCAAGGAAGAATTTACGATTGGATGAAGAATAATGGTCAAGGTCCTCAATACATAGATTATTTGATCAATATTTTAGGTAAGCGTTAAATTAAAATTTATTTATATAATGTATAATTATGAATAAATATTTAGTGGAATTTTTAGGAACCATGTTTCTTATGTTGACAATATTTGTGACTGGAAACTGGGCAGCCATTGGTGCGGTTCTAGCGATTGCAGTGCTGGTTGGTGGTCCTATTTCGGGTGGTGCGTATAATCCTGCGGTTGCTGTTGCGCTCTATCAAGCCGGCAAATTGGACAAAAAAGATTTGGCGCCATATATTTTGGTTGAAATTTTAGGCGCAATTACGGCTTTCTATGTTTTCAAAAAGGTTGTAAATAAAGCATTTTAATTATTTTAGCATTTTAATTATTTTAGCATTTTATAAAATATTTTATTTGTATATTGTATAAAGATGTTAGCAAGAGGCTTTAGTAATTTGAGGAATAGACCACCAATGAATAGAGCAGTGTATACACCACCAATGAATAGAGCAGTGTATCCACCACAAATGAATACAGAACAAATGAATACAGAACAAATGAATACAGAACAAATGAATACAGAGTATCCACAAATGAATACAGAACAAATGAATACAGGGTATCCACAAATGAATACAGGGTATCCACAAATGAATACAGGGTATCCACAAATTAATACAGGGTCTAAAAAACCATGGTATAATTTTGGGTTTGGTGGTGGTGTCGCTACAAATGCCGCAACTGTGGGAGGCCGTCGCCGATCGAGAAAATCCAAGAAATCGAGAAAGTCCAGAAAGTCCAGAAAGTCCAGAAAACATTAAATAAACAATATAAATCTATTTCTACATAGATTGTAGCAATGGATTTAGCTGTAGAACCTGACACTTATAGCCCAATAAACAACGAAAACGGCGACTACATAGACCAGTTACCACCGTCAAGCCATTTCAAGAATGGTCTGCGTTGTACTTGTGGTTCCAGAAAAGAGCATGTGTTTGACAGCAGACAGAGTTTCTCTTCCCACATCAAAACAAAGACACACCAGAAGTGGTTAGCCGACATAAACCTAAACAGGCTGAACTATTTCTCCGAGAACATAAAGTTGAACGACACGGTGTATTCACAAAAGTTAATCATTGCAAAATTACAGAGAGAAAACGAAAATTTACAGAGAGAGAAATTAGAGGACACACAGCTCATTACAGAATTGAAAAAAAAACTTGAATTAAAAGAGACTTATACCATTCCTGTCGACCTAATAAATTTTGATTAATTTTTATTTTTTATTTTCTTTCTATCTATTTATCAATCCAGACCTCTTTGGCGATTTTCTTAATGATCTTTTCTTCTTTCTCATAGTCATTCTCTCCTTTTCCACCCATAGACTCAATGATGATCTTGTTATACTGGTCGGCATACTTGGATGTAATCTTTTTGTATTCAGGATACATCTCTTGAAACGTATTTATCATACTAATGTTTTTGTTGGCTACCTTTCTTACCATCTTATGCATTTTCACTTTTTTCTCGTCCTCTTTCTCCCATTTATTCTCATCTTTAATATACATGGTTTCCCTCTTTTTATCGGTGCAATGGATTGGTCTCTCTGTAACGTCCAATGAGTTTAAATTTTTTATGATGATGTTTGAGATTCCTTCAATGTAACCCATGTCGCCAACATTCTCTAAATCTGTCACTTGCAATTGGAGGGAATCGATGAATTCCGTAATGTTCATTGCATTCTTGCAAGTCTCATTCAAGAAGAACTGTAGGTTGAACGATTTGTTGTGAGAGTTTGTCAGTGTAGTGTTGTTCGTGATTGAACTGTTTTTAGACAATTCAATAATGGTCTTATTCTGTTCTAAAAGCATTTTTTGAAACTCACTGTTTTGTTTCAATATATTCATAATGGTCTCGTTTGTTATCTCAAAGTTGGTATAGACATTTACTCCGTTTGAACCATTTACTCCATTTGAACTGTTTGAACATTCATTGTTACCATAATTGCAGACCTTATTATGTTTCCATAGTCCGGACTTGGTTGCATACTTTTTACCACAACCACAAAAATAAGTTTTTTTGTCTAAATCTATTTCCAAATCGTTTCCATTCGTGTTATTTTTGTGTTTTGGTCTCAGCAAATGTCGGTCCCAGTCGCATTTCATATAGCATTTAAAGTCACAAAAATTACAAACAAATCTTGGTAAGTTTTTTTTAAGTTTTTTTATTTCCAAAATTTCCATATAATGGAAACCGAAAAAAACTTAAAATCCTTTTTCTTAAAAATAAAAAAAAATAAAAAAATTATCGTCACAAAAATGAAAATTATTTTTTTGGTGTCAGACCATAAGATTTTTTTATGGTCACAGAAAAGTTTTTTGCGTTTTTTTCAAGAGAGTT
>Ga0214921_10010382_pt1 | contig 11530 bp, 11 predicted proteins | sample LL1505_MetaG_FD_177992 | JGI IMG/M metagenome (GOLD analysis project Ga0214921, IMG submission 177992) | Freshwater microbial communities from Lake Lanier, Atlanta, Georgia, United States - LL-1505 | ecosystem: Environmental > Aquatic > Freshwater > Lake | place: USA: Georgia | collected...
CGCGCTAATCCTTCGGTAGACTTGTCGTTGAAAAGTTCCTTAATCATATTGGTACTCTTACCAACTTGCACTGCCACATCGTAGGCATTGTTTTTTGTTAAGAGATTTTGAAAATATTTTATCATGGTCACAAACTCTTCGATTGAATTGAGTGTGCCTGCTTTAAAACCAAATCCTTTCGCTTTTTCTAGTACTTCAAAAAAAGCAATATTTTGTTCACTTGCAATGACCAAACATTTTTCCACTGTGGTTTTACCAATGCCTCTAACAGGGTAATTGATAATTCTTTTTAATCCTTCTTCGTCTTTGGTGTTCGCAATGATGCGTAAGTAAGCAATAAAATCTTTCACTTCCTTTCTTTGATAGAAGCTAAGCCCACCATAGATCTTATAAGCAATGCCCGTTCTTCTTAAACTTTCCTCAAAGGACCTTGACTGGGCATTGGTCCTGTATAAAATTGCAAAGTCTTTATTATAAAAATGATTTCTTAATTTATTTTCTTGGATACTATCTGCCACAAATTTTCCTTCATCGTTGTCGGTCATGGTGCGCACCAACTTAATTTTATCGCCCTCTTCATTGTCGGTCCAAAGTTCTTTTGGAATTTGACCCTTATTATTTTTGATCACATAGTTCGCCACTTCAATGATCGATTTACTACTTCTATAATTTTGTTCTAGCTTGACCAACTTAACGTCGTCATAATCTTTTTGAAATTGTAAAATGTTTTCGATGGTGGCACCACGAAAGCTATAAATACTTTGTGCATCATCACCCACCACACAAAGATTTTCGTGAACCGCTGCGAGTAGTTTTGCAATTTGATACTGTACTGGATTGGTATCCTGGTACTCATCAATTAAAATATATTTGAATTTATGTTGGTACTTGTGTAGCACTTCTGGAAAGTCGCGTAAGAGTTCATGCATTTTAAAAAGCAAATCATCAAAATCCATCGCACCGCTTTTAAAACAACGTGCTACATAACTTGCATAAATTTCTGCAATTTGAGGACGATTGGATCTTGCGTCTTCCTGCTTCAAAAAATTGTCCATCGCATATTCACTTGGACCAACCAACGCATTTTTAGCAGACGAGATACGATTGTGCACCACATTGGGTTTGTACAATTTATCATCCAAGCCCATATCATTGATCACCTGTTTTAAAACAGATCTAGAATCATCGGTATCGTAGATGGTAAAGCTCTGTGGATAGCCAATTTTGGATGCTTCTGCTCTTAATATTCGCGCAAATACACTGTGGAAAGTGCCAATATATAAATTGCGCGCTTCGGTGTTGCCAAGGGCTTTTTCTACCCTTTCCTTCATTTCGGCCGCGGCCTTATTGGTAAATGTTAGTGCTAAGATATTAAAGGAGTCCACACCACTATGCATTAAGTGCGCAATACGGGAAGTCAATACTTTCGTTTTTCCACTTCCTGCTCCAGCAATAATCATCAAGGGGCCTTTAAGGTGCAGTACGGCCTCTTTTTGTTGCTCATTTAATCCGTTTAAATACGCTTGTTGCATCTAGCGAAGATACGTGTACTTGCTGCAATTAAAAACTAAGTGGAAAACTAAAAATCATAAAAGGGACTTTTAAAAATAAGGGTGTAAAAAAAGAAGGGCACCCTTTGCTGGGTGCCCTTAAAAATTTTGATAGAAAGTTAAATCAATCTAATAAAAGAGAATGATTGTTCTAACGACTACTTATTCTCTAGTAACTTAAAGAACTGATCTAATTGAGGTAAGATCACGATTCTTGTTCTTCTGTTTTTAGCTCTGTTAGCTGCGTTGTCATTTTCAACCAATGGTGCATATTCACCTCTACCTGCTGCTGTCATGCGCTTAGGATCTAAACCATAAGTATCTTGTAAAATACGCACTACAGTTGTGGCACGCTTTACAGATAAGTCCCAGTTGTCTTCTAACACAGAACCATTGTCTAATAATTGTTGAGAATCTGTATGGCCTTCTACCATGAATTCAATAGTTGGCTGTGCTGCTAATACTTTAGCTACTTTACCCAATACGGTTTTAGCTTTATCAGTGATGTTGAAGCTTCCGCTTTTAAATAATAATTTATCAGAAATGTCAACGTATACCACACCCTTATCCACCTTCACATTTACATCTTCGTCGTTCAAGTCGCCTAATACGCCTTTCAAGTTCATAACCAAGTTCATATTAATTGAATCTTTACGAGCCATAGAGCTTTGTAAGCCTTGGATATAATTATCTTTTGCACCAATATTTTCTAAAGACTTCTTGATACTTTCTGCTTGTGCACCAGTCACAACAGACATGTCCTTCAATTGACTTAAGACTACATTGTTATTTTGTTTTAAAAAGTCAATTTGCTTATTTAAATCACTCACTTGATTTTCTAAAGCTTTTCTTTCAGCAGCAATTTTATCTGCATCGTTCTTTGCTTTTGAAGTTGCGTCTTGTGCATCACGGTATTTGCTTTGAAGATCTGCATATGCGCCATTCAATTGACCATATTTAGCTTCTGCTTCTTGTAATTTTTTAGGGCTAACGCAAGAGAAAGCACCTAAGCTTATAAGAGCAAGCGCTAAAAAAATTTTACTTTTCATGTTAAGTCTGTTTTTAGTATATGAATAATCAAGTTATTGCTGTGACAAAAATAGGAAACTACGGCATAGGAATAAAACAAATATAAAAAATCACTTGTTTTTAACAAACTATATCATCAGTGATGCCATTTTCTGGAATATAGCCCTCAAATTCTTTAAAAAAATTGACAATAGAGCGCAGATCGGTAGATTCATTATCGCTTGTATAGAAAGGTTCTGCAAAAACCACGCGTCTTTTGCCAAAATCAAAACCCACCATTAAAATGGGCACCCCTGCATTTTTAGCGATATGGTAAAAGCCTGTTTTAAACTTAAGGACCTTTGTTCGAGTGCCTTCGGGGGAAATGGCAATATGAAAACGTTCATTTTTGCGGTATAAGGCCACCACCTGTTCCACCATATTGTTCTTTTTGCTTCTATCCACCGGATGCCCCCCTAAAAGTCTAAAAAACCATCCAGTAATGGGGTTAAAGAGTTCTTTTTTACCTAAAAAATGTACAAATTTAAAATGCATTTTTTGGCGTACCGCTAAACCAAGAAAAAAATCCACTCCATGGGTATGGGGCCCCGCAATGATTACAGACTGCTTTAAGGCATAAGGAAACTGACCTTCTGTTCTCCATCCCCTCACTGTAAAAAACCACCACGATAAAAATTGCTGAAACATATGCTTAAATTAAAGATGCATGATTAGGCTTGCGTTCTCAATAGGATTGACCTCTGAAGCTACTATTTTTTCTGTTTTAAACTTCGGAATGGCAGCGGCTTCAATATTTTTTAAATAGACCTTATCATAATATTTCAATAAAATGGAAAATGCCCCTTCGATATTGTTTTCAACCAAGAAATTGACCGCTGTCTTTGTTTCTAATCCTCCCAATCTTTTTTGAATTCTTAAAGTGGCTGCGATTAAATCAGCTACAGCAAACTTTCCGTAAGCCTGAACTATAAATTGCAGACGAGCCTCAAAGGGAATGTCAATAAAATAACAAATACTATTGCGCATACTTTTAAAAAAAGTAATGGGTAACATATTTGTTCCTATTCTTTGACTTTCATCTTCTATCCAAAAATAGGGATGAGCAGCAGATGTATTCAATAATGCTTCTGCTAAATTATTTTCAAATTGCTCTTGCGTAGCTTGTTCATTTTGTCCTAGTGCACCAAATGCTGATCCTTTATGATTGGCCAATCCTTCTAAATCAATGACAGGTAATTTACTTTTTTGTAGTTGTAAAAGTATTTCTGTTTTACCCGATCCAGTAAATCCACCCAACACTTTCATTGAATAATTTTTTTCGAACTGCGCTAAAACCCAATTGCGATAAGCCTTATAGCCTCCAGTCAATTGTTCTGTTTTAAAACCATACAAATCTAATAGCCAAGCAACCGCAGCACTGCGCATCCCTCCTCTCCAACAGTGTACTAAAATAGTTGGCTTAATGCCATTTATTTTTTCGTAATGATGCACCCATCCTTCTACCTGCTCAATCATGTTTTGCATCTTCGTCCCAAAAAAAGGAAGACCCATTTTTATAGCAGCTTCTCTACTTTCTTGTTTATAAGTGGTGCCAATTTGTGCACGTTCTTCATTGGTAAAAAGTGGCAATGAAAAAGCATTTGGAACATGTGCATGTGCATACTCATCGGGACTTCGAACATCAATGATTAAATAGTTGGAAAAGTTTTCAAAAATCCCTTCTCCTGTTTTCTGTACAGCCATATTACAAATTTACTTGCTTTAATGTTGCTTGCAATGCTTCTTTAGTAAAGCTTTTAAAAGGGATAGGTTGGAAATTAAAATTGGCAGCAGTTTTCAAGGCTGTTTCAAGATGAAATTCGCTTTGATCAAAGGCAATGGCCCAACCTTTTTCTTGCCATCTTTTAGCCAAATAGACTTGTTCTGTTTGTCCAGGTGTGGGCACTAAAATGAGGGGCTTATGGAGGGGAATGAGTTCCATTAGGCTGGTATAACCACCTCGGCTAATAATATACTTTGCGTTTTCAATCGCTTTGACCAAATCTGGACCGCCTAAATGAGGCACAATAGAGCCAAATTCAGAAACAGCATGGTTATTGGCTTGACCAGCTGTGCCAGCAATGAGTTTAAAAGGTTGTTGCGCCTGATTGCCCTCTGCCCATAAGATTTCCTGAAAAATGCTTCTTTGAGGTTCTGGTCCAGACACAATACCTAAAAACAGGTTGTCAGGTTGCTTTTCATTCACCTGATGGTTGGCAAATTCTGCTAACCTTGAGAGGCAATTCATGTACCAAATCGGGATAGATGGTTTTAATATTGGATTGCCCAAAATGCCAGAAAGATTTTGTTCGCCTTCCATATCGGGTACCCAAACCATATCATAAAAAAGCTTAAGCCAGGTATAAAGTATCCACTGTAATAAGTTTGTTGACCAGTTAAAGGGGGTCTGCATATTGAGCTGATGCGTTATAAATACAGATGGCGTTTTTAAGTGGAAAAAACCAAGTCGATTATCTGAAACAATTAAATCATATTGTTGGCGCTTGTTTGTTGCATATAACCACCAAAACTCTCTTAAGATGTTGTACAAAATACGAGGAATTTGAACAATCATTTTAAATGCAAAACCGTTTGCATTTTTTGAATAACGAATATGATATCCTTTTAATCTAAGGAAAGTCAAACCAGGAAAGGTTTCTCTTAAAATAATTTCGTGAGGTCCTTCTGTAGCTATTGTTACATCATAGCCAAGTTCAATAAACGCAGTAATCACTGGGATACATCTTGTTGCATGACCAAGCCCCCAATCTAAGGGCGCAATGAGTACCTTTTTTTGTCGCATGAATAGTTAAATCTTATTCAAATATACTTGTAAAAAATTGTAGTTTTGTATCCATGTTAAGAAGCCATATATATCTTGCGAACAACGATGTTTTAAAAAAACAAAAGCAATTGATATTATTATTGGAAATACATACCATGTTGTTTCAGATTGAACAAGTAGAACAGTTTTACCAGAACATTGAAGTGATGGATTTAAACAAAAGAAAAATCATTCAAAAGCCGCATTTAGTAAAGCGTATTTTAAAAGACAATCCCGAGAAGCCCTTTGTCTTTGCTTACCATAAAAATTAGTTGAATTACCCTATCTTTAAGAGGACGATTCCAAAAAATTGTTTTCATTAAAAGAGTTAGGCATGTCATTTATTACAAAAGAAAAAACAGTTGCATTGTATGCTGCCTTAGTTTCCTTTGGAACCTATGTTTTTATTTTTGGATTTAGAAAATCATTTACAGTTTGCACTTTTGAAGGCATGACTTTTGGTCCCATTGCATTTAAAACCGCCATGGTCATCAGTCAAATGTTAGGCTATTTAATGGCGAAGTTTTATGGCATTAAATTTATCTCTGGGCTAGAAAAAAAGCAACGGTATAAAATTATTTTTTTATTAACTGGTATAGCATGGGCAGCTTGGTTGTTATTTGCTATTGTGCCTGCGCCTTTTAGTATTTTATTTTTATTCATCAATGGTTTCCCATTGGGGATGTTATGGGGCGTTGTCTTTTCTTATGTAGAAGGTAGACGCAGCACAGATTTCATAGGTGCAGCACTCGCTGTGAGTTTTATTTTTTCTGCTGGTTGGGTGAAGTCTGTAGGCGCTTGGTTGATACAAGATTTTCATATCACAGAAACCTGGGTGCCCTTTTGTACCGGACTGGTTTTTGCATTGCCATTGGTACTTTGTGTTTGGGGTTTGGAGAAAGTGCCAGCACCATCAAAAGAAGATGAAGCCTTGAGGGCAAAAAGAATTCCGATGACAGGCGCAGACCGAAAACTAATTTTAAAACAATATTTACCAGGTGTAATTGCCTTTGTAGCCATCTATTTGTTTGCCACTATATTTAGAGACATTCGAGATAATTTTTCGGCAGACATGTGGAAGGAAATGGGCTATATGGCAAAGCCTTCTACTTTTTCTGAAACAGAAATCCCTATCACCATTTTTATTTTAATCTTAATTGGCGCTGTTGTTGCAGTCAAAAATAGTTTTAAAGCATTCATGATCGCGCATGTATTTATTTTATTCGGTTTTGTAGTTGCGGGATTATCTACTTACTTTTTCACACAAAAACTATTAGATCCATTTTGGTGGATGCTTTTGGTGGGCTTAGGCTTATACCTGGTGTATATCCCTTTTAACTCAATCTATTTTGACCGCTTAATTGCAGCCTACTCTATAAAAGGCAATGCAGGGTTCTTTATTTATCTAGCGGATGCGATTGGTTATGTGGGAAGTGTAACCGTGATGTTGGTAAAAGAAGGCATGACTTTAAAAATAGCATGGACAGCTTTCTTTGCACAAAGCGTCATGATTTTATCTTTTGTGGGCCTTTTTATTACGGCTTACGCCATGTATTATTTTGCATCAAAATCAAGAATAACGCCGTTGATACAATAGCGTAATCCTGTTGGAGGCGGGCCATCTTCAAACACGTGTCCTAAATGTGCCTTGCATTTACCACACTGTACTTCGGTTCTTTTCATTCCATGGGTATTATCAGGGGTATAAATGATGGATTGTTTGGTAACAGGCTCATAAAAACTAGGCCAACCACAACCACTATCAAATTTAGTATCGCTTTTAAATAATGGATTACCGCATGCTTTACAATGATAAGTTCCTATGGCCTTAGAGGTTTCAAAGGCGCTCGTAAAAGGACGCTCGGTTCCTTTTTCCCTTGCAACAGCATATACCTCAGGACTTAAGATCTGTTTCCAAACGCTATCAGGAACAATAACAGCTTCCTTGCTAGTTCTAGAATAATAGGTATTTTCTTTTGTTGGCATGGCATTCGATTTATTGGATTGTTTGATAGTCGCCTGACTACAAGCGGTTTGGCTGATTAAAAGGCAAAAACAAAGTATTTTGTACATGGTGTTGATTTCTATGTAAAATAACAACAAGTATTACTATTATTTGTTTGATAATTTACAATCTTAGGTTAAAAAAATTTACCCGAGTTTGTTATCTTTGTCACTTATCAACAGTATCCCATGTTCAATTTAATCTTATTTGGTCCTCCAGGTAGCGGTAAAGGCACACAAAGTGAAAATATTATCGCGGCCTATGGTTTACAGCATTTGTCTACAGGTAATTTATTACGTAGCGAGATTGCTGGTCAAACCACTTTAGGATTGAAAGCCAAGAGCATCATGGACCAGGGACAATTGGTGCCAGACGAAGTGGTGATAGGTATGGTAGATAATTTTATGAATGCACATCCAGAGGCCAAAGGGTTTTTGTTTGATGGCTTTCCAAGAACAACGGCACAGTGTATTGCATTAGATGCTTTATTGAAAAATAAATCAAACGAAATAAACGTGGTGCTTGCTTTAGAAGTAAGCGAAGAAGAGTTAGTGAAAAGATTATTAGGAAGAGGTTTAACATCTGGTAGATTGGACGATACCAACGAAAGCATTATCCGCGCAAGAATCCAAGAGTACAATGATAAGACCACCGCTGTGGCCACTTATTACGCACAATTTAATAAAGTAGTTTCAGTAAATGGCGAAGGCACAGTGGAATCTATCTATGCAGATTTAAAAACAGAGATAGACATAAGAATCAATTAATTTAATACGTAGTGTATAAAAAAAGGATCAACAACTGTTGATCCTTTTTTGTGTCAAATATTTTTATGACTAGATATTCAATCCGCCGCAGGCGCTAATCACTTGACCAGTTATATAACTACTCATATCGCTTGCTAAAAATAAAGTGGTGTTGGCAATTTCTTCTGCCTTACCAAAACGACCCAAAGGAATTTTATCTAAAAATGCTTTTCCTGCTTCGCCTTCATTTAAATAATGCGTCATATCGGTTTCAATGAATCCTGGCGCAATGGCATTACAACGAATATTGCGACTACCTACTTCTGCAGCAATCGATTTTGTAAATCCTATAATACCAGCTTTACTTGCTGCATAACTACTTTGACCTGCGTTGCCACGAATGCCAATGATAGAACTCATATTGATAATGCTACCACTGCGTGCTTTCATCATTGGACGTATCACCTGCTTGGTCATATTAAAGACGCTCTTTAAATTGGTTTCCATCACATCGTCCCATTGTTCTGGTGTCATACGCAACAATAAATTGTCCTTAGAGATACCTGCATTGTTCACACAAATATCTACCGTGCCAAATGTAGCAACCACCTCATTTACAAAGGTTTCACAGGCTGCAAAATCACCTGCATTGGCTTGGTATGCTTTTGCTTGAACGCCGAATTTTTCTATTTCAGTAACCAGCTGTTTTGATTTGTCGGCACTACTATCGCTCACATAAGTGAATGCAATGTGGGCACCTTGCTCTGCTAATTTTAAAGCGATCGCTGCGCCAATACCTCTAGCCGCACCTGTAACAATCGCTACTTTTCCTGTTAATAATTTCATTACTTTTTATTTTTAATAAACCAATAAGTATGCATTAATATAATACTGATATTCACAAATATAATAGGATTATCCTGTTTTAAAAAACCGTATGCAATCCACAGTATACTACCAACCATATTGATCATCCTAAGTCTTCTTACATCTTGTATTGCAAATGAACCCACCACAACAGCAGTTGCTATCCAGCCTAAGGCGTCTATCATTGAAATGTTTTTATTATCCTTCTTGGTGAATCAATTTTATTTCCTCTAAAAATTTACGCTCATTGGACAATCTAGGTATTTTATGTTGTCCACCTAGTTTGCCTTTTCTTTTTAACCATTCATGAAAACAATCTTTTTTGACTGCAGTAATTTGTGGTAAGCCTAATGCAATGTCTTTATACCTTTTAGCTTCATAGTCACTGTTCACCGATTGTAAATTTTTATCTAGCTCAATAGTAAACGCCTGTATATCGGTTGGCTCATTTTCAAATTCAATCAACCACTCGTGTGCGCCGGAACCTTGCTCCGACATATAGATTGGTGCAGCAGTATACTCTTTCATCACCACATTCATACTTGCACAAGTTAGGCTAATTGCCTTATCACTATTGTCTGCAATCAGCTCTTCTCCAAATGCATTGATATATTGTTTTAATCGTCCACTCACTTTAATTCTAAATGGATTGAGTGTTACAAACTGAACAGTGTCGCCAACAAGATATCGCCATAGTCCACCATTGGTGCTAATGACGATGGCATAATTTTTTCCTAACTCAACTTTATCTAATCCAATGGTGGTAGGATGTTCTTTTCCATAGGATTCTACTGGCATGAATTCATAAAAAATACCATGGTCTAAAAACAGCAACATGCCTTCTTCGTTCAAACGATCTTGTGCAGCAAAAAATCCTTCACTCGCATTATAGATCTCTACATAATTACAATTTCCACCAATCATCTTTTTAAATTCTGCTTCATACGGTGTAAATGAAACACCACCATGTATATACAATTCAAAATCAGGCCAAACTTCTTTAATCGTTTTTTTGCCAGTGATTGCTAAAATTCTTTTTAATAAGACCATTGTCCATGTAGGCACACCAGCAATAGAAGTCACAGGCTCTTGGATGGTGCTTTGTGCAAGCATTTCAATTTTTGACTCCCATTCATCCATGAGTGCAATGGATAGTTCAGGCACTCTAACTAAACCAGACCAGATGGGCGCGTTCTGTAATAACACTGCACTCAGGTCGCCATATTGAATGCCTTCTTGAATAGGATGCACTTGGTGGCTTCCCCCAATGATTAGCATCTTGCCCGTTAAAAGATCACTGTCTGGAAAGGCGTTATAGTAAATGCTAAGTACATCTTTTGATCCCTGAAAATGATTGTCTTCGATGCTTTCTTGGCTGAGCGGAATGAACTTACTCTTGTCGCTTGTGGTGCCACTACTTTTTGCAAACCATGCAATAGGGGTATTCCATAATACATCTTCCTCGCCTTGCATGATATCTTCAATATAAGGCTTAAGGTCTTCGTAAGCTTGAATAGGAACAACTTCTTTGAACTTTCTAATATTGAAAACGCTACTAAACTGGTACTTTCTTCCAATCTGCGTGTATTGACCATGGGTAATGAGGTCCTGCAATACTTCACGTTGCGCTGCAATCGGATCTTTCACCCAATGTTCGACACGCCAATAGCGAAACCTCGCTAATCTTGATAATGCAGGGCTAAAAATCTTCATAGGCTATTTTTGACCCATTTCGATGATCCAATCCTTACGCTTTAACTCAAAGTTGGTACCAAGGTATAATCGTCTTACATGTTCGTCCTCTGCTAATTCTTCTGCAGTGCCGTGTTTAAATATTTTTCCTTCAATTAAAAGATAGGCCCTATCACAAATAGACAAAGTTTCATTCACATTGTGATCGGTAATTAAAATACCAATGTCTTTTAATTTTAATCTAGCTACCACCGATTGTATATCTTCTACTGCGATAGGATCCACGCCAGCAAAGGGTTCATCCAATAAGATAAATTTAGGATCTACCGCTAGTGCTCTTGCAATCTCTGTTCTTCTTCTTTCGCCACCACTCAAACTATCACCGTTATTGTTTCTTACTTTTTGTAAATTAAATTCATCTAAAAGGGTTTCCATTTTATGCAAACGCTCGCCCTTAGTCAATTTTGTCATTTCTAAAATGGCCATGATATTATCTGCGACAGACAACTTTCTAAACACACTCGCTTCTTGCGGTAAATAACCCAAGCCCATTTGGGCGCGCTTGTACATAGGCAAATGGGTGATATCCTCCTCGTTTAAAAACACCCGGCCCTGGTCTGGAGCAATCAAGCCAACCACCATATAAAAAGTTGTTGTTTTACCGGCGCCATTGGGTCCTAATAATCCAACAATTTCACCTTGTTTTACAGAGACACTCACCTCGTCCACCACCTTACGGCCTTTGTACTGTTTAATGAGCTTATCGGTATATATCGTT
>Ga0214921_10010384_pt1 | contig 11529 bp, 8 predicted proteins | sample LL1505_MetaG_FD_177992 | JGI IMG/M metagenome (GOLD analysis project Ga0214921, IMG submission 177992) | Freshwater microbial communities from Lake Lanier, Atlanta, Georgia, United States - LL-1505 | ecosystem: Environmental > Aquatic > Freshwater > Lake | place: USA: Georgia | collected 2015-05-28
GCTCGCGACATGCCAGCCGGCCCCCATCCGGCAGACAGTCTGAATCACTTCCAGCCTGATTTGGGAATCCCCTACGATTCAATCAGCTCGGGTTCCGCTCTAGATGTCCAAGATTGATGAAGTTGATGATCATTGATCAATGTAAAAAATATGATTTAAAATGAGCAATGTAATACGAATAATGTGTAATAAATATTTTCAAAAAATGACAAACGATAAAAATATTCATTAATCTTATCATAAAAAGGGTTCAATATGACTTTAGCTAGCAAATTTGTAGGAACGAATATCAAAAAGGCATCTGATCAATTATCATCAGGATCAATTGTAACAGCAGCTTTAGAAATTAATGATTCAAAAGATGCGTCAAAAGCAGCAGATATGATCAAAAAATCATTGATCACTGGTAAAGGATCATTGTTGGTGCTGGCTATTAGGATTTGATTTTATATACCTCGACTTGAACCACCAGATAGACTTGAAAATGAATAAATGAATTTTTTGTTGGGTCTTTGATTGTTATGAGGGGCAGTCAAAACCCAGATTTCATCGCCCATGATCTGGACACCAAAAACACGCTCTTGTTCAGGTCGAAGATTGGTGCAGGGTATATATCTTGTCATACTTTCATTTGGACGCACAATTTCAAGGCGATTTCTATTCCCATCATAAATTGCATAACCTTGCGACATGATCAGCCCACGAATGGTATGGCAACGATTAAAGTGAAGCCGTTGATCGACAATAACGCTCCTAATAATGCCAACCCAATCGAAACCCTATATATCATCACTGATGCTGATAAAATCGACACAGAGCAAAGAACGATAGCAATTTGGAGCAATGCGCCAGCTAAGTCGAAATATGGGTCTTGCATGATTGCCTGGTCTCGAAGTGCTTCTGCTTTTTTTGCCTTTGCCACCAGCTCAACTTTGCCTTCCCCTGTTGATGGTTCGCTTTCATAGCGTTTGATAGCATCGTCATACTTTTTGATATGCGTCTCAATCATTTCACGTTGCTTTTGATTGGTTGCAGTGATCAGTTGAATTTCGAGGCGCTCTTTTGCAAGGCGTGTTTCTGTCTGTCGACTATTCTTTGCCTGATAGAATGACCAGAGATTGCTTGCTTCAATGTTTGAATTGAGCATGTCTTTCGATGAATTCGAACCACCTAGCGATGTGATAGCTAAAATCAGTGAAAAAATGGCAATCGTGATTGCTGCGTGATGTTTAAAAGCATTATCTCGTTCAGCAGCTGTGTCTTGGATAATATCCGCTGCATCATTCGCTTCCATAGCATCATCCCTCACCCAAAAGTCCTTTTTGATCTGACCAGATTCTGTAATGACTATCAATCGTGACAGCGGCTATCGAGATTAGTGATTCAAAGGACGCATCAAGTGCAGTTGAGAAGATCAAGAAGTCGTTGAACAGTGGAAAAGGGTCGGTATTGTTGTTGGCAATCAGGATTAAATAGATATAATTTTGTCATGATCATATCAAAAGTAGTTGTGTTCAAATTTTAATGAGGAATCGGTTTGACAATCGGATTTTAATCAGATATTTTATAGGAGGTAGCGAGTATTTTGTTTCACGCTATGTGACATAGATTTAAAAATTGAAAATTATACTGATTTATCAATGAATTATACATAAAATAACTAATCATAATCCTTGTGTCGGGAGTTCAAATCTCTCCTTCGCTACCATTTCTTGAATAAAATCAACAACATAATCGTCAATGTCACCACAAAGCCAATTCGGCTTTCTTGGTTGTTTTAAACCTGTGCTTGTCTGTCGCCTCCGAACATCACAAGATGCACCCCGTTCAAAACCCAACTAACACGGTGTCGGAGAGAATAATCATGCAGCCATTGGATGGGATCAAGGTGCTTGATCTGTCGCGCGTGTTGGCGGGGCCTTGGTGTACGCAGACTTTGGCGGATCTGGGCGCCGAGGTCTGGAAAATCGAGGAAACCCGTGCCGGTGATGATACCCGCACCTGGACAACGCCGAATATCGGCGGGGAATCGACCTATTTCCAATGCGCCAACCGGTCCAAATTGTCGCTGGCGGTTGATCTCAAAAGTCCCGAAGGGCAGGCGCTGATCGTCCGGCTGGCGCGCGAGGCCGATGTGTTTGTCGAGAATTTCAAATTGGGGGCGCTCGACCGGCTCGGGCTGGGCTGGGAGCAGATGCGCGAGATCAACCCCAACCTGATCTATTGCTCGATCTCGGGCTATGGCCGGACCGGACCGCGCGCGCATGAGGCGGGCTATGACTTTGCCATTCAGGCCGAAAGCGGCTTGATGTCGATCACCGGCGAGGTCGAGGGCGAACCGATGAAACTGGGCGTGGCCGTAGCGGATGTGGTGACGGGTATGAATGCCACTCAAGCCATTCTGGCGGCTTTGATCGCGCGGGGCAAAACCGGACGCGGGCAGCATATCGACATTGCTCTGTTTGATTCCACCGTGGCCTTGCTGGTCAATGTGGCGTCGGGCTATCTGGCGACCAACCAGACGCCCCAACGCTATGGCAATGCCCATGCCACCGTAGTGCCCTACCAGATTTTCAAGACCAGTGACGGCGTGCTGGCACTGGCATGCGGCAATGACCAGCAATTCAAGGTGTTGTGCGAACAGGCTCTGGATTTGCCTGCTTTCGCGCAGGATGAACGCTATCAAAGGGCAGGGCAGCGGGCTGTCCATCGCGAGACGCTGATCCCAGCTATGGCCGAAGTGTTCGTGCAAAAGACCACATTGGAATGGATCGCGATCATGCAGCGGCTCGGCGTGCCGGCCGGTCAGGTGCGCACGGTGCCGGAGGTGTTTGCCTGTCCCGATACGCTGGCGCGCGGAGTTGTGCAGGACGTGCCCGATCCAGTCCATGGCACGCTGAGGATGGTGGCGTCTCCGATGCGCTTTTCCGATACGCCGGTGCGCTTCCCCGTGACACCGCCGCGTCTAGGCCAACATTCGCACCAGGTGTTGCAATCGGTGTTGGGGCTTGAGACCAGCGAGATCGACGATCTGGTTGCGCGCGGGATTGTGCGGGCGGGCGTTGTCTGAAATCATGCTATTGCAGAATTCAGTTTTTCGATGCTGGGATATACCCGGGCACGGTCAGTTCTTTGTTCTCGTAGCCTAGAATGTTTTTTATGTAATTGGACGGCATCACAAAGAGAAAAAACAAAACGATGCAGAGGATGAAGAACATATAGAGTTCAAGCACGACAATTTCCTTTTTGCTGCTGTTGGCAGCTTTCTGGATCTCGATGCGCTCATCCTGTAATTGTTCGTTTGCCATGTCCGCATGACCGATCGGGTGTGTTGGAGGAATTTGCTCCCATAGGTTGTAAATCCTGCATCATGCGCCAGCAAGCTGTTTATTGGCTCATCAACATGCAACATCCGGACGAGGGCGGGGCCTGTCCGGATGTTTGGGTGCTGCGGTTTGTTGATCAGAATTTATAGGCCATGCCGGCGCGGACTTCCTGAACATCGGTGCCGAATTTGAGGCCGTTGAACGAGGTTTTCTCATATTGGGTAAAACGATATTCGGTGCGGGCGATCAGATTTCTGCTGAAGCCATATTCCACACCGCCGCCGATCGTATATCCGGCATAGGTCCGTGTGGCCGTGGCGCTATCCGAAAAGCCCGTAATATTGATGCTTGCTCCCAATTTGGCTTGGCTGACCGCAACGCCCGATGTCGCAAAAACAAGGATGTTGTTGAAGGCATAACCCATTCGGGCGCGCACAGACCCAGCGATTTGTTGGTCGAATTTAACAGTGGCTGTTCCGACAACATCTGTATAGGTGCGCTTGTCATTTAGACTGCCAATGCTCAGATCCGCTTCCGCGCCGAGGACAACTGAGCCGAATTGCTTGTTGTAGCCACCATATAGGCTGCCTTCATAACTGCGGCCCTTCGGGTTGACGACTTTCGCAGACCCATTTTCCAGATCGCCGGTACCCTTGAAACTGGCAACAAAATCGGCTGCAGCGCCTGCATAAAACCCGCTCCATTCATATTGTGTCGCGTTATATGGCATGGCGGGCGTGTTGAATTTGGATGGCAAATCGGCGGCCATAGCTTGCCCTGCCAAGATAACAACTGCAGCGGAAGCGAGGAGCGGGCGGGAGCTGTATGACATCTTCAATATCCTGTTGGAATGGTGTTCTGGTTAAAATCCTGGACGCTTTGAACAATCAAACAACAATCGATGTGGCGGGTTATGTCTTGAATTTAGAATTTATAGGCAAGGCCTGAGCGGATTTCATGTTCTTGAAATCCCATTCTATAATTCCAGTAGAATGAGGGGCCCTTGCGATCATAGTTGGAGTAAATATACTCACCTCTGGCAATCCAGTTATTATTTATCCCATATTCAAAACCAAAACCGGTTGCATATCCATTTTCAACCCCCCTTGCCAAACCGTGGAATAATGTTTCGGTGACAATGGTATTGTTAAAGCTGTCCGTCGTTGTGACTGGTGAGATAACGGCGCCGAAATTTTTAATTTTGGTTGAAGCCATCCCCAGAGTGCCGAAGAACATCAGATTATCAAAGGCGTAACCCAGACGGGCCCGCAAAGAATAAGATGCACTTTGATTGGCTTTGAAATACAGGGGAACAGGATTGCCTTGAATTGTGCCAGTCATCGAACGACTGTCATGATTCCAGCCGTATGAGAGGTCAGCCTCCGCACCGATAATGAAGGAATTGACCTGAAAATTATAGCCTGCATACCCGCCAATTTTGGGACCCTGTCCTTTGGGTTGCAACTCGCTGTAGCCATCGTCGCTGAGTTGGCCGGTGCCTCTGAATTGATTGGTGTAGATGGCCGAGCCGCCAACATAAAAGCCGCTCCAGTCATATTGGGCGTCGCGTCCGAAATCATCGAGATTGTTGGTGTTGATTTTAATTCCACCTGCAAAAGATTGGCTTGTGACCAATACAAGGGCAATGGCTTTTACTAAAATGCGCGATGATTTTGACATTGGCATGATTCCAATCAATATTTATAGAAATACTCATAATTAAATTCTATTTTTCTTATACAACGCAGGTATTTAGTCGGTTTCTTGATTTTTAATATTCGAATCTGAATTTAAGACTTCACATAACTTACTACCCTTGGCGGATTGGTCTCATCAATTCAAAATCCGTATGAGAATTTTAAAAAACCGATCATCCAAACCCCGCCTTTCATGGGATAAAACATAACGAATCATGATTAAAAATTGGTTAAGAGGTCCATAACCGGGTTTGTTCACGGCTTGGTTCATGCCGCTTGCCGCACTGCACTGCTACGACCAATTGCCAGTATGCCGAAGCCGCTGCCGCTTTGACGGCTTGCCTGTTTATGCGGCATGCTGTGGGACAAGAGACGAGAGCCCAAGGATGGAATGCCGATGCCCGTGTTGACCAGCACGCTTGCCGCCGATCCGCTCGCCGGACAGAACCGTTTGGCCTGGAAGGCCCTGCGGGACGATTTTATGGCCAAGCGCGAAGAGGCGGCGCTGGGCGGACCGCCCAAGGCGCGCGAGCGGCATCTGGCGCGGGGCAAGTTGTTGCCGCGCGAGCGGGTGGCGCGCTTGCTCGATCCGGGCTCGCCCTTTCTCGAATTGGGCGGACTGGCCGCTTATGGGCAATATGATGATGCCATTCACGGGGCAGGGCTGATCACCGGCATCGGGCGGGTGTCGGGTCGCGAGGTGATGATTGTCTGCAATGACTCGACCATCAAAGGCGGCACCTATTATCCGATGACGGTCAAAAAGCATTTGCGGGCGCAGGAGATTGCCCGCGAGAACCGCTTGCCCTGCCTCTATCTGGTGGATTCGGGCGGTGCGAATTTGCCGCACCAGACCGAGGTGTTTCCCGACCGCGAGCATTTCGGCCGCATTTTCTTCAATCAGGCCACCATGTCGGCGATGGGCATTGCCCAGATCGCGGTGGTGATGGGCTCTTGCACGGCGGGCGGGGCCTATGTGCCGGCCATGTCGGATGAAACGGTGATCGTGCGCAATCAGGGTACGATTTTTCTCGGCGGTCCGCCTTTGGTCAAGGCCGCTACCGGCGAGGTGGTCTCGGCCGAAGATCTGGGCGGGGCGGATGTGCACGCCCGCCTGTCCGGCGTGGCCGATCACTATGCCGAAAACGACGAGCATGCGCTCGACATTGCCCGCCGGATCGTCAGCCATCTCAACCGCGACAAGCAGGCCGATATTCCGCTGCGGCCCATTGTCGAACCACTGCTGGCGGCAGACGAGCTGGAAGCCGTGGTGCCGACCGATCTCAAACGGCAATATGACATCCGCGAAGTGATTGGCCGTCTGGTGGACGGGTCCGAATTCGACGAGTTCAAGCCGCTTTACGGCACCACGCTGATCACAGGCTTTGCGCATCTTTGCGGCATCCCGATCGGCATTGTCGCCAATAACGGGATCTTGTTCTCGGAATCCGCGCTCAAGGGCGCGCATTTTATCGAACTGTGCGCGCAGCGGCACATCCCGCTGCTGTTTTTGCAAAATATCTCCGGCTTCATGGTCGGCCGCCAATATGAAGTGGGCGGTATTGCCAAGGACGGGGCGAAACTGGTGACGGCGGTGGCCTGTGCCAAAGTGCCCAAAATCACGGTGATTGTCGGCGGCTCGTTCGGGGCGGGCAATTACGGCATGTGCGGACGCGCTTACAGCCCGCGCTTTTTGTTCACCTGGCCCAATGCCCGCATTTCTGTGATGGGGGGCGAGCAGGCCGCCAGCGTGCTGGCCACCGTGCGGCGCGACAATCTGGAGGCCGAAGGGCGCGAGTGGTCGCCCGAGCAGGAAGAGGCCTTCAAGGCCCCGTTGCGGGCCCAATATGAAACCGAGGGCCACCCCTATTATGCCACTTCCAGACTGTGGGATGACGGGATCATCCTGCCGACAGAAACCCGCCGCGTGCTGGGGCTGGCCTTTTCAGCCGCGTTGAATGCTCCGGTCGAGGAAACACGCTTCGGCGTGTTCAGGATGTAGAGCCATGATCACATCATTGCTGATCGCCAATCGCGGCGAAATCGCCTGCCGCATCATCCGCACCGCGCGCGCCATGGGCATCCGCACCGTGGCGGTGTGTTCGGAGGCTGACCGCAAGGCCCTGTTCGTCCGTATGGCCGATCAGGTGGTCGAGATCGGGCCTGCGCCTGCGCGCGACAGCTATCTGTGCGGGGACAAGATCATTGCGGCGGCCTTGTCGAGCGGGGCGGAGGCGATCCATCCCGGCTATGGTTTCTTGTCGGAAAATGCCGATTTTGCCGATGCCGTGGTCAAAGCCGGCTTGATCTTTGTCGGGCCGCCCGCATCCAGCATCAGGGCGATGGGGTTGAAGGATGCCGCCAAGGCTTTGGTGGAAAAGGCCGGCGTGCCGGTGGTGCCCGGCTATCACGGGGCGGAACAGGGGGCGGATTATCTCGCCAATGAGGCCCTGAAAATCGGCTATCCCGTGCTGATCAAGGCGGTGGCGGGCGGTGGCGGCAAGGGGATGCGCAAGGTCGATGCGCCCGAGGATTTTGCATCCGCTCTCGCTTCGGCCCAGCGCGAAGGGCAGGCCAGTTTCGGTGATCCGCGTGTGCTGATCGAACGCTATATCCAGTCGCCGCGCCATATCGAAATCCAGATCTTTGCCGATCGGCACGGCCATTGCGTGCATCTGTTCGAGCGCGATTGCTCGCTGCAACGGCGTCACCAGAAGGTGATCGAGGAGGCCCCAGCCCCCGATATGCCGCAAGCGGTGCGCGAGGCAATGGGCAAGGCCGCGGTCGAAGCGGCCAAGGCGGTAGGCTATGTCGGGGCCGGCACAATCGAATTCATCGCCGACGGAGCCCGTGGCCTGACGCCCGACGGGTTTTTCTTTATGGAAATGAACACCCGCTTGCAGGTCGAACATCCCGTGACGGAATTGATCACGGGTCTTGATCTGGTCGCTCTGCAGTTGAAAGTGGCGTCCGGCGAGGCTTTGCCTTTCGCGCAGAGTGATCTGGCGATTTGCGGCCATGCGGTCGAGGCCAGATTGTATGCGGAAGATCCCGAGCGCGGGTTTCTGCCATCGACCGGTCATCTGCACCGTCTGGCCTTCCCCCAAGGCGAGGGGCTGCGGATTGATGCGGGGGTCGAGCAGGGCGACGAGGTCACGCCCTATTACGACCCGATGATTGCCAAGCTGATCGCCTATGGACCTGATCGGGACACGGCACTGGACCGGCTGGCTGCGGCGCTGGAGGCTATGAAGGTGGCGGGACCGCGCTGCAATGCGCGTTTTCTGGCGGCTTTGTGCCGCTCGGAAGGCTTCCGGCAGGGGCGGTTTGATACAGGCTATATAGAGGCCCATCTGGATGAATTGGGGGCAGTGGCGCAGCCGGTTGACGGGTTGGCGGCTCTGGCGGGCGTCAAGGCCTTGCTGGAGGCTGAAAATCCGGCCTTTTCTGTCCCCGCAAATACAGTATCCGATCCGTGGTCTGTTTGCGATGCGTTTCAACTGACGGGCGCGCGCCGTCTCATTCGGCAAGTCTTGGTCGAGGGTGAGCCTTGCAAGGCCGAACTGGTCTGGCCGCATGGCGGTGAGGTTGTGATCACGCTGACAAGCGAACAGGGTGTGCTGGCTGGCCCTGCATCGGTCAAATCCGATGCGCATGTGAGCGTGGTCGGCGACAGGGCCTATGTGTTGCGCCACGCCCGCCAGACGCTTGTTGCCTTTGCCGATCCCTCAAAGGGGGCTGACGAGCACGGCGCGGGAGACGGGCTTGTCAAAGCCCCGATGCATGGCAAAGTAGTGGCTATGATGGTGGCCGTCGGTGATCAGGTCATGCGCGGGCAAAGGCTGGCGGTGGTCGAAGCCATGAAAATGGAACATGGTCTGGCTGCCCCTTGTGACGGCACCGTCAAAGCGGTGCATACTGCGGAAGGCCAGCAGGTCGGCGAAGGCAGCGTGATGATCGAAATAGACATCAAGCCTGAATAACAGTCAGGTGCGGGACAACAGAAAAAGGGCGCAGGAACTGATCCGGCGCCCTTTGTTATTGTGGCCGAAGCAATGGCTTACAGCTCGATATGTCCGCCCAATTCGACCACATGATCAGCAGGAATACGGAAGAACTCGACCGCACTCAGCATATTGCGGTGCAGGGCGATGAAGACCTTGTCCGAGATCATCGTCCATCCGCCTTCGGCGCTGCTTGTCAGCTTTTCGCGGCCGACAAAGAAGGACACGTCCGTGAGCTTGAACTTGAATTCCTTGATCCGCAGCATAGCCAGGGCCCGCATGATGCGCGGCTCTTCGAAGAAGCCGTAATGCAGTTTGACGATGAAGAAATTGGAATCCAGCGCGATCACTTCCATCCGGTGTTCATCTGCGACGTAAGGGGTCGAGGTGGTTTCCACCGTCATCAGGATCACCCGCTCGTGCAATACGCGGTTGTGCTTGATGTTATGCAACATCGAGGAAGGAACAACCTTTGTATTGGGAACCATGAAGATCGCCGTACCTGGGACGCGGATCGGATGGTCGGGTTTGAGGTTGCTGATGAAGGTATCGAGCGGAATGGTATCGCGCCAGCGCGCCGCCAACAGACGTTCGCGACCGGAAATCCATGCCGCCATAACGAAGAACAGGCATGCAGCAACGACAATCGGGAACCAGCCCCCCTCGAAAAACTTCAGGATATTGGCCGTGAAGAAGCCGATGTCGATGACAAAGAAAGCTGCAAACATTGGCAAGATCAGCCAAGGGTTCCAATGCTCTTTCTTGACCATCACGAAATAGGCCAGAGCCGTGTCGATCGCCATCGAGCCAGTCACTGCAATCCCGTAGGCCGCCGCCAGATGTTCGGAAGAGCGGAAGGTCAGCACAAGTGCGATCACGCTCAGGTACAAAAAGATATTGACCTGTGAGATATAGACTTGGCCGATTTCATCCGACGATGTGTGACGCACGCGGATGCGCGGGATGTAGCCCAGTTGCACGGCTTGGCTGGTGATCGAAAATGCACCCGAAATCACCGCTTGCGAGGCGATAATGGTGGCAGCAGCCGATAGAATAACCATCGGGATCATCGCCCAGGAAGGAGCCAGCAGATAGAATGGATTCTCGATCGCAGCAGGATTGGCCAATACCGTTGCGCCTTGACCCATATAATTGAGTGTCAGAGCCGGAAACACCATCCACAGCCAGCAGCGGCGGATCGAGGCGATGCCGAAATGCCCCATATCCGCATAGAGTGCTTCACCACCGGTGACAGCCAGCACGACCGCACCGAGCATAGCCAAGCCAATACCCGGATGTTCGATCAGGAAGTGCATGCCATAGACCGGGTTGATGGCCTGCAACACTTGCGGGTTCTTGATGATGGCATTCACGCCTAGTCCCGCCAGCACCAGAAACCATGTGAGCATGATAGGGCCGAAGAATTTACCGATCACAGCCGTGCCGTGACGTTCGATGGCAAACAAGGCGGTAATCAGCACGACTGTGATCGGGACAATATAGGAATTGAACAAGGGCGTAACGAGATTGAGGCCCTCGACCGCCGACAGCACCGAAATGGCCGGAGTGATCACGCAATCGCCGTAAAACAACGAAACGCCGATCAAACCCGTGGACAAAATGACCCAGCGGCTGGTTTTGCTGCTGACCTGCCCCAAAGCCAGCGAGGTCAGGGCAATGGTGCCGCCTTCGCCGCGATTGTTGGCGCGCATGATAATGAACACATATTTGATGGTCACCACCAGGATCAAAGCCCAGATGACCAGCGACAAGACCGCAAAAACGCTTTTTTCCGAGACACCGCCCGAGGCTTCGATCGACTGCTTGAACGCATAGAGTGGCGATGTGCCGATGTCGCCGTATACGACACCAAGCGCTGCAAGCATCAATTTTTTTGAAGCGGGGGGGGATACGGCATGACCGTCAGTAGCACTAGCACTCATACGCTTGGACTCCCAGTATGGAACGAACGGCGCTAGAAAACTGAACAAAGCCTCGCTTGCCCATCTATTCCAGCAAATAAATCGCGCCTTATCTATCATGAATTCGAATGTAGTCGAGTCGATATTTATTTGTGCCGTATTATCCATAAATCTGACCGGTTCAAGCAAAAGGCAATTTGCCATGATCTTGCCCGATTTGGCAGGCGCTGCTCGCGGATCAGCCTCACATTTGGTGCACTTGACCCCGTACAGCACTTGTCGCATGCAAACGGGCAGCAACAATTGCTGATTTCCGCAAAAATGAGATTTTTGGGGACATAATCCCGATATGCCCGAGCAATAGCGGAATTCAGCCACATGACGCAGACGGATATGAACAGCCCAACCCTTGCCCCGCAGGTCTCGCATGAGGATATCAAAGCGATTGTGCTCGGCGTGGTGCTCGCGATGTTTCTGGGCGCGCTGGACCAAACCATCGTGGCCACCGCTTTGCCGACGATTGGCCGCGAATTGGGCGATTTCGAGCATATGTCATGGGTGGCCAGCATCTATATGCTGG
>Ga0214921_10010385_pt1 | contig 11529 bp, 7 predicted proteins | sample LL1505_MetaG_FD_177992 | JGI IMG/M metagenome (GOLD analysis project Ga0214921, IMG submission 177992) | Freshwater microbial communities from Lake Lanier, Atlanta, Georgia, United States - LL-1505 | ecosystem: Environmental > Aquatic > Freshwater > Lake | place: USA: Georgia | collected 2015-05-28
CCTTCACTTCATACAGAGTGTTGCCTGTGGCATCAATGCGACGAACCGGAGTGCTGAACATTTGCTTTTACGATGGCGACGGGGTCTGCGTTTCGGTTAGAAACGCAGAAAAAGGTCTGTTGCCGGACTAGTATGGCAAATAACGTTAACGGAATAGTTGAAGAGCGCGATCGGTATGCCGAGGCAACGGGAGATCTTGCGAGCCACATCGGCGACAAGATCCTGTCTGTTCTTCGGACGCCGGAAAACCAATCACGCATTCAGTCGGTATTGGATCCCATCGTATCGCATATCATCAACAGGGTATTCCCCTATATCTTGCTCTCCGCCATATTGTTCCTCATCTTGCTCATCTTGACAATCGGAACCTTCTGGATGGTCATGCGTACAAACAGCGGAATAGCTGCTCCGATGTTGGTCGCTGCTTTGAGCGGAGCGGGCATGAGCGGTGCTGCGAGCATGAGCGGAGCGGGAATGAGCGGAGTGGACTAGACCCGTATAGATATCATCATTTACACCAGCAAGAAGCGTTGTCCGGAAGGACGAAAGTGCTTCAAGTTCTTTGGACGGCGCACCGGCCGCCCATTTTTCCCATTGTTTTTCGCCCATTAGCGAAGTTTCCGTCGCAAAGTCGCCACGAAGTCGCGCTTTTGCTTCATAATACGGCTCTTGTGTTAAGACTTTCATGCGCCGTAATGTCGATGACATATTTCGAATGTATTTCACAGATTCATAGGCTTGCTTATAGGGAAGTGATGGCAACCCCGTTGTATAATCACTACCCATGATAACACACAGATCTAGAAAGTTTTCATACGAAAGCTGTGATTCATACAGAATGTTGGAAAGTGTATAGTGTGTCCACCCGCTTTTATCTCCTGGAAGACAAGAAATGCTTGATCGCTGAGGCGGAACATACAAATGTTCCACGCCGCGCGACAGCAGATCCAGGTCGTTACTAAACACAGCATCGAATTCTCCATGACGACTCAAATATGCAAGAAGATCATCTGCTTCACCACTCGCGTTCAGACACAGAACACCGCAGGCATACAGAAGTTGCTTACAAAGGTCACGTTCACCCGATGTAAACATCAAAGAATTCGATGCAGCAGCAGTAGTAGTAGTTGGAAAAGCAACACTTCGTTGTTGAAGGGTTGCCTTCTTCGCATCCGGTGGTTTCCCGTCAAAGACAACAACCGGTTCTATTTCGTAACGTTGAAATGCCTCCACAAGACATGCCAACATTTCAAACACACAATTTCTTTGATTCTTCGCTTTGTAAAGAAAGCCAAGAATATCAACACCTACACGTTTCCCTCGTAGCTGAGTCCAATCAATCGTCGTATCAACCGCCGACGGCGCAGCCCATTGAATCCATCCTGTAAGACCCCGAATTCCCATGTTTTTGTTTTAGTATAGGAAAGCCTACAGAATTACATCATTGGCGTGGGAAAATCAGTTTTTTGCGCCAATGGTCATACGTAGAGAAATATCAGTAGGAATCGTATGACCAGCAACAGCGCGAAGATACTCCAACATCGGTGATGCCAATCCGCACAAAACACGCCCACGTTCATCAGCAGTAACGCCATTTTGAAACATCCATAAGAATGCCATATGAGGTGCCAGCGCTGCTTTCAAAACATAGTAGGCAAATACATTCGTATCTTCACTCCACGAAGGTGGCGCGCGTGCCAAGATTTGAATGGCTTGTTTATCTTGCCACGCACGCTGTATTTCCCACGGAACGTTGTGCCATCCGCACCAAAGCCATTCTGCATAAAGTTCTGTCCATGCTTCAAACAACGCCGGTGTCACTTTTGCCGAGTCGCCCAATCCCCAGCATTTGAGCGGTTTTTCAGGCATTTCCCAATCCCATTTGAGTGCATGAATACATTCATGAAGTAATACGCGATCGTATTCTTCCTGACGATACACGACGATCCAGTTGTTTCCAGGAATTGTCCAGCCGCCGTTCACATTCCCTTTGTGGGGCCAACCACCGGCGTCCAGAATACGCGGATCATCGCGCCAAAACAACATTAATGTAAATCCTGGTGGTGTGCCAAGCCATATAAAGAGCGCATCCACCTCTTTTGCGATCGTTTGCGTTATGGCTAGATCCTGTGTAAAAAACAAAAGGCATCCTTTACTTCCAACAAGATCAACTGCGAGCGCTTGCGTGGTCGGTTGTTCAAAAAACGACATAATTTTCCCCTGATCCCACGATGGCGGCTGGAGTTGCTTTTTTACGAGCTGGTGCTCGTCGCTTGACAACTTTCGGGGCGACGGCTGCTGTTGCTGTTGCGGCTGCAACAACACTGATTGGCGAAGCAGGTGCCACATGTGGTGGTGCGCGGGCTCCGATATTATCAAGTGTTTTTGTTTCTGTTTCTCCTGCTTTTCCTGCATCTCCACGTCCATGTCCATCTTCCTGTTTGAGGATCCTGTTTTTCAAGTGTTTCTGAAAGACGTCAAACACGCCAAGGAATCCGGCTTCTAAACTCAAAGGAGCGCGATACGATGTATGGGGTTCAATCTTCGCAAGGGCTTTCATGATTTCCCAAAAAAGGGTTGGCTCAAAATCGGGTGTTGTGCTCGCCTTGCGTTGAACCGCAGCAGCCAGACTATCAATCATTTCAGGTTCCCGTTGGCAGAAACAAAGCGCCTGATACACACGCCCGCGAATCCATTTGATGATTTCAACGCTAGGTGGCGTTGGGAGTTGTGCAATAGTAATCATGGCCTCAATCAATTCGTCATAGAAATCCTGAATCCGGCGTGGGAAAGCAGGAACTACGCCGTCTGGAAAAAACTTTACGATCTGAGTCGCGCGATCCAGGCGACCTTCTAGCGCCTGATAGGCTTCTTCGGTTTTTAAAGGCTCGGGGATCGCATAGGTCGTCCAGGTGGAATAAGGCGTGCGGGGTATGCGGCGTTGAACAAAGCAATCCTCCAAAAATGCAAGCGGACCCGTCATTTCACGCGCCGTCATCCAAATCATTCCTGTACCATCGGACGGCAGTACGTATTGCTGAAGAATCGCGCGTACACGAATCGCAGCAGGCAAAGAGAAACTATGGGCGCGACGCAAAATGACCAATTTCCGCGTACTTGCCCGAAGGCTGTGAAAGACGTCGCCGGAACTGAAAAATTGGGTCAGCAGTTCACCAATAATCTGCTTGTCTTGCATACTCAAATTGGGAATGTCAATCTCAAAATGATATGGGCTTTCATACACTTTTGCTTCGTAGTTATCGCCGCCAAGATTGAAAACGTGTATAGGAAGAGGGAGTGTGATAGATATTCCATAGGCAGCTTCAATCAATTTACGGGCTTGTGATATCTTTCCAGATCCAGATGGACCTAGAAACAACCAAGGAATCGCTAACGAATCCATGCTTCTTACAGAAGATTGGATGCGCTGGTTTAGACCTCTATGCTTATTGTCCCGCCGCCAGTGTATCGCGCAAATTGCTAATAGCGACAGTGCTGACTGAAACAGAGATCAATGTAGCGGGCAGCACAACCAACATCATCATAGCCAGAATAAACTGAATCATGTATGTCGGGTTGCTGCTGAAATGCCACAGCGCTAGAGCATATGCTGTCGCAGATGCCATGAACGAGAAGATCGACATGGCTGTCAGAATCTTTGTGTTTTGCGAATTATCTTTGGGAAGCAGGACAGCATAAAGAACACCCGCCGTGATGGTCATGGCAATACAGATCGCCAGTGTAATATAAAAGGCAACATTTGCTCCGATCATTCCTCTATTCTTGTTTTGTATTATTTTACGAGACGCCGTAGGCCTCCCGCCACCTGGTTCATAAGCTGCCCGCCATACACGGAAGAATAGGTCTCCCACTCCGGTTTGACACCGGGTACGTTATACAGGATACAAAATATACCGGCAAGCAACAAGATTGCGATGACAACCGGCATGAAAAACCGACGAAAATAAACATCTTTGATCTCAACGTCTTTGGTTGTCGTTGCTTCCATTCTACCTTGAGGGCGCTCTTTCTTTCCTACAGAAAAGTAGGAATGTCCGCGGCTGCTATTGCTCCTGCTTCTGCTCCTGCTACTGCTGCTGCTGCCACGGGTGATGCAGCAGAGGCAGCAGAGGGAGCAAAGGGAACAGGAATCGTACATGTGAATGAAAATGAAGCACCCAGCACATATCAATGCTCTCCTGCACTACATCGGAAGAAAGGAGAAACGTGCCTTCCTGAGGAGGCATTAGAACGTCTGCGCCGCAATTGGAACAAGACGCATCCCCGGAAAAAAATCGTCTTGAACATGACTCGCAAGAATGGCGTTGTACGGGGTGCCGGCAAAAAGTCATTGCTTTACTCCAAACTGCGGGATGCTATGAAGACGCAGTACAAATGCGATACCGAGTTTTGTATGGTAAAGAAGATCCCTGCTGCCGACGGCGATAAGAAGGTCATGATGAGTTATTTCCGTCCTGAGAAGCCCAAGTCCTGGGACAAGAAACCTTCGTCATGGCTTGATAGTTACAATATTGAAGATGTTATGAGCCAATATGAACAAGCGAACCCCGAATTTGAGTTTATTGGACCTGTGCCAATTGACTTTGATGCGCCTACTTCCTGGGGCAAGTGTATTGTGAACGAACTTTGTCGCCTGAATCTGGACACTATGAAAACGTCCGGAAAAACCAAAATCGGCATCATTTTCAATCTGGACAAGCATGATGAACCGGGCTCCCATTGGGTCTGCGCTTTCATCGACGTCCCTGCATCGTCGGCGTACTACTTTGATTCCTATGGATTTGAGCCAGAAAAAGAGATCAAACGTTTGCTTGGTCGTCTCAAAGATCAGGGTATCAAGAACATTTATTACAACGACATTCGCCATCAGAAACGCGGATCCGAATGCGGGATGTATTGTTTGTTTGTTATTATTTGTTTACTACGCGGTCGCAAATTCTACGACATTTGTACGAATGTTATTGAAGACAGCACTATGAACACATTTCGCGACATCTTGTTTGCCGAAGAAAAGCCGCGGCGTGAAGCCATTGAAGAGGGGTTAAAGAAGGTATGTACTTGATTCCGATGTATGGGACATGCACAATGTGCGCCTAAAGCGCGTTGGCAAATTAAAAACAATCGTTAGAAGATGTCGTCTAGGCAGCCTGTGGCAAATGCATTTTTGAACGGACCCAATTATCAAAAGATTGTTGGGTTCCTTCGTCAGCACTATCAAAAAAAGATGGGAACTGCGATCCCGGATCGCGTGGATGCACGCATTCAGCGCAGTGTTCAGCATTACATGCAAGAAGTCTCTCGTATTCAGGGCACAAAACCTGTCGCAGTTCTGACTCAGGAAGTCCTGCGTGAAACTACGACTTCGGTGGACACCTGGCTTTCCAAACAAGAACCCGTGAAGTCTGCGATTACAACACTGGGTGCTTTTCCACCGGTTCCAAAGACCAATGGAATGGGAATGGGATCCGAAAGCGGGGAAGACTACAGCCGTCTTTATGAAGATACATCGACGAGTTATGAGCGCCTAATGTCTGATCGCGCACCACCGCCGATGAGCGCGCCACCTGTTCCGGATTTCCGGATCGGCGGGGACATGTTGGAGAGTTCAGAAGATCCAGTTGTCTTGATGCAACGTCTTCAGAAGGCGCGCGACGAGCAGGCACGTGCAATGGGTTTGCCGCTGCCACCACCGACTCCTGCAACCGGTCCGGCGCCCGCCGGTGGTGCTGCTGGAACGGGTTCCAGCCTCCTGCCCACGAATTCCGTCACAGGAGGCACGCTCCCGCCTCCGCGCCTTACGATTCGCGAGGATCCTCCGTCTGCTGCTGCACCAGTCCCTCCCCAGGCGGAGGCGCCTCCGCCGCCGCTGGCACCACGTCCCCAAGACTACATTATTCCGCAGGAAGACGTTGTCAAATACCGCGAAAAGGAATTCAATATTTTCATGACATCATCCGATCGCGATTGGCTGCGCAATACATCCGAAAATCGCTACAATTTCAGCGTTAATTTCAATACAGGTTCAAAGCGTTCCGGCTTTTCATTCAACGCTGCACTCCAGGAACGTTTCCGCAACATTCAGCGTGTGGAATTTGTGAAGGCCATAGTTCCAATTGAGTCTTTGACTTCGCTCGTCAAGGTAACCGCGGAAAGCCCTTCTATAGTATACGATACGACTCGTGTCGTGAACGTCTTCTCCCTTCCGTTTGCCAGCGTGCGCATTGCGGAACTCAACACATCCAACGGCTTTTCCACAAGACCCGAAGAGGACAACAGCTTTGCGATGGTTCAGTACGATACGACGTGGTCGAGTGATTTAGTATCGCAGGCAGTTCAGGGTACATCACCTGCTGCTGTTCTAACCAAATCCGGCTACACGGGTCTGATTCCCAAATTCTTGAAGTGCCAGCGCGAATACACCCCTACACCGCTTGCGACCCTTCAACGCATGTCCTTGCGTGTTGAGCGCCACAATGGTACTTTGCTGTCCGATGACAGCGACGTTTGGTTCGTGGATCGCGTGTGTATGAGTGATGATTTCTCATCCATTGGAACGGATTCTACGCTGTATGGCATCACGAATCCTCAGAATTCGTATATTTTTATCCGAACCAGCAAATTCTTCCCCTACAGCGCAGTGGGCGAAGGCGACACGATCCAGATCCAGGGATTCGCATGCTCGGCAAATACGAATGCATCTCTTGACTTTGTTAATTGGCTGACGCGCGAAGAGGGACACTATGTTGTCGCACAGGCCTTTGTAAATGTTGGTGCTTTAACCGATGGTCGCAACACAGCCGGCTATTGTAACGTTATCGTTCTTCGCAATCGGTTCAACGATCCTACAACAGGATCCGTGAATCGCACCAACGTCTATTTCGGCGGTACGTCCGGCGAAGAATCGACACTGGCTACGTATTTGAATCTGACGCAAGAAAATCAGAGCGGATGCGGTCTCATCAATTACAGCCGGCAGACGCATTTCGTTCTTCGCATCATCACGCGAAATATGGATTCATCTTCCAATATTCGCCCCGACAACGTCTAGACCTGTGCGGATTTTAGGCCGATGGGCATTTCAAACAGGCCAGTCTAAATTTCGCTCAGCGAAATTTGACTTTTGGCTTACCTTTTCGCTTTGCGAAAAGATAAATGGCAGTTTGCGAGACTTTGCCTAGCAAATCTGCCTCAAACAAACACATTTTGACGAGGCTCATTGAGAATCCTGTGCGCGCCGTCATCACAAGAAATCCGAAACAATGAATAGAAGGATGCCAGATGGCACGATTACGATCATAGTAATGCTTTTGCTAGCAATTCTTGTTGCTATTGTGCTACCGCTTTCCCAGAAAGAAGCAGCCAAGGTAGATCCCTTTTTAGACTCTGGTGAATTACCACCGCGTGTCCGCAGCATGGTGGATGTAAGAACATCCCAGTTGGAAATCCCTGGCCAGCGTCGCTACAATAAGTTAAGTGACACACACGACGTCACCAGACCGAATTTCATGAATACAGGTGATTCTGAGACAGATCTTGCCAAGGGCGATCAAGAAATCATCAGTGCTTTGCGCTCTGTTCTCATGGTTCCCGATCTAAACGCCCCTACGGGACAAGGCGTTAGTGTGGATTCGCCCGAAGTGAAACTGCCTCCGAAATCAGGTGTCTTGGAAAGCACCCGTAAATGCGAATCAATCAAAGGACGTGCAGGATGCGATGCACTTGGAGTTCCAGGAAATGAGAATTGCGGCATATGTATCAAGGGTGGAACCTCATACACAGATCCCGACAACGAGGGAAACCATATTGGTGGTCTGATGGTCTTCCCCGAAGACAAGGCGGAGGCTGAAGAACAAACAAATGGCGCGGGTACTCGTTATTTCCCTTCGATAGGATCATGCCCGCCTGGATTTTTCTACGTCAGCAAAGACGCCTGTAAGAAAGCCGTAAACCGCGAAAACTGCAAAGAAATTGGTGAAACGGGTGGATTCATTGGCGGGCGCACACTTGAAGGCAAGACGATTGACCAGGTGTCATGTGCAGCAGTTCCTGCATCTGGTGATTCCACGTATGTCTATGATACGAAAGATCGCAAATTCCGCATGAATCTGCGCATTCAAGCGCCAAAAGGAACTGGATTCTTGCGTGTGCGCGTTATGGATCTTACAAAAACGCCTCCTGTTCAAAAGGCGTTTGGAACCGCCGATGGTGAACTGGTACTGCTTCTTCAAAATGTCGCAGAAGGCGATCGCTTCTCAGTGGAAGTTATTGAAGAAGTCCCCTATCGTCCTACAGGTCGCCCAGAAGTGTTTCAATATCGTGTAAATATGGACAGCAGCGTTGAAATAGGAGGATATGCATATGCATATGACCAGTCTGCTGCTAAACAGAATTGTGAACGAATTGGCACTATTCAAGCAACCAAAGATCAATTAAGTGCAGCACTGACAGCGGGTGCACAAGTTTGTGCGACGGGATGGACGACAAACTACATTGGCTGGCCTATGCAATCGCGTTGGAACGATGGAAATCCTGATCACGATGGTTGGTGTGGACAAGGAGGTCAACTGAATAGTTGGGGACTCAAAAATTCGTCAGGAGAACAAATCGGTCATAGTTGGTGCTATGGCGTGAAACCCCCAAATTCAATCAATCAGACCTTTTTCACCAAAATTGTGCCTTGGTTTGAGAGTCTTGGTAAAAACGGATTTCCCTCCCAAACAGATCTTCCCAACATTTGGTCACAATTTGGTGATTATCAAGCACCTCATTTCCGTGCATTTATTGCACAATGGGAATCCACCGATGAGAAACGGAAGTTGCCCTTTGATCAGACGCTTATTTCAGTGAATGGTATTCGCAAAGGCGCTGATAATACTATTCGCGGATTGAAGAAATTTGGTACTTTTAAAGCAAGCAATATTATTTTGGATCCTCGCCCAGTAGCAACATCCAAATTCTTGTCAAATCTAAATTGGATTTGGGGCGGCGATGCTATTTCACAAAAAGTAACCTTTGAAGTTGTAATTCCTGGAACCTTTTTGGATCCCATTTACGTCGAGGATCGCTTTTTAGCACCCATGGGTCCGCTTGTTACGCAGAAGGAATCAATGAACTTCCTACAGATGTCGCCGTGTGACATGGCGGATCAGAAGCCTGGTGCCTATAGCGAAACGTGTTTGCGAACACTTTTTGTTTCGGCGGGCGGCGATCCCTATTTGGGAACCATCGCAAAAGAAGGATTTGGAAAACTCAACGCATTTGGCAGCAAGGACAGCATTCAGAGTTATTTAGTGGGATTGTACACGTTAGCGACGAAGGGAAAGAACGCATCAGGAATGCGCGCCACGATCACACAGATCAACGACGCTGCCATGAAGATGTTCGGATTTGAAATCGTTTCCCCGTGCGAAGATATTCAGGAAGGTTCCGACGGAAATATAATGTTGATCGCAAAAACGGGGGCTGTGGATGTGAATTGTCTGAATTATTTGTGGAAAAACACGGGAAATGATCGTGATCGTGGAAACGAAGATAAATCTCGTCGCACAACTATCAAAAATACATACACGTCAATTGCAGATCGGTTTAGTGGATTGCGCACAAATGAGGGATCCAAGAAGGCACGTGAAATAGCACCCTTTGCAACATGTAAATCATCCGGCAGCATGGCACCCATCAGTGAAATTGGAAACGTCAATATGGCAGCCGTGAACGCTGCAAATGCAAAGGGATCAATTGATGCAATTCAACGATTCTACGACTCCATCCACAAGACAGCGAACTACAAAGGCGGAACGGAAGTCAGTGCAGCTGAACACACTGCCGCTCTTCAACAATGCTACGGGGTTCAAAAGGCACCCAGTGATTCGTGTATACCGGCTCGGTAAAGAGACCCTAGGCTCTTTGCGCCAATAATCTATCAATACTAAGAACTCTAATGAAATTTCATTTCATTTCACTAGAGTAGAGTAGAGGATGACAACATGGGTTGTTATATTGGGGATACTTGTTATGCTCTTTATGATCGTGCTTTTATTGAAAAGCCATACCACTGAAGGATTTGGATCTTTTAAAGATACGCAAATGGCATTCGCTGATAGCCAGAATACAAATTTTTTCGACAAAATGACAAAGGGGATTTTTGTTAACCCGGGTCTAGCCTTAAAGGATTTGAATTCAGCCCTTGCTCAGACAGATGTATACATGCCAAATTCAGTTGATCGTGATTACACGTCCTTCTTTGTAGAAGATCCTGAAGGGAAATTTACTGAAGAAGATGCGAAATTTTGTAAGGGAGCCCAAATGCCACGAGACCTTCCCGAACGCCCTTCGCGTACCACCGTTGGTTGTGGATGGTACTTTTACGAAGATCCTGAAAAACGTTCAACTGGAATTCTTGGAACACAATCGGGTCCCCTTTTTACAGATCGGCTCAGTGGAGGTGGAAAGTGGTTTTGGAATGTAAATGATGCCCAAAAAGCCGAAGAAATCAAACGCTGTAAACGCATCAAAGATTGCGCTCTGTTAGATATCGATGGAATTCGGGGCGTATGTGGCTTCTGTAAAGAAAAAGGATATGGTGTTCCGATTCTGTCAAATGGTGCATTAAAGTATCCCGAGGATGCACAGGGAAATTGTGGTTCTCAAATGGCCACAAATCGTGGTCAATGTGCGATCTTTGAACAGCAAGCTGCATCAGAATTCATTGATGTAAACGCCGATGAAATCGGTGAGGCGGGGCTCATTGAAATTAAGAAAGAAAAGAATGTCTGCGACCCTGACAATCGCGGCATGCTTTCGCGCGATTGCCTTGTCAAGATCGCAAAGGCTCTTGGATTTTCGGAAGTAGGCGGTATCTTACGGCTTTTGAAAACGGGTGCTGAACCTTCTGAAATCGACCGATTGGCGTTGGAATCAGTCGCAACCGCAGGAAGTCCGATCGGAATCGCGCTGTACAAAGGCGGGAATACGGATGTTGGATCGGCAAGCGCCGTTTTTAAACGACTTGCTGATTTACAAACTATGGGTCCAAACAATGTAATTCAGTCTGCCGCGAAATGGTTGGTGAGCGGTGGCACCGATTTTGATGTTTGCGAATTGGATCCGACTGCAAAGGGTCCTTTCCCTACTCCGTGCCTCCAACGCGCCTTTCGGAGTGCAGGATGCCAAGCGGGCGGGGTGAAATACCCGTCCAATCGAGAGTCTGTGAGTGAATACGCGAATATGACATGGGGGCAGGTTAATGCCATGTTTAAATCCTTGAACGATTCTGTAAAATCGACGAACCCAGATGTTCAAAACAATGCACTCAAAGAATGCCTTGGACGCGGAACAGAGTTTTACCAAGCGCCTTTGAAACAATGCACGCCCGCAGCGCCCGCAGCGCCCGCAGCGCCCGCAGCGCCCGCAGCGCCCGCGGCACCTGCTGCACCTGCTGCACCTGCAGCGCCCGCGGCACCTGCTGCACCTGCAGCGCCCGCGGCACCTGCTGCACCTGCAGCGCCCGCG
>Ga0214921_10010387_pt1 | contig 11526 bp, 14 predicted proteins | sample LL1505_MetaG_FD_177992 | JGI IMG/M metagenome (GOLD analysis project Ga0214921, IMG submission 177992) | Freshwater microbial communities from Lake Lanier, Atlanta, Georgia, United States - LL-1505 | ecosystem: Environmental > Aquatic > Freshwater > Lake | place: USA: Georgia | collected...
TAACAAAGGTTCTCTGGACATCCTAAATAATATAACTGATAGATTTTAAATTTGTTTTTTTATGTTTATAAAAAATAACGAGATAGATTAAAGGAATGGAGCTACCACTTTGTGAAGGTGAGACTGTAAGGACAAACGCGATAAGATCCGTGAATTCTTTGTTTGATAGGGATCAACAGCTGTTGCATATGGAAGAAATGATAAAACAAAAAAAGAAATTTCTGATGAAGAGACAGCAGTATTTACATAAAGCCTTGAAACAGAACAAATTTTTAGAGACGGTTAAAAACGACTACTCCAAATATTACAATTATATAGCGGAAGAAAAACGGCGACAGATTGCAGCTCTGGAAACATTGAATAATTACATTCAGCGGTTGAATGAGACAAATGAAATAAGTAGATACAACATAGAGGATGCCAAGGTAGAACAAAAAAAAATAATAAATGAAATATCTTCAATAAAAAAGGGGTTAAGCAAAATTATGAATAGTGAAAATAAATAAAATAAATAATAATATTATAATATTATATAATGAGTGAGGAGAGTAATGACTTTGATACAGCATTAGAGAACTTAAGTAACGCAATAAATAATGCCGAAACTAATAAAGACTTTTTAGAAAAGTTACCAAAAGAGTTATCGGGTATTGCTGAAGATATTGGTCAAATAAAAGCAACCGTTCAGGGTTATGTTGATAGACTAAAAGATATGGCAACATCTATCAGTGACAATGTTAAAGAAATAAAAGGGTTTGACGAAAAAATTAAAGTATTAGAAGCGAGAATTACAGAATTAACTAGTGAAAATCAAGAGTTGACGAGATTACACAATGATATGCGTACTATTAATGAAGAGTTAAAAACTGCAATAAGCAAAGGAAATGAAGAAAAAGCTGAAGAGCTTTCACGATTAATGACTGAAAAAGCTCAAGAAATTGATAGAATTACTGAAGAAAACGCAAGAATTACTAGTGAGTTTGAAAATAGAAAACAACAAGAAATATTAGCGTTAGAACAAGAATTAAATATGTTAAAAGAAGAAAAACGAAATGCTGAGGTAAAAAATGAACAATTAAATAATATAATAGCTAAAGCAACTCCATTAGTACTTAAAGCAACCGAAATTTTAGAAAAGTTTGTAAATCCCAGATATACAGGAGACATTCAAAAAGAGATTGCTAAAATTAATAGTGTAATTCAAGACCTTTACAAAATTACAAATACTGTGCCAATTTCATCTAGTTCATCAACTCCAAGTGGAAATATAGTCATAGAAGGTGATGACATAATAATAAATACAGATACAGGTAATCAGGTAACAATTAAACGTAATGATTTTTTACCATTCATTAGAACTTTTACCCAACAAATTATTGACAACAGTTTAGAACCTAGTAATGAACCAGACGAATCAGCAATGAGAGATTTATTCAATACAATTTTCAAAGACAAATCAATACCCGCTAATGAAAAGTTTTATATTTTTATTAATGATTTAATAGAGAAAATATCAATATTAGATCCTGACAACCGATACAGTCCTAATGAATTATTAGATATTTTTGTTAATGTTGGAACTAAAAGAAAAGGAATCACCCAATCTTTAAAAAATAGACAACCAGGAAGAGAAACAGAACCAGAACCAGGAACAGAAGAACCAAAAGGAACAGAAGAACCAAAAGGAACAGAACCAGAAACAAAAGAAGGAGGAAAAACAAAGAAAAACAAAAGGAAAACAAAGAAAAACAAAAGGAACACAAAAAAAAGAAAATATAAGGGTGGGTTTAAATACTCTACAAGTTCAAACCGTAAATCTTCAAAACGTAGCTTTACATCAAGGCGTAACACTCCTTCAAAACGTAGCTCTTCAAGACGTACCACTGTTTCTAGTCGTTCAAAATAAACAATATAAACAATATAAACACTAAATATTTTTTGCAAGAATCGCAAGCATTCCACGCAGCCCAGGGACTACGATAGATTGCCCAGACGTAATCTCCCTCTTTCTCAAAGTAGACACTGTTGCACTCTTTAAAATGATTTCGCGCCTCCGTTTCATAATGTTTTTCCAAGTGCGTTGAATAATTTTAATCCAGAACGTTTTAATAATTGCAATACAATATCCGGAAGGCTGCAGATAAATGCACTCTATGATTTCAGGTTTTACATAATTCTCGTTCTCAATGATACGTCTATAATTGGGGAAAAGGTTGTGTTTTACCTTTTTTGCATTGAGATTGATATACTCATTGTGGATGCAAGCTGTCTCATACATTATGCATTCAACATCCAATTTTTTGTATCTGCAAATCGTAAGGTAATGTCCCTCCACATGTTGGGGTCCCTTTCCGTGTATCGTTGGATGAAACAGTTCGCACAACCCTATAACGAACCGTGTTGGACAGATTTCTTCAGGATAATATTCGATACCCTCGTAATTCACGTAAATAGCACTCGTATTGTTTAATTCAGACATTTATTTAGTATGTTTACTTTTATATTAATTATAAAATTAAATCAATTTTTTTTAAATAATATATATATAAATAAAATGAAAAATTTTAAATCAACAATGGGTAATTTTTTTACAAACAAGTTAGTATTATACATAATATCATTCTTGGCATTATTCAATGTGATCGGTCATATGATAATTGGTAATTTTAATTTAGTAGTTGTATTTTTTGTGATTTCCCTTTTAGTAAGATACTTTAGTAAAAATATGATTGTTGTATTGGGTGTCCCTCTCATTTTTGTAAATATATTATCGTTAAATAATAACTCTTATTTAGAGGGCTTTGAAGGTGAAACAAAGGAAGAAGTCACAAAGGAAGAAGTCACAAAGGAAGAAGTCACAAAGGAAGAACCCAAAAAGGAAGAAGTCACAAAGGAAGAAGTCACAAAGGAAGAAGTGAAAAAAGAAAGTTTTGAAGAACGTTTAAAAAATAAAGGAGGTATGCATTCCATAGACTATGCAACAACCATTGAAGACGCATACGACCACTTGAACAGTATTCTGGGTAAAGATGGAATAAAAAATCTTACAGCGGACACAGAACGTTTGTTATCTCAACAGGCTCAGTTAGCAGGTTCACTGAAGGATATGGGTCCTCTCATAGAAAAAATGGGACCAATGATGGAAAAAGCACAAGAAATGATGTCAAATATGCCTGATACAGAGAAGAATGGCCTAATGAAAAATGTTGAATCTATGTTATCATCATTAAAAAAAAGTGATAAATAAAAGTAATAAAACATAATTGGTTACATTTTAGACCATTAAATGTGTAAAATGTAAAAAAGATTTTATTGAGTTTCAGTTTAAATCTCAGGTTGTAATTTTGCCGTATTTAATTCATTAAAATCTTTAATATTCTGTGGAAAAGTATCCTTTTCAGCTTTTTTTGTTTCAAGTTTTTTTATAACTTCTGTTAAGGTTGTAATTGCATTTTTAACTTGTTCAATAATTTCTCCGTTTTGATCAGAAGGTGGTTCAGAAGTTTCGAGTGTAGTTGGTTCAGAAGTTAAATTTTGACTTAAAGTTGTATCAGAAGTTGTATCAGAAGTTAAATTTTGACTTAAAGTTGTATCAGAAGTTGTATCAGATGGTTTAGAAGTTGTGACTGTAGTTGTATCAGAAGTTGTATCAGAAGTTGTATTTGGATTTAAAGTTGGATCAAAAGTTTTTTTCTCAGATGGATCAGAAGTTGTATCAGATTGTTCAGAAGTTAAATTTTGACTTAAAGTTGTATCAGAAGTTGTATCAGTTGGATCAAAAGTTTTTTTCTCAGATGGATCAGAAGTTGTGACTGTAGGTTGTCGAGAAGTTGTATCAGAAGTTGTATCAGAAGTTGTATCAGAAGTTAAATTTTGACTTAAAGTTGTATCAGAAGTTGTATCAGTTGGATCAAAAGTTTTTTTCTCAGATGGATCAGAAGTTGTGACTGTAGTTGTATCAGAAGTTGTATCAGATGGTTCAGAAGTTGGATCAGAAGTTGTATCAGGATTTATGCTGACTTCTCCAGATATTATATTCTTTTCATCATTATCTCCACCAATCATTTTCAATGTTTTGTTAGCCAAATTTATTTTTCTGTGTTTTCTAAATGTTCTTGCATTACTATTTTTCTTTCTGTTCTGTTTATATTTTTTCACACTCTGTTTCTTTTTGTTATATAATTTAGATATTTTACCTTTAGTTAATTTCATTCTTATATAAATAAATTAATATTTTATTTATATAGATATATTAATGACAGAACCAATAAACATATCACGACAAAACGTCGAAGGTAAATGCGAGTTAAAATGTATCTATAATTTTGAATACAAAAATACGGTCGGCACAGCGATCAACGGTGGAAGTGTAATTTTTGTAAGGCCTGAAGAGAGAAGTGAGTTCCCTGTGACATACAATAAGGACAAATACAGACTGTTTCAAATATTGATATATTATCCTTCCAACATTCTTTACAACAATAGACAGGCAGATGCGGAGTTAAGGGTAGTGCATTTATCGGAGAAGGGAAATCGAATGATTGTCTTTATACCAATGAGAGTTTCCAGTGAAACCAATACTGCGTCAACCTTTGTATCCACCGTAATAGGACAAGTATCCTCTTCTGCTCCATCTCACGGTGGCACCGTCAATATAGGGGTCTTCAACCTGCAGGATGTAATCCCCAATAAACCGTTCTATGCGTGTAAAGGCGCAAATAATGCAGAATGTGTCTGTTTTGGTCTCTTGGATGCGATCCCGATCAGCAGCACTAATCTAGATACCCTAAAAAAAGTAATAACCCCTTTTGCAGGCAGTGTCTTTATAGAGGAACCCTTGTTTTACAATTCTTCTGGTCCGAACAGCACAACTGTGGGCGACGGAATATACATATCGTGTAACCCTACAGGTTCGTCGGAAGAGACGACCGAAGTGGTCTATGAAAAAGACAGCGCAAGTAGCCTAATTACGTTCGAGGACTTGAGACCCTATCTCCAATTCATATTTACTGTATTCGTGGTAGTTATTGTAGTCTATCTTGTTGGAAAAATGTTTGGTGTCGTCGGGAAAAAAACGTCTTCTGTAGATAAATTCATAGAGTAAGTGAGAAAACTAATTCATACACACAGAAGAGGCGTTGTGTAAGTCTTCCAGCAATGGCTTGTAGGTTGCGTGTGAGATGGATGACCCAGATTGAACGACGGGTGCCATTTTAGCAACAATTTCCTGTTCCAACGTGTAAGGGAACTGGTTGTATGCAGTGAACTGTGTAGTCCGTTTTTTCTCCGTTGGAGCATATTTTTGGAGGGCGTCCTCTCCGGTAATCTCAGAAGAACTCTGTATTATTAGGAATGCAGCCAATAGAGCGATAACTGCTAAAGCCGGGTGATAGTATGTGAACAACAATATTACGACAATAAATATAATTACCTTACCAGGGAGTGTATCTATAATGTTTGCAACAAAATCAGGTGTTTTGAACCCTAAAACTATGAAAATAATTATCAAAATTGCTAAAAATAGTTGGGTTCTATATTCTTTATTAAATATACTGTTTATTTTTTCCATATATCATATGAATAGATTTTATTTGCGTAAACAAATAAAATATCAAACGAAAAAAGGTATAAATATTATCTACTAAATAATATTAGGCTTTAAATGATTTTGAATACATATTTGGGACAGAAAGGGTATACAATACACAAAAGTGAACTCACTGTGGAAGAACAAAAAAACATTAGAGCAGAACTCACTATAAAACCGTTTACAAACTCTGGGATAGGAGGTAACAACCAAAAAACGTTTCCAGTGTATCGCGAATCTTCCAACAAGATGTACGTCCCGCATTATTATGGAGAAGAGAAGTTTGGACCTCCTAAAGAATACAAGTTGTCCAATGGCGAAGACATCACATTGGACTTCTCTGGAACACTTCGAGAGAACCAACAGGTTGTAGTGAACACATATTTGGACCACGTCAGACGACTACAATCTGGTGGAGGCCTCTTAGAGTTACCCTGTGCCTACGGGAAGACGGTCCTCTCTCTGAACATCATTTCTCAGCTGAAAAAGAAGACCTTTATAATAGTCCACAAAGAGTTTTTGATGAACCAGTGGATAGAACGCATCCAACAATTTTTGCCGAATGCAAGGATAGGCAGGATACAGGGTCAAATCATAGACATAGACGACAAGGACATCGTCATCGGTATGCTGCAGAGCATTTCAATGAAAGAATACCCGGCTTCCCTCTTTGAAAGTTTCGGTCTCACTGTCATCGACGAAGTGCACCACATCTCCAGCGAAGTGTTCTCCAATTCACTGTTTAAGATTGTCACCAAATATATGCTGGGTTTGTCTGCAACGATGAACCGTAAGGATGGTACGACAAAAGTCTTCAAAATGTTCTTGGGACAGGTGGTGTTCAAAGGGAAACGCGACGAAGAAAGGAACGTTACAGTGCACGCCATAAAATATCAGGTGGACGACGACGAATTCAATGAAGAGAAACTGGACTACCGCGGGAACCCTGCTTTCAGCACGATGATCTCAAAGTTGTGCGAATACAACCGTCGCAGCGAATTTATCCTGAAAGTGTTGACGGATATGCTTGAACGGAACCCGAACCAGCAGATAATGATTTTAGCACACAACAAAAACCTATTGAAATACCTTCACGACGCCATACTACACAGAAACATTGCGACTGCTGGTTACTACGTTGGAGGGATGAAAGAGCAGGACCTCAAGGCGACGGAACTGAAAAAAGTGGTCATTGCCACGTATAGTATGGCGGCGGAGGCATTGGACATCAAAACGCTTACGACACTGATTATGGCAACCCCGAAGACAGACATCGAACAGAGTGTAGGGAGAATACTTAGAGAGAAACACAGCCAACCAGTCGTAGTGGACATCATTGACAGCCACAACATGTTTCAGAACCAGTGGCGAAAGAGGAAAGTATTTTATAAAAAGGAGAATTATAAAATAATTTATACAGACAGCAAAAGATATACTCCTGATACAGACACTTGGATGGTTATTCAAGATAATGAAAATACTGAATGTAAAATAAAGGATGCTAAATGTAAAAAAAAAGAATTTATGTTCGAACAAAATAGCGATAGCGAGAATACAAAAGACAGCTATGGAAACGGTGTATGTCTTCTAAAAATGAAAAAATTAATGTCCTTGTGAAGGAAACCCTCTGTTTGTAAACGCATTGTAGTTATCTATTGCTTGGTTAAAAACCTTGTCTATTGGCACAGGACTGGCGAGCGCAGAATCGCTGGGCGAGAGGTTTCCACCAGTTGAATATGTGTTATTGAAAGGTTGGTTATTCTGATACTGACTGTAGCCACCCTTCTGCCTACGTCTATGAGTTCGTGTTTTGCGTCCTTTACCACCGCTAAATTGTAAGGCGAGAGACCTCGATTTTCCTTTCAAACTGTTCAAATTCTTCACACTTGTCACACCTTTTGTGACACCCTTGCTCACTGATTTTACACCCTTGCTCACTGATTTTACACCCTTGCTCACTGATTTTTTGACAGTATTTGTCAAGGAGTTTACATTCAAATTCTTTACACCTTTTGTCACACCTGATTTCACACCTTTTGTGACTGATTTCACACCTTTTGTCACAGAATTTGTGAAGGATTTTACAAAAGATTTTTTAGATTTTCCCATCTTATATCTTTTAGTGATATTTTTTATTTTTCTTTTAAAACCCTTGGCACCACCTTTAAACGAACAGAGACCAGGGACTATTCCATTCGCAGCATCCGTATTTAGTTTGGCACCACCTAAACCAGGCAACCCCTGCATTCCAGGAATTTGATTGCTGCTAAAAAAAGCAGGATTGTTTTCACTGAATTTGTTTATAAAATTGCCATTGCTATTGCTAAAAGGGGCTATGTCACCATAACCCAAGTTTGAAGCAGAAGAACCAGCTGACATATATATATTGTTATTATTATTTATTTATCCTTTATCTAGTATCTTTTATCTAGTATCCTTTATCTAGCATTTACAGTATACACTTTACCATTTTCTGATGCAACGCAAAGAGGGGTCCACTTTTTAAATTTGAGGTTGTATTGACAGACCATTTTTTTAGACATATCGAGTTTGACAAACTTGTCCGCATTGTTATTTTCAAACTCTTCTTCATCATCGCTTTCTTCTAACGCATCCAAATTATCGTTTTCTTTGATAATCCTAAATATTTTATTCATCATGACACTGGTATTAAAATTGGGAATGTGTGCAATAGAATGCTTCACCTCTTCACCGGTTGTCTGGTCCAGTGCATACAGGTAATAGATGTCGTCCTGAATGTCTGGGCGGACAACAAAGGTTAGTTCCTTTCTGGTAGAAGGGTAATTATAGTCTTTTAAATTTTTAAAACTGGTATAGTTCATAGAGAGAAATGTGTTAAACTGGTTTGCTAGATAAAACTGAAGGCTGTATACGGGATACTGAAATGTCTCTAGTTTCTGTTCCATTTCTTCAAACGTATTACATATGACAGGCAGGCCAAGGACAACCGTTTTATTGTGAAAGGTTTGTTTAATCTCTTTTTTAAAGAGAAAATGTAGACATTCCAGTTTTTTAATCCATCTAGTTTTAACCAGGTTTATACCTCTGTACAAAAAAATGTCTTCAACTGTGATAAACCTTTTTCTGGAAGCGTAGAAAGTTGTCCCGTAGAAGAGGGTGCCATATGCGAGTTCATCGTTGAATGCGACATTGACAATTTTGATGTCGGCCACCTCTTTTCTGTGGGTCAGCTCGATTACAAAACACGTCTCTCTATCCTTGTAGTAGGTAATCCATACAAAACATTTTGCTCCTTTTGGAACAGCTGTAATCCAGTTAAAATTGGAAACCTTCTTATGGATAATATTTTCATAAGAAAGTTTAACGTTTGGAAAACTTCTCATAATGTCTTCCTTTTCTTTTGTGGTTAACGCCATAATTATAATAAATATTGGTGACAATCCTTTATATGTTTATACGATAATATAAATTACTCTAAGTTTTACTCTAAGTTTGAGTAAGACATATTTGAACTTGATGATATAGTATCCATATTTTTTTCACTATTTTCAGTAAGCTGTTTCTTTAAAAAAGTTTTGAGTTCACTTTTCATCGATGACGTATTTTCGTCGTGTTTAGGGAGGAGGTCAATCATAGTGTAGTCTTGTTTAAACGAAATATTTTTATTATTGTTGTTATTATCGTTATTATCGTTATTATAGTTATCGTTATTATAGTTATTGTTATTATCGTTATTATAGTTATTGTTATTTATTATATTATACATTTTTTCATATTTTTTGCTGGGATTATCGACTAAATCTTTAATCTTAGGAACCGTCAATGTAGATTTAAAAAAATGGATTAAATGATGGACCAAAAATATTAACACAATGGAAACAATTGAAATCTGAATACTCCATAAAAACATAATTATTATATTCGTATATTTGATAAAGAGAGATAAAACACAAATATTTTACTAAATGTTATAGTAAAAATATTATAAATATAAACAATTTAAACTTATATATTCAATATAAATTAAATGAGTGAAAATTTGGACATCATTATTGTTGAAAAAAATGGAACACTTCATCCATTGACCATTAAAAAATTTAAGATTGAAGAGTTATACAAAAAATGTTCTTTTAAAAAACCAGACAATTTTGTAAAGCAGGCAGAATGGAATGCAAAGTATGACAACAAAAAGTATTTCATTGAAGTGTATGCTAAAGCAGAAGGTCGTTCCAATTTTGAAAATAAATACGACTTTCCGCCACCGATTGATAACTCTCTTTTTTTCGGCAACTGTGCTATTCTCTCTTATTTAAAGAATGAAGACGGTTCCAAAAAGTATACAAACCTCAGCATCCCTTTATGGAAGCAGATCTATGAAAAATTGTTTGGTGGGTTCGAAGACCTCTCGACCACTGCTGCAGAGGATGAAGAGGAGGAGGACGAACTTGCAAACGTGCCGAAAGAAAAAAAGACAAAACAGGGGTATCTAAAGGACGGTTTTGTGGTGGACAACAGCGACGACGAAGATGTGATTGAGAGCGAAGATGACGCAATTGAAGAAGAATATGAGACTGAGGATGAAGAGGAAGAGACACATGAAGATGCAGACGTAGTCATTGAAGACCTCGGCAGCGAGCTGAGTGAAGAATCATACGACTACAGTTCTGACAGCGATAAGGAAAATATACAAAAATAGAAACATTCAAAAAATAGAAACATTCAAAAATAAAATTGATTTAAATACATTTATACATATTTAAATCATTATCAGTTGTAATGTCGCTCAAAAAAGTTGAAAACCCAGATTTGTTCCGTTCAAACATTCGTGCAAAAATAAATGAGAAGCTAAACAATGAAAAATATGCAATGAACCTGGAAAAGGGAATTTTCAATTACTCATTGAAGGAAGCAGACCAGCGAAAGATCGTAAAAAAATGGGACAATGCCTTCTTCGTCCAAATCTATTTGGACCATTTACGCAGCATCGTTACCAATCTTAGACCAGAAATATTGAAACAGATAGAGGACGGCACCATTAAACCACACAAGGTCGCCTTTATGACCCACCACGAACTCTGCCCGGAAAGATGGGCAACCCTCATTGAAACCAAGAGTAAAAGGGATAAAAATAAATTTGAAGTTAACATTGCGGCTTCCACAGACGCGTTCACCTGCCGTAAATGCAAGGGTAACAAATGCACGTATATGCAGCTCCAGACGCGTTCTGCGGATGAAAGTATGACCACCTATGTCAGCTGTATTACCTGTTCGGCCAGGTGGAAATTTTAATTTACAAATTTATTTACACTTTTCATAGTCGTTTCAAATTGTATAATGCTGTCCAAAATAATAAATGACTGTAAGGTAACACACAAATGAAATAAAATATGGTATTTTAACCAATTTTTATTTTTAATTTTAAACTGTTTTATAGAAAAAAGGTAAAAAAGGCATATCAAATACAGGTTTACAGATGCAATTATAAATGTAACAATACATTTGATATAGATTATTCCATTGATAAGAAAGACTAAAAACGACAATTTAGAAACAACCAAGTCTATCTCTCTTCTCCACGAGTAGGTTGCTTTGCGCCAAAAATTTGCAGACACCATGCTGGTTACAGATAATACAAAGGAATAAAAATACAATTGGTAAAAAAAAGCGTATATGGATGGAAACATAAAAGATAAAGAAGTGAGAACGAGCCATTTTGTGGTGTCCCATTCAGCTATCAATTCTTGTGACAACATTAAATTCCTAGTATAAATATTTATAACATTGCTTTTAAATATTTTCTATTTTTCTATAAATGCAAACCCATCATAATTATTAATACGCAATGATCTCCAAGTCTTTGAGGTTCCAATACTCACACCCTCCGCCTGGAAGGGGTCGTTTGATGATGAACGGTATTTTTTTCTCCTTGAGTTCCAATTCGGCAATAATGTATGCGT
>Ga0214921_10010389_pt1 | contig 11525 bp, 22 predicted proteins | sample LL1505_MetaG_FD_177992 | JGI IMG/M metagenome (GOLD analysis project Ga0214921, IMG submission 177992) | Freshwater microbial communities from Lake Lanier, Atlanta, Georgia, United States - LL-1505 | ecosystem: Environmental > Aquatic > Freshwater > Lake | place: USA: Georgia | collected...
CTTCTTTAACTACAGATAACGTTATTTCTAGTGATACTCCTACGCAAAACACTAACCCCAGTACTGATGGTACTTATGGGGCTAACGAGAAAAAGCATGCTTCTGGTAATGCTTTGATTTATTGCGATCAGGAGTATGACGAGGTTACTGGTACGCTTGTACCACGCAAGGAAAGTGTTTATTTTATTGGTCGTCTTTACCGCCAAAACCCGGGAGGTTCATAATGTTAGGTGCGCCTACAGGTACTTTAATTGGCAGTTTTTTATCATACATTTCAACTACTAATACTACTTATTTAGCATTACATACCGGCACGCCTTCTATGTATTCACCAGCCGCTAATGAGATTGGTACTCGTCAGTTAGTAACTTGGAATGTTAATGCTCAGACTGCTAGTAATGCTTCAGACATAGTATTTACTGGTCTTTCAACTGCAAACATTTCTTTTGTAACTATTAACGATGCTCCTACTAGCGGAAATGTATTGTTTATGATTCCTTTGGCCGAGCCTTATAGTTTGGTGACTACGGGATCTACTGGTATTTACTCTATTGCCGCTAATTCTTTGTTTTTGAGTTTTGAAACTAATCCGTCTATCTACACGTTAGATGGCGGTACTCCTTATACTGTCTGGTCTACCCCTTCTGTTGCTGTGGGCGACGGAGGAACTCCTTAGGATAGGATTGGTTTATGTCTACTAAAATTCAAGTTCGTCGCGGTACTGCGTATGAATGGGCTTCCGCAAACCCTACTTTGGCTGCGGGTGAGATTGGTTTTGAAACCAATACAGGCAAGTTTAAAATTGGCGATGGAACTCTTGCATGGACTTCTTTACTTTATGTAACTGACACTACCGATTTTGTTGGTGTTTTGAGTGCCGCTAATGGGGGTACCGGTAACGCTTATGTTGATAGAACGGTGATTGCCCAAGCATCTTCGCCTGCAACAATTAGCGGTTCTGCTACTGCTGATGTTATGACAAGCGTTTTTCAATCATCTGGTACAGATAAATACGTTACACTTCAAGCATCTTCGTCTTATTATGTTGAAGTTTTTATTCCTTTTTCTAAAGCCGCTAGCGCTTCTACAAGTACTTTTCGCATGTCTGTAATTTACAAAAATGCTTCAACTGGTGCAGATATAACGCCGTCTGGCCTTTATTTTCCTTGGAATACTGTTACTAGCGCTGGAGCAGATTTAAGCGGTACTATATATGCCACTACTGCCAGCGGCAACAATGGTGCAAATTCAATTGTTTCAGTTACTAACACTAGTGCAGGAATTTTGAATCGTTATTTAAGAGCAGTTGGTTATATTTTTACAGGCGCAACTGTGCCTAAATTTACTATTGGTTTTGCACAGTCTGTAGCACCTAGTTCTGGTGTACCTACAGTTTCTAATACTTACATTGCTGTCTATAAACTAACCACTTCGTCAGCGACTATGAATGGGGCGTGGCAAAGTTAATGGCTAATGCACATCCTTACCCAATAAAGATAGATCAGGGTGGTACTTGGACTCTTTCTTTGACGTACAAAATTAACAATGCTTTGGTTAATTTGACTGGTTTTACGGCATCGATGATGGTTCGTAAAAACTACACCGACGACAATGCCATTTTGACTTTAACTACTTCCAATGGCGGTATTGCGTTGGGCGGTTCTGCCGGAACTATTGTTTTAACTGCCTCGGCTACTTTGACAGCCGCTATGCCACCTGGTAATGGCGTTTATGATATTGAACTTTACACGGGTGGTGAGGTTCGCAAGCTTCTTCGAGGCGATGTAACTATTGTTCCTGAGGTTACTCGATGAGTGAGATTGTCGAAATAGGCAAGGATACGGTCAATTTAACGGTTGTTGATAACAATGTGTCTCTTAACGTCACAACGTCTCAAATAAGCCTTGAAACGGCTTCTGTGGGCCCTCAGGGCATACCTGGGGCCACAGGTCCAGCAGGTATAGATGGTGTCACGTATTACGGCATCTCCTCAACATCAAACATCACGATTGGTTCTGGTCTCAAAACTTGGACCGTTGCAAACGTAGGCGCTTTTCTGCCCGGTATGCGGATACGTGCCATTCATTCTGATACACCAAGCTATTGGATGGAGGGTTTTTCGAATGTTGCAAGTGGCACAACAATTATCATCACAGTTGATAAATTCAATGGATCAGGTTCCCACAATAGTTGGAAGTTTGCTGTCGCTGGCGAAGTTGGTAATACTGGCGCCAAGGGTGATACCGGTGCTGGTGTTCCTGTTGGCGGTAATGCTGGTCAAGTATTATCTAAAAAAACTACTAACACAGATTATGACACTCAGTGGATTAATCCTAATACTGGCACTGTTACAAGTGTTGCTGTTTCCTTACCTTTAACTGGTGGACCTATTACTTCAACAGGAACAATTAGTTTGGGAACTGTTGGAGTTGCTAACGGTGGAACTGGTCAAATAACACACACTTCAGGTGCAGTGCTAATCGGTAATGGTACTGGCGCAATTACTTCAACGGCTGTGACCACAACTGGCAACACCAATAGCATTGTTAAAACTAATACTTTTGGTGGCATCAATGCTGGTGATGGCGGGTTTTATACTACTGGCAGTGTTACTGCTGTTGGTGATTTGTCTGGCAATGCTTTACGATTATCAAATAACTCTGATGGTACTGTTGCTAATTTATATTTTAATAGCGGGCTTTCACAAAATTATTATTTGCCACTTGATTCTGGCACTTTGATCGCCAGCGATTCATCTGGAAATATTCATTCTGATGGAACAATTAGTACCAATGGTGCTGCTTTAACTACTGGTGGAATACAAATTTTTGATGGCGCAAATGGTACTTATGGTTCTATTTCTTATTCATCAACAGGCAATTCTACCTACACTTTTCCAACATCGAGCGGCACACTTATTGGCACAGGTGATGTTCTTACTATAAGTTCAGGGATGATTAAAGATTCTGCAATCACATCAGCAAAGATTGTTGACGGCACGATTGTTAATGCCGATATTAATGCTAGTGCTGCTATTGCAGATACCAAACTTGCACAAATCACTACTGCTAATAAGGTCAGCACTAGCGCAATTACTGGACTTTTACCTATTGCTAACGGTGGTACTAACGCTGCGGATGCCGCAACTGCAAGAACTAATCTTGGTGCTATTAGTCAAAGTAATGTAAACGGTTATTTGAATGGTTCAACAACAGGTTTGGATTTATATCCAAAGTTTAATGCTTTAGGTACTACTGCTAATACTGCAATGACTTCTGGAACTATCCGCACCACAACTTTTGTGCCAATGTCAAACATTAGTGTCAGCAACGTTGGTGTCATTGTAACTGCCGTTAAATCTACAACCAGTTCAACAACAGAGTTTGGGCGTTTCGCTTTGGCAAGTTATGACGGAACTTCTACTTACACAATTTTGGCAAGAACTGCACAGACTACTGGTTTTGCTACCGCTACTGGTCTAACAACTATTGCACTCGATAGCACGGTGAACCTTACTGCTGGTACAACCTATGCCATTTTGTTCTTGTGGTATTCCAATGGAACAATCACAACAACTCCATCAATAGCAGGCTCAGCAGTATCAACAACAATCTCGTTCGCTAACCCTAAAATGGGAACAGCATCAACAGGTAACACTGACATTAGTGCAACATCAGTTACAGCAGCAGCAGCAGCAGCAGCAATTTTATGGGCAAGGTTAACTTAATGTCAGTCTGTTGCTCAGGTTGCAAAACACAAGATCGGCGTTACTTGTTGGGGATGGTACCAACTGGCAGATAATGTGTGATAGGCTTTTCTTGACCATTTAACCTATAGGAGAAACACATGGCCATTAATTACGAAAACCTGCTAACTCAGGAGCAAAAGAAAGCAATTGTAGAAAACCGTTTACAACAGTTTGCTGCAGAGGCATACCAGACTGAACTTAACAGAGAGATTCAAATTCGTCAGGGTGACGAATTAGCATCAAAAGCTTGCACTGAGTCTCTTGAATTAATTGAGTCTGCAATTGAAGTTCACGAAGAAGAGCTTGCAAAACTAGAAGCTTAGTCCTGTTTTTGGGCAAAAAAAAAGACCACATGGGGCGCTCCCGAAGGAGCGCCCCATTGGCTTTGTTTCTGTAGTTTTGTGATAGCCAAGCAGCCTTCAAGGGCAAGCACAGCGCATTATGTACTATGGAATTCATGGAATTCATGCTTTTTATGTTAATTTGCTTAACGTTAAACACCAAAAAAAAACGTTAAACAAACAGAGTGCCGTTCGCACGGAAAGGAAACGTGTCAGGCGTTCACCACAACTTACGGAAACGTGACAGCAGGTGCTGTCATTTTAGGCGGTAAGCCTAAATCTTTTCCAACAGGATCACCAATGTAAAAATCATCTATTGGCATTGATGGTGCTGGTCTTGCTTGAGGCGCAGGAGGCGCTGTGGCTTTGGCTGGCATTGGTACGGTCAAAGGACCGACACCTTGCTTGCCAGCGTTAAACCACATTGCCACTTGTCTAAGAGCATCAAATACTGTAAGTATTCGAGTTAAGACGCCCGCTGCGTTACTAAATTGATTCAGTTGGTCAATTCCAGCAGGTCCCTGAAATTTTGCCCAGGTGAAGCCGAAAATGGCGATTGCACTTGCTGCCAGTAAGAGGCCCATTTTTCTCCTAAATGTGATGTGTCATGAACTACCTGCCAGCCGTCATAAAAACGACCGACTGCATAGTCCCATATTTTTTTTGTTTCTTCATCTGTATAAAATTCCACTGATAATGGATCACTATAAAGATTTTCTATTTCTATGCCTAGGCGTTCTTGTGCGCGACAAGTGCATTCCTCGCGAGGATTAGTTTGAGTTATACAGTCATCGTCGCATGGCATTCCTTCAATTGTGCACCAGCATTCTGAAAACAAATGAAGGTTAGTTTCAGTTGCTAGCCTGTGTACTAACTTGCTAACACCTCTTTTCTTTTCTTCGCTAAACAGCGGGGTAACTGACCAAATTGGTACAACGCCAAGAATTTGAGTTCCCGCTATTTCAATTGGATCATCGTTTGGTTCGTAACTAAAACGATCTGTGTCACCCTCATAATTGAGATTGTTTAACGCCCACCTAAATTCGTCAATACTTGACCTGACGTGCGTTAGTGCTACTACTGGATAATCAACTGCAAAGTTTCTTACGTAGTCTGGGTGGGGTTGACGGTTTGGCATCATTATTGACTGCCAAGTAACAACACTTGGAAACAACCAAGGATTGTACCTGTTTTTGTATACAGCAACGTCTGAAATTGTGCTGTAGTACCCGCTACAACAGTCAGGCGAAAACAAGTTTCCGACATGTAATCCAAAACCTGCTGTTCCTGGTTTTATCATTTCGTACCATGATCCGTCGTCTAGATGATTGAATCTCATGTAGCCGGCGTTTATTTCTTCTGCCAGTGGAGACAGGTAAGACGGGTCGTCGAAACGACCCGTCCAATCTGTCATGCCCCAAGGCATCATTACTTCTTTTTCTTGTTTTTGTTCGGAATGTTAGGGCGAGATTGTGGCTTTGCCATTTGCTTAACTGCCGCTTCAGCAGCAGCAAGTTCAGCTTCAACATGCTTCTCAGCAATCGCCTGAGCAAGTTCTGGCGTAACGTCTCCAGTAACATTGATGGTGACTTCACCTTGCTGCACGTCTTTGATTTCTGACGTTGCAACTGGCTCTTCGGATGTTTCAACGACTGTTCCAACAATGTCGTCACTTTTTAACGCTAACGCAATCAGAGCGCTAATTGAAGCAACAATCAGAACACCAATAACAAGTGCCCAGCCTCCCGATAAAACAGATGCAATTGCAGCGCCTACGGCTGGTATTTCTGTTACTAAACTAGCAATCAATCCTTTGGCAAGCACATCAATTAGCATTGTTAAGCCAACTAATGATGACCAGATTGGAACAATTAAAGTAACCAACTTGTGCTCGTAAGCATTTTTTACAATAATAGCTGTGTTGCTTAGAAGTAAAGCCGTTCGCTGTAAGAAGCTTTCGCGCTTGTCAGTAAAAACGTAACCCAGCTTTGAAATACGCTCGCCTTTTTTAGGGTTAAGTTTGCCGACACTTTTGCCAAGCAACTGAATACCATAATCCAGCACATCTGTGATACCTCTACGAACAGTGCCGAGAAGACGAAAAGCTGACTTAATTACTGATGATATGAATCCAGTTACCATGAGGTAACCTTTTCTGGTTGATGTTAATCCACCTACCACTCCGGAGCCCATGAGAGCAACTGGAAGAATTCCCCAGCTGCGACGCAGGAACGTAACTGTACTGGCAATGCCAGAACGAGATGAAGCGAATAGCTTGGTGGCTAGTGTTCGCATGTAACTTAACTTGATTGTTGCCGCATTGCGGATCTTGATTACAGCAGTTTTTACAACCGCCGATGCGCTCTCTGGCGCCAAAGTGGCTTCAGCCATTTTGTTTCTCCTTGTGTTTGTTTTGTACGTACATGGTTTTAGTTACTTCTGTTTCACTAATTCCCCTAGATGCTCAGCCAGGGAAGAAGCTGAGCATCGTAGGCAATCAGCGCTTTGTGGGCTTGATTACTTCAAGTGCGATTAGGAGTTCCTCGTAAGTAACTCCTAATACTGTGCACAATGGTGGCATCATTTCGATGCTTGGTCGTGTTTCTGCTGTGAAGTAACGGTATAGGTTGCCACGGTTAATGCCAAGATCATCCGCTACTTCTTGTAGTGATTTGTAGTCAAGTTCGGTCATGCGATTGCGAAGCCATTTCATGATTCGCTTGCCTTGATTTGTTTGTGCCATGCTAGGCTCCTGCCTTGTGATGTGGATGGCAATCTAAACACCAACAAATTTCTTTGTTGTAGTTTTTGATTGCTTGTTTGATTTGAGATGAAAAGTGGTTTGTGTAGCGTTCCACAATTCGTATTGCGTTGTCTTGAGTTTCGTTGATCATGTCGGTAAGTTCGCCGCGTAATGATTCTGTAATGTTTGCTGCAACAGCGATAGCACTTCTTGGGTCAAGAAAGTTCTCGATATGTCTAGCTATGGTTTGCTCGATGCTTCCTAAGAATTCATCGCTTAGTACCGTGCGTGTATTATCAGAAAAGTTACTGAGCATTGCTTGGCCAATTTCTTGGTTGCGACGCTGTTCTTTTTTGATAATTTCTGCAACTAATTGTGTTGCCATGTTTTCTCCTTAAATAGAAAAAGCCCTGACACGATTTGTGTCAGAGCTTGTATTGTTTTTGTCTTAAGGTTTGTCCGGTCACATCCTATCGTGACTTAGGTTATCCTCCTAGACGTTCTGTATTTGGGCAAGGTTTCCCTTACCCGAATACATCTATTGTACCACACTTATGCAACGTATTGCAACTTATTCTTTATGGTATGTCGCAACCAATGAATACCAAGTATCACGCTCGTCCTTATCAAGGTCAACATGATCATCATGGCTAGTTGTTTTTGCGCGAACAGCGTGCAACGCAGCAACCGCAAAAAGTGTTGTGGTACCGAGTGTTAAAAACATCATCATGTGATGTAATGTATCACTCATAACGCTATTTCTCAAATATTTCTTTTAAGTTCTTAATGTGCACATCAAGCTCATCAAGCAACTCATCAATGTTATTACCATCAACTCCAGTTGAATCTTCAGTTTTTTCTTGAATAAAGTTAATGTCACCTAAGTGTGGACGAAGGCATCGCCAGGTCGTAAGTCTTTCTGCTGAAAATTCTGCCTGCATTTTCCAAGCAGCTAGCCCATCTTTTAGGCCGGAAATGATGTGGCGATTGTATAAATGGCATGCAATTAATCCTAAGATAAAAAAGATAGTTGCAGTAAGAAATAAGCTATCCATTGTTTACTCCAATTGTTTTTGAAATTAGTTCGGACATTTTTTGTCTTATTATTTGACAGTAATCTATATTTTCTTGAATTGCATTAACGCATACTTTTACGGTTTGATCGTCGTTGCTATAAGCAGCATTGCGCGCTACATACGCAAGGCGGGTACGGTATTCGTGTGCGTCAATTAACAAATCAATGCTTTCTTTTAAGGCTTGAATAAAAATTTTATCTTTTGGCCCTGCCATATCAGCAACAAGTTTAATTGCCGATATGTTTTCAGCCTCTTGATTTGTTAGGTCTATCAAACTTTCCGCTAAATCAATTAATGATTTCTTTTTCATGTTTTAATTCTCGCAATCGTGTTTTGTTGAGTAATCAAATTCGCAGTAATAACACTCCATTACTTGCTTACAGTACTTGCATTCGTGAACAAATTGAGATTCACCGCAGTGAATAATTAAGTTGTCCAAAACCCAATAATGATCTGTTGAATCAATAGCGTAATCAGGCATTGTCTTAATTGCGTCTTGCATCGCGTCGTGCATTGCGTCTAGTTCTTTATGGTCAGCCACGACGCTTCTCCTTCATGACGTGTAGTTGGGTGTCAATATGTTTTAGTGCCATTTCTAGTTGTACTTTTAATGCTCTTGCGTCATTAAATTTTATTGATACTTGAAAGTAATCAACTTTTGCGTGGCCTTCCCATTTTTTGAATTCAATGGTAACAATACCTTCAGGCTGCCCGTCAGGCGTGTAGATAGTGACTCCATCAACTTCAATGAATTGCGTTGATAGCGCGTCTTTCAGTTTGTCAATCTTGTTATTGTTCATGTTTCTCCTTAAACAAAAACCCCCTAAACCGAATTGTCTAGGGGGAGGGTAAGCAGGCTATTACGCTCTGCGGTATCTGCAGTCAGCACCGCAGATTTGATTGGCATGCCACGTGCAGTCTTCTACAACGCCAGTGCGATACCGGCAGTTTGCTTTGCATTCACCGAACTCGTGCTTCTTGCATTCTTGAAGTTCGTACTCAACTTCTTCACCAGTTGCTTGGCAGACTGCACAATAATCTTCGTCGTGCTTTTCGCCACGCAAATGCGCAAGTGTAGCTTTTTCTTTCATTTCTTGACGTAAAGCAATTGACTGCTCAATTGCTTCACCAATTGCCGCAAGGCCTTTCATAATGTTCTTGCCGATGCTACTCACTTTTTTCTCCTTTAATGTCATTCTTTATTTCTACCAATTCTTGTTTTATCAGGTGATAAACAACAACTAGAATTACTGGCAATAGAACGATTAGTAAAGCTCGTTCTATGTAGGTGGCTATTGTCCAGCCCATAATTACTTCTCCTGTTTTCTTCCAGAAAAAATGTTACTCATACGTTCTTGATGCAACATTTGATCAGGTGTTAGTGTTACTTCTGTGATTTCCTCGACAATGTGAAGAAACTCGCCTGGAATGTAGTTCTCCCACATACGGTCTTGGGCTTCAAACAGTTCAGCAAGAAATAAGTTGTCGCAAACAATAACGACTCTGTTACCTATTAAAGGTTTTTGCTGAATTTCTGTTGCAATGTCTTGCGTTTCTTGCGTCATGTTTTCTCCTTGATAGAAAAACCCAGCAGCGGGATTGCTACTGGAAACCTGTCACTTCAGTACCGGTAGGTCAGTTCCGGTAGACGCCTCTCGGCGTTTCGACTTATTTTTAACCGTATAACTCGTTTACAAAGTGTGTAGATAATGCATCGATAAAAAGCATGCAATCTTCGTCTGTCCAATAACTAGCTGGACTCTGTGGATCGTTTTTCATTATTTCGTTAATGTAAACAAAAAGACAGTAAAGTCGCGGACCAACTGATACATCATCGTACTTGTCATTATTAAAATCTTTAATAATGTTTTCTAATGTTTCATTCCATGATTTTGTTATTAACTTTTCATCCACACCCATGAGTTCAAGTTGTTTCATTTGTTTTTCCTAACACCAGCACGCGTCTGGTTTTTTACCGCAGAAAGTACATCTGTACTTATCCATTAGCTCGACTTGTTTTGCGTACTTGATTTTCTTATTTTTGTTACTGGTAGCTACCATCTTTTTGTAAAGGTTGTAGCCCCAGTAAAAAGGACTAAGAACACCAATAAACAATACGTAGAATGTTATTGCTGCGATAATTAGTGCCGTTTTTGCTTCCATGGTTTTCTCCTTTAGCCCGTCTCATCAGTATCAGGTGGCTAATCCTGATAGACGCCTCACGGCGTTTCGACTGGTCGAGCAAGCTCTAAAGACTTTGCTCTAACGCGGTCAAGCATTGCACCATTTTCTAAAGTTGCGGAATACCTGTATTCCACATCTAAAGAAGGCGCCACCACTTCATAGGCAGCAGTGATAGTGCCACTTAAACCGTTTAGCGACTTTAGCGATCCTTTGTAGACAATTGAGTCACCTACAGAAAAATCTGGATAACTACGTACATAGTTACCCACTGCAAAGTTAATGTGCGCTACCATAATTTCAGCAAGCGTTGCCATTGTTCCTCCTTTAACCTGTCTCATCAGCATCAGGTGGTTAATCCTGATGGACCGCTGTTACGCGGTTTCGACTTCTTCTGCGGCATAGCCACGACTAATAAGTTTTTCATCAGTCATGTCAAGCACGTAAAAAATGTCATCAGCTTTTGAAGATTGGTTGTAATCTTCGTGATACTGAAGTTGATCAGCGTGATTCGCCCATTCCTCGCGGGTACGGGTAACTCCGTTGATTGTGATGCGGTTGATTTGGTTTTCCATTGTTTACTCCTTAAATGGAAAAACCCACCAAACAAGGGGATTGGTGGGTTATTTTCAGGCAGCACGTTAACTGCTTGAATACTTCTATTATAGCACACATTATGACAGATACGCAACACATAGAAATAAAAAAAAATAGATAAATAGCCATTAGGCTATAAGTACAGGAAAACTGGTCATTTCCTGCAGTAAGGAGGGTGGTTTTCCGTGTTTCCCACCCTCCTTACGTCTTATTTACAGCTTAGAAACTATATTTAAGGCCAAAGCCTTGCTTGGATCAACCCTTGTAAGGGTACGACCTATGCGCGTATCTAAGTTATGTGCAGGTTGATAATGGTCAACCATTTCAATGGCAGCTTGTAAAAGCCCCCATTTGGTGCCTGCAATACCCTCGCAAGTAGGGCCTGTGTACAATTCAATAAACTGCAAACGCCTATCACTCATGTTTGAGCGTTGACGATCAGTCATGTTTGTTGAAAACGGAAGCCATTTATCAAGAAAATCCTCAACTTCTGTTATAAATATTGGATACTTAGCAAAATCAGTAGCCATAAGCTCCCAGTTTTTAAAAGCCCCAATATTTGCTGCCACAGCAATACGAGCCTGTTCAATACGATCTGCCCAATTGTTAGTGTGGCGGATTGTGAAAGAAAAGCCATGTTTGTCCATTTGCCTTTCTGCAATTGCTTGAGTGTTAGCGCAAACCACGCGTACTGCAGTTGGTCCTAGTTTCATTCCGCCCTGACCATCATGACGCGAAACAAACACCATGTATGGGTATGTTTCTGATGGATCACCAGGAAGGCTAATTGGCTCGTCTAAATACATTGTGGCAATGATTTGCCGTCCGCCATGCAGGCT
>Ga0214921_10010390_pt1 | contig 11525 bp, 13 predicted proteins | sample LL1505_MetaG_FD_177992 | JGI IMG/M metagenome (GOLD analysis project Ga0214921, IMG submission 177992) | Freshwater microbial communities from Lake Lanier, Atlanta, Georgia, United States - LL-1505 | ecosystem: Environmental > Aquatic > Freshwater > Lake | place: USA: Georgia | collected...
GGGTGGAGGATGAGGAGCGGGATGCGGTCCCGAGCCTACACCACCAACTGGGGTGAATTGGTGCAGGCTGGATAGAATCTCTGGGGTTAGGGTTTTACACGGAATTCAGACTCGAGAAACTTTTCAAGGGTTTGCATCGCAGATTCCAACTGTTCGTGCAGGGGGCTGCGGTTGGTTGTATCAAGAGCGGTGGCACAACGGGTAGCCAGGCCGCGAAGAGGATTGGTCTCTTCGGTTTCATCCATAAGCTGTTCGACTCGGGAGACCATTCGCCTCGCTTCGCGGATCGTCTCGAGGGCCTGAGGTTCTGTTGTTTTTCCTTCCGCCAAACGGACGAGCTGTTGGCAGTTAAACTGTCGGCAACGGTGGGGTCGGTCGGGGTAGATGCGGCACTCCCCCTTTTGGTGGGCTGGGCAGGGCTGATAAAAAAAAGTCTGGCCGCTCTTTTTTTTGATCTTCAGCCCTAGGGAGGATAGTTGCCGAGGCTCCTCACCTGGTTGTAGTAGGACCGAGTGGAATAGAGTTCCATCACAGCACATGCCACAATTCGCACAGAGGGACTGGGTAACTTTAGGGGGTACGGCGACCACTCTTGAAAGCTAGAACAAAAAGCCGGTGCTGACGAATCAGGTCGGCACCGGCTGATTGATGTCTCACCCGAGGCTTCGGGTGAAAATAGGCGGTTAACTCTTGTTGCAGGCTTTCTTACAAGCGTCAGAGCCTTCCGCATTGCCGCACTTCGAGCATTTTTGTGCGGAGGAACTATGGTTGGTATCATCCGAACCGCAGTGGCCACAATGTGCAAAGGTGGGGGCAAGGGTGGAGAACACCAAGGTTAAGGTCAGTAGGATGTATTTCATGGGGACTTCATACGAGAGATATGCGCAATGTCAAACATCGCAGGCAAGTGACACAAAGAAAATACATTGAGCGGTTAAGTTAATGCCTCATCCTATGGCTATGAAGAAGCTATTGATCCTGACTGCTGGTCTGTTTATTTCCGAGGGGTTCTCCCAAATGGTTGCACCAGCCCGACGTCCCTTGATTCTTTGGGCCGATGCCAATGATCAGGATTATTATGGATACAACAACTACTACTATGGAGATGGTGGTTATTATGGGTACGGAGGGGTGGCAGGCCGTGGAAGGGACTGGAACAACTATTCCGATGGGCGGTATGAAAATCGGGGAAATCATAGGGGCTCAGACCGGGCCGCTGGGGAAGGCAGAGGCGGTGGCGGTGGAGGTCGCCGGTAAGTAGTGGATTCCCTTAGCGGGAATCCTTGTCGAGCATGAGTTGGTCTCCCAAGAGATTGAGAAGAAGAAGCGTGCTGGTGAGAGCGAGGGCTGGAAACATAATCAACCACCACGGTGTGCCCATGGGATTTAATAGGGCGGCCCCATCCGCTAAAAGTGTTCCCCAACTGGCCAGTGGGGCCTGAACTCCGAGACCGAGGAAACTGAGAAACGATTCTTCCAGAATCACGGCTGGAAGGGCGAGGGTCAGGTAAGTGATGATGATGGGAAGGATTTGCGGTAAAATCTGTCGGAATAGGATAGTGGGAGTGCGTTGGCCGATGAGGCGGGAGGAGAGAACAAAGGGACGCTCCTTAATGGTGAGGACCTGAGCTCGAACGATCCGGGCCAAGGTAAGCCACTCGACCAAGCCAAGGCCGACAAACAGAAGGAGAAGGCGGGCATGGGTGGCCAAGGGGGCCAGAAACGTGTCGTCGAGCGCGCTCTTCAGTTTTAAGTCAAAGAGGCTGATCAAGACGATTACGAGTACGATGCGGGGTAACGCGTAAAGGATATCGACCAACCGCATCATGGCGTTGTCTAGCCGTCCCCCGAAATAGCCGGCAACCAAGCCATACGTCACCCCGACCGCCAGACTGATGGAGGCTCCTACCCATCCCACCAAAAGGGAGATGCGACCACCGTAAAGCAATCGGGTGAGAAGATCACGTCCATGAAGGTCTGTGCCTAGCCAGTTTTGTTGGCTTGGGGCAGCGAGCCGTTGGGGGGACAGTTCGCCCACGCCGTGCGGGCTGATCATGGGGCCAAAGATCGACGCACCTAGGATCAGGGTCAAGAGGGCGAGTCCGACAATCTTGTTTCGATTCTTCATGAGGAGAGGCGGATTCGTGGATCGAGCAGTGCTGTCAGCCAGTCCGTCACCAGATTAAAGAAAAGAAGAAGCAGGCAGTAGATCAACACGGTGCCGGAAACCAGAAAAACATCCCGATTCATGACACCATTGACAAAGAACTGTCCGATTCCGGGAATGGCAAAACCTTCCTCGATGACGAGGCTGCCGGTGAGGATATTGGCGGCCAAAGGGCCGGCATAGGCTACCAAGGGTAAAATGGCGGGGCGGAGGGCGTGCAAAAGTACGAGCTTGGATTCGGGCACTCCCTTGGAGCGGGCGGTGCGGATGTAGTCGGATTGGAGCGTCTGAAGAAGTCCGGCCCGGGTAAGCCTGGCGCAGGAGCCGATGAAGGGGATGGCTAAGCAGAGGGAGGGGAGTAGAAGTTGATTCCAGGAACCCCAACCCGCGGGAGGAAATAAATGAAAGTAAAAGGAAAAAAGCAAAATCGATAACGGGATCAAAACAAACCCGGGAATGGATAAGGTGAGGAGAGCCAAGGCGTTTAAAAGGGTATCGGTGGATTTTCCGTACTGGGCGGCGGCCCAAGCCCCCAGCGGAATTCCCAGCCCGAGGGCGAGGCAAAAAGAGATGGATCCGAGAAGGAGGGATCGAGGAAGGGATTGAGCGATAATTTCCGTTACGGTGCGTCCACGAAACTTGAGGGAATCGCCTAAATCTCCCTGGAGCACATTCCCGGTGTAGTGAAGAACCTGCGAGGGAAGGGACCCGGATAAACCATATTTCTTTTCCAGCAGTAACTTGGTGGCCGGATCCAGAGCACGTTCGTTGGAGAATGGGGAGCCAGGTGCGATGCGGACGAGAAGAAAAGAGAGAACAAGAACGGCTAAAAGTACCGGGAAGATGGAAAGGAAGCGGCGGAGAAGAAAGGAGGGCATGGTTCGTGGATGAGGATAAAAGATGGCGGTGAATCCAAGGTTACGGAATCTTTCGTTTTACTTCAGACAGAGGATGTTCATCCAATAGATTCGGGAAGAGGCCTTCCCAGCGAGATGGATCGAACATCAGCACGCCGACAAAGTGATAAATGGGAACGATGGGGAGTTCGTCGGTCACGAGGATGGTTTCGGCTTTTTGAAGGATCTGAAACCGTTTCACAGGATTTGATTCGGACAGGGCGGAGGCGAGAAGGGAGTCGTAGTGCGGGTTAGACCAACCGGTGCGATTATTTCCGCGATGGGTAACAAAGCAGTCGAGAAAGGTGTTGGGGTCGTCGTAATCCCCCACCCAGCTAGAACGCGCCATATCGAAGTCGAGGGTATCGAGGGATCGCAGGTAGGTGGCCCACTCCTGGTTCCGGAGGTCGACCTCGATGCCGAGTTCGCGTTTCCATTGAGCCTGGATTTCCACGGCAATCTGCTCGTTGAGTTCGGACTTGTTGTAGAGAATTGAGACCCTCGGAAAGCCCCGGCCCTCTGGATATCCGGCCTGCCGGAGAAGTCCGCGGGCGGTCTCCACATCTCGGGAGAGTCCCTCGGGCGGTTGGTATCCATGGATTCCGCGAGGGGTGAGGGCCTGGGCCACGGGTTCGCCACCGCGGGTGACCTTTTCCGTAATCGCCTCTTTATCGATAGCCAAGGCCAAGGCCCGGCGAATCCGTGGATCGTTGAACGGAGGGCGGGTGACATTGAAGCGGTAGAAATAAGTGGCCAAGAGGGGGCCAGGATGAAAATCAGGGCGGCCACGAAGCTGGGGAACAATCAGGGAAGGAATCATGCCCTTATCGAGAAGCAGATCGGCCTGTCCTGAGTAGTAGAGGTTGAAAGCGGTGCTCGCCCGGGCGATGGAAAGGGCATCGACCCGGTTTAACTGAACAGTCTCGGGGTGGTGGTATTTGGGGTTTTTGACCAAGGAAACACGATCGTTAATTCTCCAGTCGAGTAGCTGATAGGGGCCATTTCCGACCCAGTTTTCCGGTCGGGTCCAGCGGTCCCCCGACTTTTCCACCGTGGCGCGATGAACCGGCAAGTAGGTGCTAAAAGAGATCAGGGAAGGGAAAAACGGAGTGGGATTCAGGAGCTGTACCTGCAAAGTGCTGGGGTCGATGACCCGGATGCCCACCGTTTCGGGGCTCGCGCGTCCTGCGTGATAGTCTTCAGCTCCGGCGATAAAAAAGAGAATCTCGGCGTAGGGGGATGCCGTGGATGGATGAAGCGCCCTAAGCCAGCTGTAACGAAAATCTTCCGCCGTCAAAGGATCTCCGTTGGACCATTGTAAATCTTTACGAAGGGTGAAGGTGTAGGTGCGTCCATCAGGGGAGAGGGTCCATTTTTCTGCCGCCCCGGGAACCGGTTTTCCTTTGGCATCCCTGCGCGTCAGTCCCTCATAGAGTGCGGCGCAGAGTCTTCCTTCTAATTGTCCTGAGACGAGAGCGGGATCCAACGTTTGGGGTTCGGCCCCGTTGCAGAGGACCAGATCGGCGCGAGGTCGATTCTGACAGGATGTCAGGGCGAGGGAAACAAGGAGAAGGCCGGGGAGAGCCCGGCAAAGAGTCATCAGGGCTTGGCAGGAGTCGGAGTGATAGGAACGCTGTTGCTCTCGGGAGTGGCAGGCAAGGAGGAGGTGGGGGCGTTGGTGAGGGCGGGAGCCACGGGCTTGGTCAGCTCTTCCTGCAGTTTGTTTCCGCCTAGCTGGCGATGACTGTAAAGGAGAGCCAAAACGAGAGTCAGAACCATGAAGATTCCGCCAAGCCAGATGGTGCCTTTGGTCAGTACATCGGAAGTTTGGGCCCCGAAAATAGAGTCGGTGAAGTTGCCGCCAAAAGCAGCCCCCAAACCCTCTGAGCGGGGCTTTTGCATGAGGACAAGCAGGGTCAAGAGGATGCAAACCAGGATATTGATCCCCAGCAGAATATAGATGGCGAGATTAATCATTTTCGGATGCCCGAACAGGTCGGGTAGCTTCGATAATATCAAAAAAGGAGCGGGCGTCGAGACTTGCGCCGCCCACCAAGGCGCCGTCGATGTCCGGCTCGGCCATCAGCTCCGCGGCATTATCCGGTTTCACGCTGCCGCCATAAATGACCCGGATGGAGGATCCGGCCTGTCCAAAGAGCGCCACCAGGAGTTTTCGGATCCGGTGATGAACCTCATTGGCCTGTTTTGGGGTGGCGACCTTGCCGGTGCCAATGGCCCAGACGGGTTCGTAGGCAATCACCAGTTCATCCAGATGATCCGCGGGAAAATGGGCGAGGGATCCACGGACTTGGGCCTCCACCACTTGGTTCGTTTCCCCTGTTTCACGTTGAGCCAGGGTTTCACCGACACAGACGATGGGCCGGAGGTGGTAGCCAACGGCGGCTTCGGCCTTAACGGCCACTGACGCGTCTGTTTCGTTGAAATACTGACGCCGTTCGGAGTGACCCAGGATGACGTAGCGTACCCCGAATTCCCGGAGCATCGGCCCCGAGATTTCTCCGGTAAAAGCACCCTCTTTGGATTGGTGCATGTTCTGCGCGCCGAGGGCGAGGATACTGTGACGACCGAGGGTTTCAGCCGCGGCGGACAGAGAAGTGAAGGGTGGGCAAACCACCATATCCACGGTGGCGACCTTGTGCACCCGTTGGACCATATCTTCGATAAGAGTTTTAGTGTCCACCGCGGTTCGGTGCATTTTCCAGTTCCCGGCGACGAGAGGGCGTCGCAGGATGGATCTCTGAATTTTCGCCTTGGTCATTTTTTGTCGTTCAGGGCGGCGACTCCGGGAAGAGTTTTGCCCTCCAAGAACTCGAGGGAGGCACCGCCTCCGGTGGAAATGAAGGTAACCTGCTTGCCGAAGCCTGCTTTTTTGACCGCTTTCACTGAGTCGCCCCCACCAATAATGGAGACGGCCTTTGGATTGGCGGCGACGGCCTTGGCCATGGCGAAAGTGCCTTCGGCGCAGGCGGGTATTTCAAAAACTCCCATCGGACCATTCCAGAGAATGGTGGCAGCGGTGGCGATTTCTCGGGCGTACGTTTCGCGGGCTTTCGGACCAATATCGACTCCCTCCCAACCATCAGGGATCTCTTCACCGGGTTGGGTGAATTTCCCAGGGGAGACTTTTCGTCCCGCGAAATCAAGCTCTTGGACGATGAGGTTGTCCTCAGGTAGCAGGAGTTTGACCCCGCGCTTTTCCGCTTCCGCTAGAATTTCCTTGGCCAAGGGAACCTTATCCGGCTCGGACAGGGATTTTCCAATCTTACGGCCTTGGGCGAGTCGGAAGGTGTAGGACATGCCGCCGCCGATGAGGATGGTGTTGGCCTTTTGCAGGAGTGCCCGGAGAACCCCGATTTTGTCCCCGACCTTGGCCCCGCCGAGAATCACCAGGAAGGGGCGCTGGGGATTGGAAAGTTCTGTGCCCAGATAACGGAGCTCCTTTTCCATTAATAGACCCGCCGCAGATTGTTGGGCCAAACGAGCGCAGGCTTCGGTGGAAGCGTGGGCGCGATGAGCGGAACCGAAGGCGTCGTTCACGTAAAACTTCGCCGTTCCCAAAAGTTTTTTAGCGAAGGCGGAGTCGTTTTTTTCTTCTTCGGCATGGAAACGGACATTTTCCAGTAATAGTACATCCCCCGGCTTCAGTGAGGCCCGCGCCTTGTCGGCCTCTGTCCCCACACAATCGGAAGCGAACTGAACCGGGCGACCCAGGACTTTGGCCAGGTGGGTAGCGACAGGACGAAGGGAGTACTTTTCCTCCGGTTTTCCTTTGGGGCGCCCCAGATGGCTGGCCAAAACCAGAGAAGCACCCTTTTCGAGAAGGAGTTTCAGGGTGGGGATGGTTTCCTGAATGCGGGTGTCATCGGAGACTTTGGGGCCTTCGGGGGAGGGTTCCAAGGGGACATTGAAGTCGACCCGAACGAACACCTGTTCTCCCTGAGGGGAGATATCCTGAACAGTGAGTTTGGCCACGGCGGATCAGCCCGCGATGTGGCGGAGCAGGTCGACGCAGCGGTTGCTGTAGCCCCACTCGTTGTCGTACCAGCTGACGAGCTTGAAGAAGCGCTTGTTCAGTCCCATGCCTGACCCGGCGTCAAAAATGCTAGAGGCCTGGCAGTGGATGAAGTCGGAGGAGACGACTTCATCCAACGTATAGTCCATGATTCCCTTGAGGTAAGTCTCGGAGGCTTTTTTCATCGCCTGGCAAATTTCCTCGTAGGAGGTGTCCTTGGTGGTGCGGACGGCAAGGTCGACCACGCTGACGGTGGGTGTGGGCACGCGAAAGGCCATGCCGGTGAGTTTTCCTTGAACCTCAGGACAGACGAGACCTACCGCCTTGGCAGCACCCGTCGTGGAGGGGATGATGTTGATGGCGGCCGAGCGTCCACCTTTCCAATCTTTGCGGGAGGGGCCGTCGACGGTTTTTTGCGTGGCCGTGTAACTGTGCACGGTGGTCATCAATCCTTCTTCGATGCCGAAACCTTCCTTGAGGAGAACGTGAACCACGGGCGCCAGACAGTTCGTGGTGCATGAAGCATTGGAGATAATGTGATGTTTGGCTCCGTCATACTTGGTGTGATTCACCCCCATGACCACGGTGATGTCCTCACCTTTGGCTGGAGCGGAGATGATGACTTTTTTACAACCCGCGGTGATGTGGCCCTTGGCTTTTTCCGCCTCGGTGAACAGACCGGTAGACTCGATCACAAAATCCACGCCGAGCTCCTTCCAGGGGAGGGCCGTGGGGCCTTCCTTGACGGCGAGACACTTGATTTTATGGCCATCCACCACAAGGACGTCATCCTCCGGAACTGAGGGGGAGGATTTGGCGCTGGAGACGTCGAGGTGGAAGCGGCCTTGGGTGGAATCGTATTTCACCAGGTAGGCGAGGTTGTCGGCAGGGACGAGGTCGTTGATGGCGACCACCTCAAATTTGGTTCCGAGGAGGCCTTGCTGACAGAGAGCCCGGAAAACCAGTCTGCCAATTCGTCCGAATCCATTAATCGCGATTTTGTGTTTGGTAGCCATAGATTTAAGTCGGAAATCCTAGCGAAAAAGTGAGGTGCGAGTCAACGAACGAAGCGGGGGAGGTTCAGGCTTTGTCAGGGTGACGAAGAAATGACACACAAGTTTGGCCGTATTCACGGCGCCAAACCTCTTGCAAAGGACTGGGGGCTTTCCAGGTGGACTGGTGGGAATGTTCCCAGATGACCCGACCCCCGGGGGCCAACAACCGGTCTAGCCCAGCCACGGTTTTCCATTCAGAAAGCTCCTGACTGGTTTGATCATAAGGGGGATCGAGAAAGATCAGATCGAAGGGAGGTTCGGTTGCGCGTGGTATCCACATTTCCACCGGGTTTTCCAATACGGGGAAATCATATTTCAGGGATGCCAGATTCTTTCGTAAAGCTTCCGCGGTTCGGTTGTTTTGCTCGATAAAAAGAGCTGAGGATGCTCCGCGGCTGAGGGCTTCGAGCCCGTACGAACCGGTGCCGGCAAAGAGGTCGAGGACCCGAGATTCAGGGACCAAATTTCCCAAAGCGGAAAAGACGGCAGCCCGCACCCGATCTTGGGCCGGGCGTAACCCGGGAAGGGAGGGGACTTCCAGTCGTCGACTGGAATGGATTCCACCGGTGATCCGAAGAAACCCGCTTCCCCGTCGGGAATGACACGGGGCGATTCTTTCCCTATCACCTGAGGATGGCTTCTTTGGCACAAAACAAGTTATGCATCATCCTGAACCCTGCCGCCAAGGGGGATCAGGCACGCCGGACTTTGGATCAGATGGTGAAACTGGTTCCGGAAGCGAAGATTTTCCTGACCGAGCGGGTCGGGCACGGAGAGGTGTTGGCTAAGGAGGCTGTCCAACAAGGGTATCGCACCATTGTCGCGGCGGGAGGGGATGGGACGGTGAACGAGGTGCTGAATGGGTTGGATCCTGAGAAAAGCACCTTGGGGGTATTGCCGGTGGGCACGATGAATGTCCTGGCGCTGGAGTTGGGAATTCCCTCGCGATTGGATAAGGCCCTGGAAATTATCCGATCGGGAAAAAGAAAGAGGCTGGATCTGGGGATGGCCAACACGCGACGCTTCATTCAACTGGCGGGGGTGGGTTTGGACGCGGAGACAGTCAGGCGGACTCATCCTGATGCCAAACGCGCCTGGGGACCCTGGAGTTATCTGCTGACGGCTGCTCAATTAATGGTGGCGCCAGCGCCCGTTCTGCGCGTGGAGGTGCCGGGAAGGGATGAGATCAAGGGGGCCATGGTGTTGATTGGAAACGGGCGGCATTACGGTGGACCGTTTCAATTCTTTCCTAAGGCGGATATGGCGGATGGATTGCTGGATGTTTGCGTTTTTCCGAAGTCAGGCCCGCTCGATTTGCTCTGGTATCTGCAGGCCGTTCTTTTGGGTGGCCCTGACTCCCTGCCGGAGGTGACCTACTTACAGGTTTCATCCTTGAAGGTAAAAGCGGATGACCAAGTGGCGCTGGAGGTGGACGGGGAATATTGCGGCGAAACCCCGGTCGACTTCCGGGTTCTGCCCAAGGGTCTGGAGGTGATCGTACCGTGAAGAGTGCGGGGGAGGTGTTTCGTCTGGAAAAAACGGACGGGAAAGCCCGTGCGGGAATCGTCAAGACGGCGCACGGAGATGTGCCCACACCTGTTTTCATGCCGGTAGGGACTCAGGCTTCGGTCAAGGGAGTGAGCCCAGACGAGTTGATCGAGATGAAGACCCCGATCATTTTAGGGAACACCTATCACTTGGTGGTGAGACCTGGTCTGGAGGTCATGAAAGAGATGGGCGGTCTGCATCAATTCATGCGCTGGGACGGGCCCATTTTGACGGACAGCGGGGGATTTCAGGTTTTCAGCTTGGCCAAGATCCGGGAGGTCTCGGAGGAAGGAGTGATGTTTTCCAGTCATGTGGACGGGAAGAAGTTTTTCCTCGGCCCGAGGGAGGCGATTCAGGCCCAGATTGTTTTGGGATCGGACATCATGATGGCGTTTGACGAGTGCCCTCCCTGGCCGTGTGAAAAAGAGAGAATGGAGGAAAGTCTGGCGCGGACGTTGCGGTGGGCCAAAGTGTGCCGCGAAGAGCAAGGGAACTCGGGCACGCAAAATCTGCTTTTTGGGATTGGGCAGGGAGGGGATTACCCGGATTTGCGGAGGAAAAGCCTGGAGGCCCTGCAGGAAATCGGATTCGACGGTTATGCGATTGGGGGCGTGAGTGTGGGTGAACCGGAGAATCTGATGATGGCGGCGATCGACCACAGTGAGCCATTTCTTCCTTCAGACCGGCCGCGATATGTCATGGGCTTGGGGCACCCGGATCAGATCGTCCGGATGATTGGCAAGGGGATGGACATGTTTGACTGTGTATTGCCGACCCGGGTGGCGAGAAATGGGACCGCCTGCACTGAGACGGGACCGGAGTCCGCGCGGAAGCCAACTTGGACGCGGGATGAAAAGCCCATCGTGAATGGTTGTGGCTGTTATACTTGTGCGCGCTTCAGTCGTGCCTATATCCAACATTTAATCAAGGCAGAGGAACTTCTGGGATTAAGGCTGATTTCTCTCCATAATCTTTACTTCTACCTTGAGACGATCCGGCAGGCCCGGGCGTCGATTCTGGCAGGACGTTGGGACGAGTGGTCTCGCGAGTTTGTCGGAAGGTATCGGAGAGGCGGAAAAGAAAAGGAGCAGGAAACAAATGACGATTGAGACAACTTGGATGGCCGGATGGCCCTTAATGATGGCTCCTCCCGCGGCGGATGGAAGCGCACCTCCCGCCTGGGTTCAACTGCTTCCTCTGGTCGTTTTATTTGCCTTGATGTACTTTGTCTTGCTGCGCCCCCAGATGCGCCGGCAAAAAGAGCAGGAAAAACTGATTACTGCGGTCAAAACAGGGGATCGGGTGGTGGCGGCAGGGGGGATTTGCGGAACGGTGGCCAATCTCAAGGATCAGATCGTGGTTTTGAAAGTGGCCGATAACGTAAAGATCGAGGTGTTGCGCTCCAGCATCACCAGCGTGGAAAAAGCGGCCGAAGAAAAAGCCGCTTCCTAAAGAAAAGGAACAAGCATCATGATCGCCCTACAATTCGGACTGAGTATCGCTTTTTTTGTCCTCTTTATCGGTTACTTCCTAGCCGGGGATAGTCGCAAAAGAATCAAGCTGAGTATCGCTCTCACCATTGCCTTGAGTGCTCTTTGTTTGAGCTCGCTTTTCAAGAAAGACGAAAGCGGTCAATGGAAGATCACCATCAAGCCGGGGCTAGATCTCCGTGGCGGAACGCAGTTCCTGCTGGAGTTGGCTGGCAATACCACACGGAGTTCTTTGGACCAGGCGGTGGAAGTTATCCGCAAGCGGGTCGATTCCGTGGGGGTGGCTGAACCGGTCATTCAACCGGTGGGCGAGAAGCGAATTATTGTGCAGATCCC
>Ga0214921_10010391_pt1 | contig 11525 bp, 10 predicted proteins | sample LL1505_MetaG_FD_177992 | JGI IMG/M metagenome (GOLD analysis project Ga0214921, IMG submission 177992) | Freshwater microbial communities from Lake Lanier, Atlanta, Georgia, United States - LL-1505 | ecosystem: Environmental > Aquatic > Freshwater > Lake | place: USA: Georgia | collected...
CCGCCTTCGTGACCTTCGCTTGGCTGCCCGTCTGCGGCTCGAGCAACACCACCTCCCGCTCCCCCCGCATCACTTCCCACGACCGCTCGTTGAGGCGGACGACCGGCCGGTCGCCGGGCGTGCGCGCCAAGAGTTCCTGGTCGAGCAGCTGGTGCACGAGGTTCTCCGCGGCCCGCTGGTCGAACTTCGCGAGCAGGCCGTAGGTCGAGAGCCGGTCGTGGCCGTTGCGGATCACCGCGTCGGTCTTCGAGCCCCGCAACACCTCGCACACGTGCCGCACGCCAAACCGCTGTTCCACTCGGGCGACGCAGGAAAGGATTTTTTGCGCGATCACGGTCGACTCGGGCAGGCTCTCCGCCTCGCCCAGGCAGACGTCGCAGGCCTCGCAGGGCTTTGCGGGATACGCCTGCCCGAAATACTCCGACAGCGCCGCGTGGCGACAGCGGGCGGCCTGGGCATACCGCCGCATCGCGTGGAGGTGTTGCGCCTGCGAGGCGACCAGCCGCTCCTGCTCCTGCTCGTCGAGGTCGCTCTCGGCCGCGCTCTTGCGGACGAGCGCCTCCCACTGGAAGACGTCGGCCGACGAATAGAGCAGGACACACTCGGCCGCCAGCCCGTCGCGGCCGGCCCGGCCCGTCTCCTGCTGGTAGGCCTCCAGACTCTTGGGCAGGGCCGTATGGAGCACGAGCCGCACGTCGGAGCGGTCGATCCCCATTCCGAAGGCGACCGTCGCCACCACGACGTCGATCGTCTCCTTGGCGAAGGCGTCTTGGGTGCGATGCCGCTCCTTGGCGTCGAGGCCCGCGTGGTAGGGTCGCGCCAGCAGCCCCTCGGCGGCGAGTTTGGCGGCCAAGCGTTCTGTCTCCCGCCGCGAGACGCAATAGACGATCGAGGCCTCGCCCTGATGGCGGCCCAGGATCGCGAGCGTCTGGGCCACGCGGTCGGTGCGCGGCACCACGCGATAGACGAGGTTCGGCCGGTCGAAGGTGCCCACGAGCACGGCCGGGTCGCGCAGGCCGAGCTGCCCCGCGATGTCGTCCCGCACCCGCGGCGTGGCGGTGGCGGTGAAGGCGTGGAGGCTGGCCTGGGGAAACCGCTCCCGCAGCAGGGCCAGCTGCCGATACTCGGGCCGGAAGTCGTGGCCCCACTGGCTGATGCAATGGGCCTCGTCGATGGCGAACCGCTTCACGCCCACCTCGGCCAGCGTGTCGAGCAGCCCCGAGTTCACGAGCCGCTCGGGCGCCGTGAACAAGAGCCGCAGCTCGCCCGCCCGGAGCCGGTCGCGGATCGACCCCCGCTCGTCGGAAGACAGCCCGGAGTGGAGGGCCGCGGCCGGGTAGCCGATCGCCTCGAGCGAATCCACCTGATCCTTCATCAGGGCCACGAGCGGCGAGATCACCACGTCGGTGGAGTCGCCGACGAGCGGCGGCAGCTGGTAGCAGAGGCTTTTTCCCCCGCCCGTGGGCATCACGACGAGCGAGTCGCGGCCGCCGAGCGACGCTGCAATCGCCTCGGCCTGCAGCGGGCGGAGTGTCTCGAAGCCCCACCAGCGCCGGAGCACCTCGGCCACCCGCGGATCGAGACCCGCGGCCGGTCGCCCCGCAGCGTCGATCTCGGCCGGCCCTGGCACGCTCCATTCTCCGTCGATTTCGGAACGAGGCTCAGGATACCAGAGCCCTGCAGCCGCGAAACGCGATACACTTCTGGGATGCTTTGGATCGCCTGGAAGATGCTCGTCGGCAACCGGGTCAAATACCTGGGGATCATCTTTGGCGTGGTCTTCGCGGCCGTGCTCATCGCCCAGCAGGCCTCGATCTTCTGCGGGCTGATGTCGCTCACCGTCAGCCAGATCCGCGACGTCGAGGGCCCGGGCATCTGGGTGATGGACAGCCACGTCCAGTTCGTGGACGACATCAAGCCGCTGGCCGACACCGAGCTGTTTCGCGTCAAGAGCGTGCCTGGCGTCGAGTGGGCCGTGCGGTTCTACAAGGGCATCGGCCGGGCCCGGCTCGCCGAGGGCACGTATGAGCAGATGATCATCCTCGGACTCGACGACGCCACGCTCGTGGGGGCTCCCGGGGGTGTGTTTATCGGCTCGATCGCCGACCTCCGCAAGCCCGACGCCGTGATCATGGACGACGCCGGCTACAAGCGGATCTGGCCCGGCGAGCCCTACCAACTGGGCCGGACCTTCGAAATGAACGACCGCCGGGCCGTGCTCGTGGGCCTCACCAAGGCCAGCCGCACCTTCCAGAGCTTTCCGATCGTCTACACCCGCTACAGTCAGGCGGTGTTGTTCGCGCCGCCGGAGCGGAAGGTGCTCTCGTTCGTCCTGGCCGACGCCCAGCCCGACGTTCCGGCCGAGGAGGTCTGCCGCCGGATCGAGGAGCGGACGGGCCTCTTGGCCCTCACCCGCGAGCAGTTTCTCTGGAAGACGATCAGTTATTACCTGCGGAAGACCGGCATTCCGCTCAACTTCGGAATCACGGTGCTGCTCGGCTTCTTCGTGGGAACGGCGATCGCCGGGCAGACGTTCTACCTCTTCACGGTGGAGAACATCCGTCAATACGGTGCGCTCAAGGCGATGGGCACGAGCAACTGGACGATCCTCGTGATGGTGCTCGCCCAGGGGCTGCAGGTGGGCGTGATCGGTTACGGGCTGGGCGTGGGGCTGGCCGGGCTGTTTGGCTGGTTCGTGAAGGGGGCCTCGCGGCTCTCCTTCTTCATGCCCTGGCAGGTGCTCGCCATCACGGCCATCGCCGTGTTCGTGATCGTGCTCGTCGCCAGCCTGCTCTCCATCCGCAAGGTGCTGGTCGTCGACCCCGCGATCGTGTTTCGAGGCTGACCCATGGCCACCGCCGCAGGCTCCCAGACGCACGACGACCGGCCGCTCGCGGAAGTGGCCGTGCGGGTGCGCGGCGTGACCAAGGAGTTTGGCAGCGGCGGGGCGGTCACGCGGGCGCTGCGGGGCGTGGATCTCGACATTCCCTACGGCGAGCTCCTGATGCTCATCGGTCCGAGCGGCTGCGGGAAGACGACGCTCGTCTCCATCGTCGCGGGCACGCTCGAGCCCACCGTCGGCGACGTGGTGGTGCTCGGCCAGGATCTGGTGCGGATGTCCAACGGCCGGAAGGTCACGTTTCGCCGCGACCACGTCGGCTTCGTGTTCCAGGCCTTCAACCTGCTGCCCGCCCTGACCGCCGCCGAGAACGCCGCCGTGCCGCTCTTGATCGCGGGCTGGAACCGCCGCCGGGCCGTGGAGGCGGCCGCCGACGTGCTCGACCAGCTCGGCATGGGCGACCGGCTCACGAACCTGCCCAGCGAACTTTCCGGCGGCCAGCAGCAGCGGGTGGCGATCGCCCGGGCGCTCGTGCACGAGCCGCGGCTGCTCGTGTGCGACGAGCCGACGAGCGCCCTCGACGCCGAAAACGGCCGGATCACCATGGAGCTGATCCAGAAGATCGCCGTCCAGCCCGACCGGGCGGTGATCGTGGTCACCCACGACTCCCGCGTCTATTCCTTCGCCGATCGGATCGCCTCGATGGAAGACGGCCGGATCGACGCCGTCGCCTCGGGCCCCCACGAGCTCGACCACGCCTGAAAAGCCCGAACCGGGTACGATCGTCGCATGGCCACCGCTCCCGCCGACTCAGCGACGTCGTCCGTCCGCACTGGTTTGGCCGTGCCCCCGCGGCGGCTCGAGCGGCCCCGCACGTTCGCCGATTTCGTCACCCAGCGGATTCTGCCCCTGGTGGCCTTCGGACTGCTTGCCTTCGCGGGCTGGTACGTCTGGTCGACCCGGCCGGTGACGCGGAACCCGCCGCCCCCAATGGCACCGGCCAGGAATCCCTTCGCTGACGCCCTGGCGGCGGCAGGGATCGTCGAGGCCCAGACGGAGAACATCGCCGTCGGCTCGGCGACACCGGGCGTGGTGGTCGAGTTGCTCGTCAAGGTGGGAGACGAGGTCGCACCGGGCAAGCCGCTGTTCCGGCTCGATGATCGCCAACTGCGTGGCGAGCTGGAGGTCAAAAAGGCCGCGGTGGCGGAGTCGCGGAGCGAGCTCGTGCGACTCGAGGCCGAGCCCCGCCCCGAAAAGATTCCCGTGCTGGCCGCCACCGTGGATGGGGCCCGCGCGCTCGTCGTCCGTGAGGCCGACGCGCTCAAGCGGGTCGAGGAGACGTTCGCCCGCAAGGTCGCGACCGAACAGGAACTGATCGAGCGGCGGGAGGCGCTGGCCGCGGCGCAGGCGACGCTGGCCCGCTGCCAGGCCGACCTCGACCTCCTGGAGGCGGGCTCCTGGCAATACGACCGCGACGTGGCGAAGTCGTCGCTCGCTCGGGCCGAGGCGGAGGTGGCCAAGATCGAGGTCGAGCTCGACCGGCTCATCGTGCGGGCGCTCGTGGCCGGCCGCGTGCTCCAGGTCAACGTGCGGCCGGGCGAGTACGTCGGCACCCCGGCCAATCAGCCGCTCGTGATTTTGGGCAACACCGACAAGCTGCACGTCCGTGTGGACATCGACGAGTACGACATCCCGCGGTTCCATGCGGGCCTGCCCGCCGTGGCCGTGCCGCGGGGCAACCTCCAGGAGAAGTATCCCCTCGACTTCGTGCGGGTGGAGCCGTTCGTCGTGCCCAAGAAATCGCTCACGGGAGACACGACCGAGCGGGTCGACACCCGCGTCCTCCAAGTCATCTACGAGTTCGACCCGGCGGGCAAGCCGCCGCTGTTCGTGGGGCAGCAGGTCGAGGTGTTCATCGACGTCGCCCAGACAAACGGGGCAGACTGAGCCGTTTCCCGGTGGCAAACCCGGGTTGCGGCGGCCTGTGGCGGCTGCGACATTCCCGTGGCTTCGATGACCGCATGTTCCCGCCCTTCCGCCGTGGCCGGACGGCGGTGCGCTTCGGCGCTCCGCGTGGCGGTCGCCTGCGCGCTGGTGGTGATGACGTCGTCCGCCCCGGGCGACGAACCGGCCGCGGCCGACGTGCCAGGCGGCATGTTTCTTCCCGCGCCCGACGGCTCGGCCCTCTGGCGGCAGACGCTCGCCACGATCTCGGCCGACTGGCCCGTGGTGCGGGCCGTCGAGCCCGACTTCTCGGCGGTGCCCCCGCGGCCAGGCCTGATCGAGTCGGCCTGGGTCGAGCCTCCCGGTGGAGCCCAGCCCGCGTGGCCCCCGAAGCGGCAGCGGGTCGTGGTTCGCGTGGTGCCTGCCGTCGGGGGCGTCTGGGTCGATGCCACGGTGCAGACCGAGTCGCTGGCGGAGCCGGTGGGCGGACGCAACGCCGTCGACCCAGCCGGCGGGTGGCGGCCTCAGGATCGCCCCGACAGTTTCACCGTCGAGCTTGCCGCCCGGCTCGCGCCCACCGCCGATCCGGTCTACTCCCTGCCGCCGTTGGAAGCGCAGGAGATGCTCGCCCCGCCCGCGGCGGACCTGCCCTGGTCGAAGAGCCGTGTCCCGCGGCTCTCCCGGGCCGGGCACAAGATTTGGGAAGACTATCGCAACTTCTACGACTGCCAGAGCCTCGTCTGCACCACGGCGGCATTCGGTGCCGGCGCGCTCATGGCCAACACCGGATTCGACGACACGATGCAGGCCGCGTGGCAGCGGGGAGTGGAGCCGACGAGCCTGGGGACTTTCTTCTCGGGCTGCAAGGACATCGGCGAGGGCCGCTACGCGCTGTCGGTCTTCGGCGTGGCGGCGGCAACGGGGCTGGTCTTCGAGGGCAACCCATTCGGGGACGTTGTGGGCGAGTGGGGCTCACGGTCGTTGCGGATGTTCGTGGTGGGGGCGCCGCCGGTGTACGTCCTCCAACTGGCCACCGGAGCGTCGCGGCCCTCGGAGAACGACGGCAGCAAGTGGCACTTCTGGAACGACAACAACGGCGTCAGTGGCCACGCCTTCGTGGGCGCGATCCCCTTCCTGGCCGCCGCCGAAATGGTGGAGAGCCCGCTGCTCAAGGGCACGCTCTACGTGTGCTCGACCTTCGTCGGCTTTTCCCGGATGACCACCGACTCCCACTACCCGTCCCAGGTGTTTCTGGGCTGGTACCTCGCCTGGGCCAGCGCCCGGGCGGTGGACGCCACCGAGATCCACTTCGCCGGCATGGAGGTGCAGGTGGTGCCGGTGCCCATCGGCGATCTCGGCGGCATCGGCATCACGACCGCCTGGTGACGGCCTTCCGGAGCCGGGGCAGGGCCGCCGCCGCGGCCAGGCCGATCGCCGCCAGGACCGCCGTGGTCGGCTCCGGCACCGCCTGCACGTTCCAGGCGACCCCGTAGGCGGTGTCGGTGACCGGGGTCCCGGCGAGATTGTAGATCTGGTCGAGCCCGGCGACGTGGAGGCTGTAGACGCCCGCTTCGGCCACCGCGAACCGCAGGAACTCGGTCGTGCTGTAGGTGGCGATCGAGCGGGCCACGAGTGCCCCGGCGCCGCCGTCGTCCCGCCAGACCTCGAGCGAGAGATCGCTCAGCGACACGTCGGCTGCTGACGCGAGCGTGCTGCCCACCGTCCGATCCGCGAACCACGTGAGCGAGGCCGTGAACGTGTCGCCCGCGGCCAGCGGTGTGCCGAGTTGGTAGACGTTGACGCGACCGCTTGCGGCGTCCGCGTCGGACAGCACGCTGCCGAGATCCCAGCCGCGGAGCTCGAGGCCCGTGCCGCCTCCCGTCCCGGGAACGCCGAGCGTGGTGCCGATCCCGGCGTAGATCGTCGTGAATCCGCCGATCGTCGTGCTGACAGGATCGCCGACGTAAACGCGATAGGTGGAGTCCAGGTCCAGGATGCCGGCCCCGCTGGCATGGTCGAGCGCCTGGGTCGTCGTGATCACGCCGTTGACCGTCGCCTGGCCGTTGGTCCACGCCGCGGGCTGCTCCGCTCCGGCCAGCAGGGCCGCCTTGATCACCCGCGGATCGAGCATCTCGGTCGGGGCGACGGCGGCTTCGACGAACAGCCGGGCCGCGTCCACCATCAGCGACGCCCCGCCGGCGACGACCGGGGCCGCGAAGCTCGTGCCCCCCATGCCCGGAATGTAATAGGTGCCGGCCCCGTTGGTACCATCCGTGCCCGACGTGTGGCCTCCCGTAAGGCCGCCGTAGAACGCCATCGTCAAAGGGTCGCCCGGAGCGGCGATGTCGACGGTGGGGCGGACATTGGGAATCGTGACCATCGTCGCCGGGTTGTAAAAGTCACCGGGGCCGCGGCTGGAGAAGTCGGCCACGACGCTGAAGGGCGGGGTCAGTTCGTCGCCGGTGAGAGCCGCCGCGGCGATCCCGTTGTAGCCCGAGGCGGGGCCCCCCACGGTGTTGGCCGTCGGCCCCTCGTTCCCGGCTGCCATCACCGTGACCACCTTGCCCTCCAGCGCGAGGGCGTCGATGGCGATCGTTTCGGTGACCTGTCCCGCGGAGTCACCGTATCCCCAACTGCTGTTGACCACGTCGGCCCGCCGTGTCGTTCCGCCGGTCACGATGCCAGTCCGCATCGCGGTCACGTAGGGGTAGAAAAAACTCGCGTCGCTGATGTCGAACGACCCCGTGAAGTCGTTGCCCGCGGTCGGGATCCAGGCCGTGGCGATCGAGCCGGACCAGAGCTGCGAAAGCGGGGCGATGCCATCCTGGTAGGTGTACTGCCCGGTGCCACCGATCGCCTGGCCGACGAACGTGGCGTGCCAGTCGAACTGGCCCAGTTGGGTGCCGCCCGCGGTCACGATCCCCGGGTCGGCGATGTACTGGGAGACGCGTCCGACGAGCGTCTCGTGCCCGTTCCAGATCGACCCGGCCTCGATGTTGGCCACCACCGCCCGGCTGCCGCCAAAGCCGAGCGTGTAAAACGTGTTCGCGCCCACGACGTCGTTGACGTACGCGCCGTTGAAGGGAGGATGGGTGCCGGACGTGCTGCCGACGATCGCTCCGACCTCAGCGGACGCCAAGCTGAGGAGCACCGCCAGAACCGCAGCCGAGCCGCGGATCATCAGTTGTGGGCCGCGCACGTACTCGCGACAGTTCGTCACGCTGCCTGCCCCCGGAAGGCGCCCCGCCCGGCGCTCTGCGGCGAGCCGCTCGCCACCCGACCTCGAGACTGGTCACCTCGACGGAGGCGGATCGCCTCGCCGTCGAGGTCAGGCCACCTCGACGGCCGGCTGACGCGTGGCCCGAATCATCTCGACCGTCACGGGCCGCACGAGGTAGCCCGCCACGCCCGAGATCAACGCCCGCTGCTCGTCTTCGATGGCGTACTCGTCGGAGACCACGAAGATGCCGGAACGCATGCCGTGGCCAACCCGATCGAGCGACACCGGCGAGCCGGACCGGAGCGGGTCGACGCTGCCCTGGAGCACGTGCGGCGAGAGCATCTCCAGGAGGTCGAAGCCCGACATGTCCGGGAGGTCGGACGCGACGAGCCAGACATCCGCCCGAAACCGTCGGGCGAGCCTGACCGCCGACCGTCCATCGACGCAGAAGTGGAGCCCCACCTCGCCGGCCTGGGCCGCCTGCACGAAATCGGCGTAGCGGTCACAGTTGGCGTCGACCACGACGATCTCCTTGATGCCAACCGACCGAAGCGTCGAGTCGTCGCTCGAGCGGATCGCGGCCAGTTCATTCGACAGGCGGTGGCGGGTGGTCATGGTTGTCTCTCCGGTGTTCAGGTCGTCAGAGGTGTGGTGCAAGTGATTCAACGCACGCCGGATCGGCGATCGCAGCGGATCAGGGCCTCGTCCAGGGAGCGGACGGCCGCGCTCCGACCGACCGGCCTGACATCGGCTGCGGCACGAAGATCACCTGCGGTTCGAGGTCGGCGACGAGCAGTGGCAGGGCCACCTTCGAGTTGCGAAACAGTTCAGCCGCGCGGTAGGTCGCGGCTCGGTCGCGGACGGGCACCGACTGCCGGACGTTGGCCCCGATGCTCGCCTTGACACTCGCGGTCGGTGTGGCGGCGTCCGTCGCGGCGGCCCGGTCATCGCCGCGGTCCGTCAGCGGCTCCATGTCGCCGATGTCCGCCAGCCCGCCGATGATGCTGCCAGCCTCGTCTTCGGCGGGGCAGCGGACTGCCACCAGCGCGATCAACGCCATCAGCGGAACGCTCCAGCGGAGAGCCGAAAACCTCATGAGACACCTGTGGATGAGAGGAGGAGTCGAGCCAGAACTGGAGACGATCAACCAGCCACCACGACCACGACAGCCGAAACCGCGAGCAGGAAACTCATGGCCAGCGAAGAAGCCGGAACCAGTGAGAGCGAGGACGGGCGGGACATGATGGAGTTTCCGAAAGGGTTTGGGCCGAAGGAACGTGGGAACCGAGCACCGCGATTCGTTGCCGCCCTCAGAGCAGCGACACGATGGACAGGAACAGAACGACGGGCATCGCACAGAACAGGACATCGGCCTGGGTCAGTGCCCAGCCACGACGGGCGGCCTGCATGGCCTCACGCGACGGATTCATGAGCGGACTCCTCTTGCAACTGCCTTGCCACCACGGACGGGCCACCGGCGCCACCCGTTGACCAGCCCGACTCCGGACTGGTGCGATTCGCACCACTGCGCCGTCGCCGCCCTTTACCAGTGCACTCGACGTGCCAAAACCAATCCGCGGCCTGAAATCTTGGGCCGAGAGGCCGAAAGTGCCTGCATTCAAAGGGCTTGCGGCTTCTGTGGCCGCGGCGATCCCGCCCTGGGGCCAATCGGGGCTGGAGCGAATCGCTCCAGGGTGCCGGTCGCCCGAGGCATGGGGTGGAGCGATTCGCACCACCCAGATCACCCCGTCCGCGGAGCGACCGCGGTCAGGGGGCCGACAGCACGCGCTCGACCGCGGCGGGGTCGATGCCATCGACGAGCTCGACGTGGCCGATGGCGTCGGGGAGGACGAAGCGGAGGCGGCCGTGAAGCGACTTTTTGTCGCGTCCCATGATCGCGATCAGCGTGGCCGGAGCGATCGCCCCGGCGGCCGCCGGATCGATCGGCAGCCGCAGATTCACGAGCAGCGTGTCCTGGCGGGCGACGACCGCCGTGTCGAGGCGGCCCAGCAAAGCGGCCAGTCGGGCGGCCCGAGCCATGCCGATCGCGACGGCCTCGCCGTGCAGGAGCCTGCCGTAGCCGGCCGCCGTTTCGTAGGCGTGGCCGAAGGTGTGGCCGTAGTTGAGGGCGGCCCGCAGCCCCGTGATTTCCCGCTCATCCTGCTCCACGACCTGCGCCTTGAGGCGGGCCGACCGCTCCACCGCCGAGCCCACGGCCCGCGGCTCCCGCGCCAGCAGGTCGCCGGCGTGCTCTTCGAGCCAGACGAAAAACGACGCGTCGAGGATCATGCCGTATTTCACGACCTCGGCGAGCCCGCTGATGTATTCGCGGTCGGGAAGCGTGGCGAGGGTGTCGATGTCGGCCACCACCCCCCGGGGCTGCCAGAACGCCCCGACGAGGTTCTTGCCCGCCTCGAGGTTGAGGCCGGTCTTGCCACCGATCGCGCTGTCGACCTGGGCGACCAGGGTGGTGGGGACGTGCCAGAGGGGGAGCCCGCGGGCGAACGTGGCGGCCACGAAACCGGCCAGATCGCCGACCACCCCGCCGCCCACTGCCACGATGTGCGTGCTGCGGTCAACGGCCAGGTCGGCCAGGCCGGCCCACAGCCTGGCGGCCGAGGCGACCGATTTGGACGACTCCCCTGAGGGCACCTCCAGCGTGATGGTGGCGACGTCGGCAGCCGCCAGCGAGCCGGTCACGCGGGCGGCGTGCGACCCGGCGACGGCCGCGTCGGCGATCACCACCGCCCTCCGGCCACCGGTCGCCGCCACGCGGCCGCCCACGGAATCGATCAGCCCGCCGCCGCAGGCGATCTCGTAGGAACGGTCGGTCGCATCGCCATGCAACTGCACCCGGATCGTGGCCACGGTCAGGTCACGCTTACCCGCTCGAGATCGGCAGGCGTGACGGTGATCACCCGGGCGAAACCCGTGTGCTGCCGGACGTAGTCGAGATCGGCCGCATCCGCGGGGGCGGCATGGAGGAGCGACTCGACCCGGGCCTTGTCACCGGCCGACCAGTCCTCGTAGGCGGCCGGCCAGACGGTGTGCTGCTCCACGACCAGGGCTTCACGGTAGGGATCGAAGGCGTTGGCCACGGACGATTCTCCTCGGACAGATCCTTGGGGGCACACGGCTACGAGGGCAAACCACTGAACGACTATCTTATAGCGAGCCCTGCGGCCCCGGGCGACCGGCGTTTCGTCGCCGCCTGCCGCGCGTCCCCGCGAGCCCCTGACCGTGTCTCAGCCCCGTCTGCCGCCGTCCGCCCCGGCCGGGCCGCTGCCCGCGTCGACCGCGACCGCGATCGGAACCCGGCTCGTGCTTGGGCTCGTGCTGCTGGCCCTGGGGCTGGCGGCCTTCGCCGTATGGTTTCAGTGGGGGCAGACGCGGCGATGCCTGGCCTTCTACGGGCCGGCGGCGGCCCGCAGCATCCAGGCGGCCCCGCGCGTGGAACTCTGGTCGCTGGCCGCCGATCGCGGGGGTGTCCGGGCTGAGTCGCGGCTCGACATCTCCCGCGCC
>Ga0214921_10010392_pt1 | contig 11525 bp, 9 predicted proteins | sample LL1505_MetaG_FD_177992 | JGI IMG/M metagenome (GOLD analysis project Ga0214921, IMG submission 177992) | Freshwater microbial communities from Lake Lanier, Atlanta, Georgia, United States - LL-1505 | ecosystem: Environmental > Aquatic > Freshwater > Lake | place: USA: Georgia | collected 2015-05-28
TTTACCCATCGCTTTACGCAACACATCCGCATCTCCTTTTGTAAAGCCAGCAATTTTTTGACTGAGTAACATCACCTGCTCTTGATACACTGTAATGCCATAAGTGTCTGCTAATATTTCCTCCATAATTGGAAGGTCATATTGAATAGTTTCACGACCATGTTTACGTTCCACGAAATTGGGGATATAAGCCATTGGGCCTGGTCGGTACAAAGCGTTCATCGCAATTAAATCGGCAAATTTATCGGGCTTTAATTCACGCAAATATTTTTGCATGCCCACGCTCTCAAATTGGAAAGTGGCATTGGTTTCTCCTCTTTGGTATAAATGAAAAGTGGTTTCATCGTCTAATGGAATGGTATCCAAGTCGATGGTGATGCCATGATTTTGTTTGATTAATTGCAATGCAGTTTTCAAAATAGATAGGGTCTTTAAACCCAAGAAGTCCATTTTAATCACACCAGCTTCTTCAATCACAGAGCCTTCAATTTGAGTGACCCATAAAGTAGAATCCTTTGCAGTAGCTACCGGCATGATCTCTGTTAAGTCACTCGGTGCAATGATGATGCCTGCAGCATGAATGCCTGTGTTACGAATAGATCCTTCCAAACGCTCTGCTTCGTGTAAAACTGCGGCTCTTAAATCATTGCCTGCATAAATTTCTCTTAGCTTTTTAATATTGTCAATATCATCTGACTGATAGCCTTCTTTTTCCGCTAAAGATTTTTCGCCTTCTTTCACTGTGATAGGTGCATGCAAACAACGATTGAGTTCGGTGCCTGGTTTATCAGGAACAAGCTTTGCTAATAAATTGGATTCGGACAAAGGAAGATCCATTACACGAGCCACATCTTTGATACTACTTTTAGCCGCCATGGTACCATACGTAATAATTTGTGCCACTTGTTCCTTACCGTATTTTTCTACCACATAATCAATCACTTTTTGACGGCCTTCATCATCAAAGTCCGTATCAATATCGGGCATGCTCTTACGGTCTGGATTTAAGAAACGCTCAAATAGTAATTGGTATTTTATGGGGTCAATATTGGTGATGCCAATACAATAGGCCACTACAGAGCCAGCAGCAGATCCACGGCCAGGGCCCACAAACACATCCATCTCACGGCCTGCTTTAATGAAATCGCTCACAATTAAAAAGTAACCAGCAAAACCCATAGTTTGAATGGTGAATAATTCAAAATCAATTCTTTCCTGAATTTCTGCAGTGATAGTATCGTATCTTTTATGTGCTCCTTCCCAAGTAATATGTTTTAAGAACTCCCACTGATTCATATTAGCATCCTTATGAATCTGAAAACTTTTTGGAATAGGGAAAGCGGGTAGGAGGATGTCTTTCTTTAAATTCAATACCTCTACTTTATCTACAATGGCATTGGTATTGTCAATGGATTCAGGGATATCATGAAACAACTCAATCATTTGCGATTGGGTCTTAAAATAAAATTCATTATTTGGGAACTTGAATCTTCTGTTTTTGATTTGAAGTTCGTCATTCACAAAATCATCGAAGCCTGGAGTAGATTGTTTTTCGCCTGTGTTAATACACAATAAAATATCATGCGCATTGGCATCGTCTTCGTTGATATAATGGCTATCGTTGGTTGCAATGACACTTACTTTATGTTTTTTTGAAAATTTGAGTAAGGTATTGTTGATGATTTCTTGTTCTGGTATTTGATGTCTTTGAATTTCGATATAATAATCGTCTCCAAATAAATCCAACCACCATTTAAATTCTTTTTCCGCTGCTTCCTCGCCATCCCTTAAAATAGCTTGAGGCACATGCGCACCAATACAACATGTTGTGGCTATAATGCCTTCGTGGTATTTTTCAATGAGTGCTTTATCGATTCTTGGATACTTGCTATACATCCCTTCAATGTAGCCTAAAGAAGTAAGTTTAATTAAGTTTTGATACCCTATAGCATTCTTAGCTAATAAGACTTGGTGAAAACGGTCGTCCTTATGTTCCTTTGTAAATTGTTTGATATGCCTGTCCTTCACCACATAAAACTCACAACCAACAATTGGTTTTACAGTAGGCGCTAAAATATCTTTGCCATTGTCATCCTTGCCAATCACTTTTGTATTCTTCCATGCCTGACTCACAAAATTAAATGCACCAAACATATTGCCGTGATCGGTAATAGCGAGTGCAGGCATTTCGTCCTTGATGGCTTTTTTATACAAACCATCAATGGATGCAGCACCATCTAGTAATGAATATTGGGTATGGACGTGTAAATGTGAAAATTTGGGCATTTCGGATACTGGGATAAGGCACAAATATCGTAAAAAAGGAGGGCTTGAGGGGGCTTAATTTTCCACAAAAATGGGTTAAAATTTGCTTGATTGAGGCAATTTTACTGTTCTTGACTTATCTTGCCGCTGATGCAAAATGGAAAGATTACCATATTAGGATGTATATTTTCATTGACGACTTTGTCAAGCTGCACGACTATGTCTAAGTTCACGCAGACAGTGAAAGCAAAAACAGCTCAAATAAAAACCACACCAAAAAGAAATTTACCCGCTGTGGTTACTATTGCAGAATCCAATAATGCATCCAATGAGACCATCGAGTTTCTGGACAATATATCGGTCAAGCCAGGTAGGGTCTTTTTAAAAAAAGCTTCGGATGCCCTAGAAGCTGAACCTGTTTTAGTTCGACAAGAAAGTTCCAATAAAATGCCGGACAATTTAACCGATGTAGAAAAATCCAATTGGTTACAATTAAAGTATTCCATTCAAATGGATATCGCGGTAGAATCAATCAATAACATACCCTTACTCCAAAAAATTGACGAGTGGTGGGGCACACCTTATGCATTGGGTGGTTCTAGTAAAAGAGGTGTGGACTGTTCTTATTTTACATTGGATGTGATGAATGCCATATACAAGACCAATTTAAAAAGAACAGCGGCAGAACAATACGAACAAAGTGAAAAAATTGACTGGTCAGATTTAAAAGAAGGAGATTTAATTTTCTTTAAAACGGATGGCAGTCGTTCTATTACCCATGTTGGAATTTACATGACCAACAATAAATTTGCACATGCATCCACCAGCCAAGGGGTTACGATAAGCGACTTGTCTGAACCTTATTGGCAGAAACGTTTATACAGTTTAGGAAGAGTGCTTAAAAACTAATTGACTCTTATAATTTTTCTCCTACTATTTTACCTCCTCTAATTTAAGGTAATATTGACTTTCGATTGTTTTTACAAAATCTTGTACATTAAAATTGGCATCCTGAATTAAGCGTTGTTGAGGCTGATAGTCCATTGGCATGAAACTATATTTTTTACCTAAATAATTAAAGTGCAGTGGTAAATTAAATCCAGGCACACAGTTCTTAAATTGATAAGTCAATATTTTTTCTTTTTCGTTGAAACTATAACTGAAAACTGGAATTTGAGTGGTTCTTAAATATTGATCAAATACTTTTTGAAAGCCAAAATTCGCGTGTAAAGAAATATAATTTTCAACTTGAGCTGTTGTAACCGTTTGGTGGTAAAACTGTTGATTCAATCCAATCAAAATACTTCTAAACAAACTATCATTATTGATAGCGTGACGAATGGTATGTAATAAATTAGCGCCTTTAGGATACATATCACCACTACCTTCTTGATTGATGCCATATTTACCAATGACTGGAATATCATTTTTAATATTTTTACGTAAGCCAAAATTGTATTCATCTCCCGCTTTTTTACCATAATAGTATTCTGTAAATAATGTTTCAGAATAATTGGTAAAGCCTTCGTGCACCCACATGTCTGCAATGTCTTTTGTTGTGATATTATTTGCAAACCACTCATGTCCACTTTCATGTACAATAATAAAATCCCATTTAAGACCCCAACCAGTGCCTGATAAATCTCGTCCTAAATAACCATTTTTAAATTGATTGCCATAAGCCACAGCGGACTGATGTTCCATCCCTAAATGTGGGCTTTGTACTAATTGATATCCATCCTCGTAAAATGGATAAGGGCCAAACCAATATTCAAAAGCTTCCAACATTTTTGGCACTTGTTTAAACTGTTCAACTGCTTTAGAAGAATCAGACCTCAGCACCCAATAACTCAGGTCTAAATTGCCTTTTAAACCTTTGTAGGTTTCCTTCCATCCTACATAATCTCCAATATAAGGGATGATATTGTAATTGTTAATTGGATTGGTGACCTGCCAACTGAAGCGTTTGTTATTACTCATGTTGACAAGGTTTGACTCCGCCACTTTTCTGCCATTACCAATGGCAATTAAGTTTTTATCCTTAGGCACTTGAATGGTTAATTGAGCGCCTTCCTCTGGTTCATCCGATTGATGGTCTTTACAAGGATACCAAACCGAAGCTCCTAGGCCTTGACAAGCCACTGACATCCAAGGTTGTCCATTGCTGTCTTTTTTCCATATCCATCCGCCATCCCAAGGTGGTCGTGTCGCTTCTTTTGGAATACCATGATAAAAGATGGTCAATCCAAATTGTTGTCCTTTTGGAATTTGTTTTTCTATTTGGGCAAGCGCAATATTATTGGATCTTGTAAATTGTAAACGAACTGTATTCAGATTGTCATTGATATTGGGCATTAATAAAATACTATCCACTACCAATGGTGCTTGTAAATCGATTTGAATTTGCTTTGAAGGCTCTACTGCCAAAGCTTTCCAGCTTACAACTCCAACAATTGATTTTGCTTCATAATTAGGCGTAACATCTATTACATATCTTTTAATATCAAACCAATCTCTGTTTTCATTTAAACTTCCACGCAGGGTATCTGCTTTTGTTAACACAGTTTGTGCTGTAGCCGATAACCCAATAAAAATGAATGATAATAAAATGGTTAATTGCTTCATATGAAAAATTGGTATTGAGTTTTAAAAGTACACAAAACCTAATTATTCATCCTCTTTTTTCATTTTATCCTTAAACACTTTTTCAAACTTGTCCAATTTTGGGCCAATCACATACCTGCAATAACCTTGGTTGGTATTGTTATTATAGTAGTTCTGGTGATAAGATTCTGCAGAATAGAATTTTGTGAATGCAGTTACCTCGGTAATAATTGGTTTGTCCCATGCTTTACTTGCATCTAATTCCTTAATGTATTTAAGTGCAATTTCCTTTTGATGTTCATTGTGGTAAAATACAGCCGATCTGTATTGAGGACCTACATCATTGCCTTGCTGATTGGGTGTAGTCGGGTCATGTGTTTTCCAAAAAACAGAAAGGATATCATCCAAGCTAATTTTAGTGGTATCAAATACAATCTGACAAACCTCGGCATGTCCTGTATTCTTTAAACAAACTTCCTCATAAGTTGGATTATCAACATGGCCACCGCTATAGCCACTAGTCACTTTAACCACCCCTTCTAAACGCTGATACACGGCTTCGGTGCACCAAAAACAGCCAGAACCTAATGTAATTGTTTCGGTATTTTCCATATTGACTTTTTGAATTTTTGCTTGTTTTTTGGGCGTTTGAGCACAGGCATAAAGCGAGATCACGCTTAATAATGTCGCTGTGATGTATTTGATTGTTTTCATATAAATAAGTATGCTTGAAATTACAACAAATCATAGACCAATTTGTTCTAATGCTGTTAATGTTTATTTAACTAAATTTGCATCCATCGACCCCATGAGAGTATATCCTGACAACGCCCTTTCCCAATTAGAATTTGATAAGATCAAGACCATCTTACTCAATTACTGTCAATCCACCATTGGAAAGGAGCAGGTAGAGGCGATGCGCATCCACACGCATTTAAATTTTATTCAAATTACTTTAAGACAAACACAGGAATACCAATTCATTAAGCAGGCCAACCAGTATTTTCCAAGTGATTTTATTTTAGATATTAGGAAGGATGTGAAGCTATTGGGCATCCCAGGGGCACAACTCACAGGCGAGCAGTGGTTATTGTTGCGCAAATTGGTGGACCATATGGGTCAATTGTTTAAATGGTTTGACGCAGAAAGGCAAGCAGCATACAGTCATTTGTATTTAGTCATTGCAGAAAGTTATTTTGAAAAAACAATCATTGAATCTATCGACGACGTGATTGATGATAGAGGATTGGTCAAAGACAATGCCTCCGAAGATTTGGCCAAGATTAGAGCACAATTGCATAAAAAAAGACAGGAGTTAAGACGCATATTTGAAAAAGTATTGGGTCGTTTGGCAAAGTCTGGTTATACAGCAGATATTGATGAGAGTTTTAGCAATGGCCGTCGTGTGGTAGCTGTGTTCTCGGAATACAAGCGTCAAGTGAAAGGTTTTTTACATGGTGAAAGTGATAGCCGAAAAACAGCTTTCATAGAACCCGAAGAAACCATTGAACTCAATAATGAATTATTTAGTTTAGAACAGGATGAAACCAAGGAAGTGCAAAGGGTCTTAAGACAATTAACGTCTCAACTCGCTCCATACTCGAGTTTATTGATGGGTTATTTGCAAATGATAGGGTTGTATGATTTTATCAAAGCCAAAGCCTTGTTGGCGATTGACATGAATGCGCACTTGCCCGTGGTCGAAAACAAAGCCACATCCCATTTAATACAAGCTTACCATCCTTTATTGTATATGTATAATAAAGCATCTGGTAAAAAAACAATCCCAGTTAATTTAGAATTGGATGACGAAGCAAGAATATTAATTATTAGTGGACCCAATGCTGGCGGAAAGACTGTGTCCATGAAAACATTGGGATTGAATCAAGTGATGTTACAATCTGGTTTATTGGTGCCGGTGCATCCCGATTCTCAAATGGGTATCTACAAGCAATTGTTTATTCAATTAGGGGATACACAAAATTTAGCATTTGAATTAAGTACCTATAGTAGTCATTTGACGCACATGAAGTACTTTATAGAAAATGCCAATGGGAAGACCTTGTTTTTTATAGATGAATTAGGAAGTGGGTCTGATCCGCATTTAGGTGGCGCATTTGCCGAAGTGATTTTAGAGGAGTTGTCTCATAAACATGCACAAGGGATTGTGACCACGCACTATTTGAATTTAAAAGTGATGGCCAACCACAATAAAGGCATTGTGAATGGCGCCATGCAATTTGATGAAGTCAAATTAGAACCCTTGTATCAGTTGGTGATTGGCAAGCCAGGAAGCTCTTACACTTTTGCCATTGCTGAAAGAATAGGCTTGCCTAAACATTTAATTAATCGCGCAAGAAAATTAGTAGACACGCATCATTTTGAGTTGGATAAATTGTTGAACAGAACAGAACAAGATTTACAATTGGTGCAAAAGGAACGTAAGGAATTGCATAAATTAATAAAAGAGAATGATGCGCTTAAATTAGAGTTGAATAAAACCTTGGATAAAGAAAAGCATTTACAGCAAATAGCGCTATTAAGAGAACAGAATAGTGTAGCAGAGGAGAAGTTCAGTTATTTAAAAGAAATGGAGCGTAATTTAAAGCAGATCGCTTTGGATTACAAAAAGTCGGATAAGAAGGAAGAAGTGATGAAGACCTTGTACAATTTGCTGTTTAAAAAGAACGATGCCATTGTGATTAATAAATTGGCTAAGAAAGTGGATAAACAATACAAGGAGTCTGCTTCACCAATCGTTGTAGGTTCCACTGTAAAGTTGAAAAAGAATTATCAAGTGGGCGAAGTCATTGGATTTAAAGGAAAGCGAGCGATTGTGAAAGTGGGGCAGTTGCCAATGAATATTGAGATAGAAGATTTATTAGTGGTAGAAAAAATAAAAATATGATACTTGACGAACTCTCTGAATTAAATAAATACGTAGCGGTACATCCTAGATTCGCTACTGCCTTTGATTATATTTTGAATACCAATTTCGATAAGCTACCTGTGGGGAAAAAAGAAATTGATGGAAAAAATATTCTGGCAATTATATCAGACGAGGATGCTGTGCCAATGATGGAATCTTGTGCAAATTTTGAATGCCATAATACCTATATTGATATTCAAGTATGTTTTAATGGCGTGGAAACGGTGGGATGGAAATCAAGAAACACCTGCGTTGAACCAAGAGGCACCTATGATAAAGAAAAAGATGTTTTATTTTTTGAAGATGCACCAGATCATTTTTTCAAATTGCATCCTGGACAGTTTGGTATCTATTTTCCAAATGATGTGCATGCACCGATGATAGGGGATGGAAGGATCAGAAAATTAATTTTGAAAGTGAAAGCGGATTAGTAAGACCTAAATGATATTGAATAATTTTGGTTCAATCTCATCCAATTTAAAAGTGTAAGTTCCTCTTTTTAAATCTCCAACAAATAAACAAGTTCTTCTTGTATAGCCAGTGATTTTACCTTGTTGTAATACATGACCTTGACTGCAAATAATCTGGTAAGATTTTTTGTCAGTGCCTTGGCCAGCAAATTGAATTTCTAAAATGCCGTCTTTAACATTTTCGGTAATAGTAAACATGTTTCACGTTTAACTTAGGTTTCAAGGGAAATACAAAAATAAAATTAGAGCTTTTTATCTTTAAATATTTTTAATAAATATTATTTTATGATTAATATGCTAAGTATCTTTAAATCAACCTTTTAATACTATTGATCTATTTCTTTTAAAAACTTAAATCACTAAATTTTCTTTAAATTTACATAAAATTCTAAACTCAGTAACATGAAAAAATCGCTTTTTATTATTATGATGTTTTTTGCTTTTGTGCCAGTATTTGCTCAAACAGCACCTGCAACTTCGCAAGTCCAAAAGGACATCAATAAAGTATTGAAGTTTACCAATGATAATTATAATATGGGAACTATCCCTTATGGTAAGCCCACTGAATTTGTTGTTACCATAGAGAACATCAGTGCTGCGCCAGTTACTTTAAACAATGTACAAGTAAGTTGTGGTTGCACTACACCAAAATTTCAAGCTGGTGCGGTGATTGCTCCTGGTCAAAAAACAACAGTGACTTTAGGCTTTAACGGCTCTGCGATGGGGAATTTCTCAAAAAGTGCGACCATCTTTTTAAGCGATAATTTAATTAAGACAGTGACTTTTTCTGGAGTTGGGGTTCAGCAGTAAAAATCTTCTTAGACTATTATATGAAAGGCTACCTAACTGGTGGCCTTTTTTGGCAAAGACTTTTACTATCAAAAGGGATTGCCGTCGTTGCTCTCTGGCATCCTTTTGGGGAAAGAGGAAATTTCCAATTAAAAGGATTGCCGTCGTTGCTCTCCGGCATCCTTTTTGGGGGCGCAAACAAATTCAAAACCTGCGGCTTCGCCGCTGTTTTTTGTGTCTATCATCTTCGCTCAAGCGAGCTTGGCTCGATATTAGACACAAAAAAACCACGTAATGACGTGGTTTTGAATTCGTTTGGCGGAGAGAGAGGGATTCGAACCCCCGGACCTGTTACAGTCAATAGTTTTCAAGACTATCGCAATCGACCACTCTGCCATCTCTCCGCGGCAAATGTAGGAAGGGAAAAGCAATTTTGCAAAAAAATGGCCAATTTATTCATGAATTCAATAGTTCTAATTACTTGACTACCATGTATCTTTACAAAAAAGGACCAAGTGAGAGAATTAGCTGCTTTAAATCAATTTTTCTGGAAATATAGATTTCGTTTTTTTATTGGAATCCTATTGGTGATAGCAACCAATTATTTGGCTGTTTTAGCCCCACAAATAACTGGTTATGTGGTAGGATTGGTTCAAGCAAAACTACCGGGCGGCAAGCCTGTTTCTGGGGTGCCAAATGACTTACTAATAAAAGCAATAGCAGGAATTAGCGCAACCAATCATTTTAGTTTTGGCTGGTTGATTACCTTTTGTAGTATCACCATTTTAATCTTAGCCATCTTAAGAGGTGTATTCATGTTTTTTATGCGTCAGACCATTATTGTCATGAGTAGGCATATTGAATATGACCAAAAAAATCAGGTGTACGAACATTACCAAGCTTTAGATACCGAATTTTATAAGACCCATAGTACAGGTGACTTAATGAGTCGTATTACAGAAGATGTGAGTCGTGTAAGAATGTATACCGGCCCCTCCTTAATGTATTTAATCAACTTAATTTCTTTGATTGGTTTTTGTTTGTACAATATGTTCTCAAAGGATCTAAGGCTGAGTTTATATGTACTTTCTCCTTTGCCTATTTTAGCGATTACGATTTATTTAGTGAATAGCATCATCAATAAAAAGAGTGAAGAGATACAAGGTCAATTATCAGATTTAACCACCAATGCGCAAGAATCTTATTCAGGAATCAGGGTCATTAAATCTTTTGTGCAAGAAAAAGCCATGTTGGGTTTCTTTAAAACCAATAGTGAATTGTACCGAAAAAATGCAGTGAGCTTGGCGAAAGTAGAAGCTTTTTACACGCCTACGATGGCTTTAATGATTGGACTTAGCACTTTATTAACCATTTATTTAGGTGGATTACAAGCCATTAAAGATCCAAGTCAAATTGGAACCATTGTTGAGTTTGTAATCTATATCAATATGTTGACATTTCCTGTGAGTGCAATTGGTTGGACTGCTAGTATGATACAAAGGGCTGCAGCATCTCAAAAAAGATTGAATGAATTTTTGTCCATTGAACCTACTATCAACAATGAGGGCACTCAAAAAATAGATCAAATAAAAGGGGATATACAATTCAAAAATGTGGACTTTATCTATCCTCATTCGGGTATTAAAGCCTTGAATAACTTTACTTTAGACATTCAGGCTGGACAAAAAGTATTGATACTTGGTAAAACTGGTTCTGGAAAATCATCCATCGCGCAAGTACTGAATAGAATGTATCATGTCAATCATGGACAAGTTTTGGTAGATGGGTTGCCAATTGAATCTGTTGATTTTACTTCATTAAGAAAAAGAATTGGGTATGTGCAACAGGATGTGTTTTTATTTAGTGATACCGTAAAAAATAATATTCAGTTTGGATTGGAATCATCCGATGAGACTATCAAAGCAGCCGCAAAATCGGCGCATATTTTAAATGAAATAGAACAATTGCCAGCAGGTTTTGAGACGATGGTGGGGGAGCGTGGGACAACATTAAGCGGAGGACAAAAACAAAGAATATCTATTGCCAGAGCAATCATAAAAAAGCCAGACTTATTTATTTTTGATGATTGCTTGAGTGCCGTGGATGCGAATACTGAAAAAACAATTTTAGCGAATCTGAGTAAATTCATGCAAGATAAAACTGCTTTGTTTATCACCCACCGTATCTTCTTCAATTTCCATTTTGACCTCATCATTTACTTACAAGACGGGCATATAGCAGAATCAGGAACACACGAAAGCTTGTTAGCTAAACAGGGCTTATATGCCGATCTCTACCAAACTCAATTGAGCCAAAATAAGCCTCATTTAGTTTAGGCATGATTTTATGAATAATCAACAATTTTTTTAAATTTTCATAAACATTTTATATTTTAGCCTTAGATTATATTTAACTAAAATTGATATCGTGGAATACGAAAACAACGACAAAAAGATTGAGAGTGTATT
>Ga0214921_10010393_pt1 | contig 11523 bp, 10 predicted proteins | sample LL1505_MetaG_FD_177992 | JGI IMG/M metagenome (GOLD analysis project Ga0214921, IMG submission 177992) | Freshwater microbial communities from Lake Lanier, Atlanta, Georgia, United States - LL-1505 | ecosystem: Environmental > Aquatic > Freshwater > Lake | place: USA: Georgia | collected...
CTCGACAAAATTTTGAAGCGGACAAAGTCACAATCCTTGGCGGAATCCGTTTAGGTCTTACACAAGGTGGGCCAATTGCAATCCAAGTGGGTAACTCAGAGTGGCCAAAATGGGAAAAGGTAATGTCTGCCGATCCTGTCCCGGAAGTGGAAATCAAAGACTTAGCACGCAATGCACCGTTAACTCGACCACGTCCAGGTCATGCCGATTTAGTTGGAATGCAGAAGTATGATTTAAATGATGCAAGACCAATTCTGGAACGAGCAAGTGCCCGTGAAACTGCTTCTCGTGTTGCACTTGGCGCGGTTGCGCGAAGTTTCCTTGAGCAGAGTGTTGGCATAACGATTTTGTCTCACGTTTTATCTATCGGAAAAGCTCGCGTGAGTGATAACTATGAACTTCCTGATGCGAAGGACATGGCAAGAATTGATATGGATCCTGTTCGCTGCGCTGATGCAACAACGAGTGCGGCAATGATTAAGGAAATTGAAGCAGCCCACGCAGATGGCGACACTTTAGGCGGAGTAGTTGAAGTTTTAGCTTTTAATATGCCACCTGGATTAGGTTCACATGTTCACTGGGACCGCAGACTTGATGCTCGTTTAGCGGGCGCTTTGATGGGGATTCAAGCCATTAAGGGTGTTGAAGTTGGAGATGGTTTTGAAACTGCAACGCGACGTGGCTCAGTTGCACACGATGAAATTCAAAAGAATAAGCAAGGCAAGATCGTTCGCCGCACTGATCGAGCTGGCGGAACTGAAGGTGGAATGTCTAATGGAGAAGTTCTACGCGTTCGAGCAGCGATGAAGCCCATCTCCACAGTTCCTAAGGCTTTAGACACTATCGATGTTGCTACAGGTGAGAGCGCTAAAGCAATTAATCAGCGCTCTGATGTGTGCGCCGTTCCTGCTGCAGGAGTAGTGGCAGAGGCAATGGTGGCACTAGTTCTGGCCGAAGCAGTACTTGAAAAATTCGGTGGTGATTCAGTAACCGAAACACGCCGTAATTTCACTAGCTACATGCAGAACCTGAACTTTTCATAAAGATGCCTCGCCTTATATTGATCGGGCCTCCAGGTTGCGGTAAATCAACTGTGGGAGCGGCGTTAGCTCAAAAGCTTTCCATTGATTTCATCGACACCGATGTGGCAATTGAATCTTCATATGGCCACAAGATTTCAGATATCTTTGTTGATAAAGGTGAAGAATTCTTTCGAGATTTAGAATTCAAGGTTCTCGGCCAGTCTTTGACAGTGAAGGATTGTGTTCTGTCCCTTGGTGGGGGAGCACCGATTGCACAAAGAGCTCAGGAGATTCTTAAAACGACAAAAGCGTCTATCTGCTTTTTGGATGTTTCATTAGCAGTTGCCGCACCAAGAGTGGGCTTTAACCGAGATCGACCACTGTTGCTAGGCAACCCACGGGCACAATGGCAATCACTTGCAGAGACACGTAGACCAATTTATGAATCTTTAGCTGGCTTTGTCATTAAAGTTGATGCCATGTCTGTTGCAGAAGTTGTTGACGCGATTGTAGAGAAATTATGATTCACACTATCCGAGTCAATGCAGAACATGAGTATGAGGTCGTCATTGGTTGCGATTGGCAATCTACTCTCAAGCAATCACTGGATGCCTATACGCGCGTAGCCCTTGTTTATTCATCAGCTATGCGTGAACAAATCAAGGGATTTCAACCAGAGAATACAGAAATTCATTATTTTGAAGTCTCAGATGGTGAAGGAGCAAAGACCTCCTCTTCTCTGCAATCTTTATGGAACTGGTTAGGCGCTGCCGGCTTCACTCGCTCTGATGCCGTTGTTGGAATAGGCGGAGGAACAATCACTGATTTAGCTGGCTTTGCAGCCGCATCCTGGTTGCGTGGTATCGACTGGATTGCCGTTCCTACGACAGTAGCTGGAATGGTTGATGCGGCAATCGGTGGAAAAACTGGAATTAATAGTGATTATGGAAAGAATCTGATCGGTGCTTTTCATTCACCTCGCAAAGTTCTTATAGATATGTCTTGGTTGAAAACTCTTGGTGATAGAGATTTTGCAGCAGGGTTGGCCGAAGTAGTGAAGTGTGGCTTTATCGTGGATGCGCAGATTCTGAATTTGCTTAAGGGCAAAAACCTGAGTGCGATTCGAAGTGATGTGGCTTTGGTGCAAGATTTGATAACTCGATCTGTAGCAGTCAAGGCCCATGTTGTTGCAAGTGATTTCAAGGAATCATTCGGGCGCGAAGTACTCAATTATGGACACACATTAGGTCACGCTATTGAAATCCATAGCAAATATTCGCTGCGCCATGGTGAAGCAGTATCCATCGGTCTAGTCTTTGCTGCCCAATTGGCTGGCGTTAAGGGATTGCTGGATTCAGAGACTATTGCAGCTCATGAGCAGATTTTGAATGGAATCGGCCTACCAACTAAATATCCAAGTGATTCTTGGCAACATCTTTATCCACTGCTTGCTTTAGACAAAAAATCGCGGGGGCATCAACTGCGTTTCGTCGCCTTGAGTGGCATAGGTAAGACCGTGCGCATTGAGGATGCAAATGAAAGCGAACTCCGCACCGCGTATGAGAGAATTAGTTCATGAAGATCATGGTTATCAATGGCCCAAATTTGGCCCGTCTAGACATACGTGACTCTTCAATTTATGGTGACCTCAACTACGCTGAACTGAAATCTTTAATCGAAACCACAGCAGATTCTGCAGGGATGCAAGCCGATGTTCGACAGAGCAATGATGAGGCAACAATTATCGGCTGGTTACATGAAGCCGCTGATGCGAAGTTACCGGTCATCATCAATCCAGCGGCGTTCACACATTATTCTTATGCAATCCGTGATGCTGCAGAGCTTTTAAAGGCGCCACTTATTGAAGTGCATTTATCAAATCCAATGGCACGCGAAGAGTTTCGTCACACATCAGTAATTTCTGGTGTGGCCACAGGGACAATCGCCGGATTTGGTCCTAATTCCTATGTTTTAGCTATTAACGCCCTCAAATCCTTGCTTGGCTAAGTTGAAAAATCACCCGGCAAATACGGGTATCCTTTACCCCTTGTCATTGACAATCAATGGCCGAAAATAATCGCCTACAGACATGAGTGGAGCTTGAATCGTGGCAACAACAGCTGATCTAAAAAATGGAATTACTCTTGAGATTGAAACCCAGCTTTGGACAGTCGTTGAATTCCAGCATGTAAAGCCAGGCAAGGGCCCAGCATTCGTCCGTACAAAGCTGAAGTCAGTTCTGACTGGAAAAGTTATTGATCGCACGTTTAACTCTGGTGTGAAGATTGAAATCGCAATCTTGGAAAAGCGCGATATGCAGTATTTGTATAAAGAGGGCGATGACTTCGTATTTATGGATAGTAAGACTTTCGATCAGATGACGATTCCTATGGCGGTTGTGGGGGATATGGCTAACTACATGCTTGAAAACACTGATGCAGTAGTTGCAATTAATGAAGGAAATCCTCTTTACATTGAATTAGCTGCATCAGTTCCTTTGCGTATTACATACACAGAGCCAGGAATTCAAGGTGATCGCTCTTCTGGTGGAACTAAGCCAGCAACTGTTGAAACTGGAATTGAAATTCAAGTCCCACTCTTTATCAAGCAGGATGAGATTGTCATGGTTGATACACGTGATGGGTCATACCAAGGCCGCGCCAACTAGTGTCTGCTCGCAGTAAAGCAAGAAAGCAAGCCCTGGACCTGCTTTTCGAAGCCGATATCCGTGGCACCAATTCTTTAGATACTCTCAACGCTAGGGATATTGTTGAAGAGGGACCTGATGCAAGACCAATCCGTGAATACACTCGCTCACTTGTAGTTGGTGTAAACGAGAACACACGAAAGATTGATGAACTCATCACTACCTATGCCCAAGGCTGGGATATGGATCGACTTCCAAACGTTGATCGCAATATCTTGCGTCTAGCTATCTATGAGATTTTATGGGCAGCAGATATTCCAGATAGCGTAGCTATTGATGAAGCGTTGAGTTTAGCGAAGGAACTATCTACCGATGACTCTTCCGGTTTTATCCATGGAGTTTTAGGTCGAATTTCATCACTTAAAGAGAATTTGTCCCTTTAGCTTCACATAGCAGTTTATTCTGGGCCAGATAGAGTCTGAGCTCCTCGTCGCTGCAGCCTATGGTGATTGTCAGATATTCGATATCACTTGTGCGCAAAGAGAGAACTTCACCATTAAAATCTTGTCTCTCCTTTATTATGCCAAAGAGAAATGAAAAAAGGATTTTCTGAGTCAGGCTTTGAGTAGTAGATATGACCGAAAGCTCTCGGACTCTTCGTAGATCCATCACAATCTTGTGCGTGAGGCCTTGAGTGGGTGAGTGTCCAGTTAAGAGATATGACAGAGGCACTTCGTAGAAATTCGATAGCTCGGATGCTTTCTTCACACTCAATGTTCTATCGCCACGTTCATAGGAGCCAAGGGCGACTGCGCGTAATTTCTTGTGGCTTTTGCTTTCAACATCGGCCAAGGTCAGATTGCGTGAAAGGCGTATTGAGCGAAGTCGTGCGGCTATTTCTTCCATTTCTATGTTCATGGGGACAGGCTAGGCATGTCATGCCACACCCATTTTGGATATCCACAGAGGCCAGAGGTTGCTGATATAGTCACCCACGCATCCTTTAACGACCCATCCTGCGAGGTGGGGAAGGAGATTTACATGAGCGTAGCCCTGTCCGCACAGGATATTTCACGTGCGTTGACACGCATTTCCCATGAGATTTTAGAAAAGAATCATGGCTCATCTGACATTACTGTCTTAGGTATTCCAACTCGGGGTGCTCACCTTGCTGCCCGTATCGCAGCGATTATGAGCTCTATTGAAGGAAAAGACATTGCCCACGGAACTTTAGACATCACCTTATACAGAGATGATCTACGCCTTCGTGCACCACGGGCGATCATGCCTACATCGATTCCACCTACAGGGATTCAAGGACGAGATGTCATCCTGATTGATGATGTTTTGTATTCAGGTCGCACAATTCGCGCAGCATTGGATGCACTCGGTGAAGTTGGACGTCCACGCACGGTGCAATTAGCTGTGCTAGTTGATAGAGGACATCGCCAACTACCTATTCGAGCAGATTTTGTGGGCAAAAACCTTCCTACTTCAGAAAAGCAATCAATAAGAGTAGCGCTGACGGAAATTGATGGCGTCGACGAAGTCGTTATCGAAGGGGAGGCAAACTAATGCGTCACCTCCTCTCAATCAACGATCTGAGTGCAATAGACGCAATCGGAATTTTGGACACAGCAACCGAATTAGCACGCATCAATGATGGACAGGTAAAGAAGCTTCCAACACTTCGTGGGCGCACAATCGTCAATCTTTTCGCAGAAGATTCCACCCGCACAAGAATCTCATTTGAAGCTGCGGCTAAGCGTCTTTCAGCCGATGTTATTAACTTCAGTGCTAAAGGTTCAAGTTTGAGCAAAGGTGAATCTCTCAAAGACACTGCACAAACTTTGCAAGCTATGGGCGCAGATGCTGTGGTAATTCGCCACTCTGCATCTGGTGCTGCCCAGCGCTTAGCAGATCTTGAATGGATGTCGGGAAGTGTCATTAATGCCGGTGATGGTACTCACGAACACCCTAGCCAAGCCCTCCTTGATGCGTTCACTATTCGTAAACATCTTGGTAAAGGAGCAAGTGATCTGACGGGATTACGCGTTGCGATAGTTGGCGATGTCTTACATTCACGTGTAGCTCGCTCAAATGTGTTACTACTTTCAATGCTAGGCGCAGATGTTGTTCTAGTTGCTCCACCAACATTGCTTCCCGTTGGCGTGGAAAGTTGGCCAGCAACAATTTCATATGATTTTGATTCAGTTATTCCTAATGTTGATGCAATCATGATGCTGCGCGTGCAGCAAGAGAGAATGACTGATCTCTTCTTTCCTAATTCTCGTGAGTATTCACGTTACTTCGGTCTTAATTCAGAACGTATGTCAGCAATGGCAAAGCACGCAATTGTTATGCACCCAGGACCTATGAACCGTGGATTAGAAATTGCTGCAGATGTTGCAGACAGTGCGCGCTCAGTTATCGTAGAACAGGTAACCAATGGTGTAAATGTGAGAATGGCTATTTTGTATGTTTTGCTCGCAGGTGGGCCTTTAGAAGTTGGGAGCAACTAATGAGTGCGCTACGTTACTTACTTAAAGGCGGGCAGATTCTGGGTGGCAAGGCGGCAGATCTTCTTATAGCTGATGGACGAATTGCAGAAATCTCAGCATCAATATCCGATAAAGATGCAACTGTGATTGAGCTTAAAGGCAGCATAGTTTTACCTGGACTTGTTGATCTACATACTCACCTGCGTGAACCAGGACGAGAAGATAGTGAAACAGTGGCAAGTGCAAGCCGTGCTGGTGCAAAGGGTGGTTTCACTGCACTTTCTGCAATGGCTAACACCTCACCAGTTGCAGATACTGCAGGTGTTGTTGAGCAGGTGTATCGCTTAGGACAAGAGGCCGGATTTGTTGACGTGTTTCCTATCGGAGCAGTCACTCAAGGACTTCACGGTGAACAACTCTCTGAAATCGGTGCAATGGCTGATTCAGTTGCCCGTGTTCGAGTTTTTAGTGATGATGGAAATTGCGTCTTTGACCCTCTAGTGATGCGCAGAGCGTTGGAATACATCAAGAAATTTGATGGAGTAATTGCTCAACATGCACAAGAGCCGCGCCTAACAGTTGGTTCTCAAATGAATGAAGGAATCATCAGTTCAAAGTTGGGCTTAAAGGGCTGGCCAGCTATTGCTGAAGAAGCAATTATTGCCAGGGATGTTTTACTGGCCGATCACGTGCAATCACGTTTACACATTTGCCACGTCACAACAGCCGGGGGAGTTGAAATCATTCGCTGGGCGAAGGCACGTGGAATTCAAGTAACGGCCGAAGTTACTCCTCACCATTTGTTGTTGACAGATGATTTGGCTAGTTCGTATGACCCTGTATTTAAGGTCAACCCTCCACTTCGTACCAGCAAAGATGTGATGGCCCTTCGCGAAGCGCTAGCCGATGGCACGATAGATATCGTCGCTACGGACCATGCTCCTCACACAAATGAAACTAAAGATTGTGAATGGGCAGAAGCATCATTTGGAATGATCGGATTAGAAACAGCTCTCTCAATCGTTAACAAAACCATGGTGGGGAGTGGATTAATGGATTGGGCCGCAGTTGCAGATCGCATGTCAACGGCACCTGCACGTATCGGTCGCTATTCAAACCACGGACAAAGCTTAACTGTTGGTTCTGCCGCACATATCACTGTGATTAATCCAACCAAGAGTTGGGTTGTAGATCGCGATTTGGTTGTATCTAAGAGTCGCAATACTCCATACCATGGCTATGAATTACCAGGCTTGGTTACTCATACATTCTTTGGTGGTCGCGCAACGATGCTTGATTCAAAAGTTATAGACAAGGTGGTGCAGAAATGACACAAGCATTCCTTGTTTTAGATGACGGCAGAATCTTTGAAGGTCGTTCTTGGGGTGCCGCTGGTCGCACATTCGGTGAAGCAGTATTTCAAACTGGCATGACTGGGTATCAAGAAACTTTAACTGATCCTTCGTATCACAAGCAGGTTGTTGTTATGACTGCCCCGCATATCGGTAACACTGGCATGAACACACAAGATAATGAATCTTCAAAGATTTGGGTCGCCGGCTTTGTAGTGCGCAATCCCTCAACTCAGACATCTAATTGGCGCTCTGAGAATGATCTCGAGGCCGAATTAATCTCGCAGAACGTTGTTGGAATTCAAGGCGTTGATACTCGCGCCATCACTCGTCACCTGCGTGATCGTGGTGCAATGCGTGTTGGAATCTTCTCCGGACTTGAGCTCACACGCGAAGAGATGGTTGTTGAAGTGCGTAAATCTCCTCAAATGGCAGGTGCATATCTTGTGAAGGATGTTTCGACTCCAAAAACATATGTTGTTCCAGCCATTGGCAAGAAGAAATATGTTGTAGCTGCCTTGGATCTTGGAATTAAAGCTGCAACACCAAGAATGTTGGCCCAGCGCGGAGTTGAAGTGCATGTCATGCCTCATGATTCAACTTTTGAAGAGATTCAAGCAATTAATCCTGATGGATTTTTCTTATCGAATGGTCCTGGCGATCCAGCCACTATGACAGAGACAATCGAGCTAGTTCGAACTGTCTTAGCTGCACATATCCCTATCTTTGGTATTTGTTTTGGGCATCAGATTTTGGGCCGCGCTCTTGGTTTTGAAACGTATAAGTTGCAGTTCGGTCACCGAGGAATTAATCAACCAGTCATTGATAAGAACACGCAGAAGGTTGAGATTACCGCCCATAATCATGGTTTTGCATTGAAGGCACCGACTGATGCCCAGTTCACAACTGTGTATGGACCTGGGGAAGTTACCCATGTCTGTTTGAATGATGGTGTTGTTGAAGGATTGCAACTATTGGAAGGCGCAGCATTTTCTGTTCAGTATCACCCTGAAGCTGCAGCCGGACCGCACGATGCTGCCTATCTCTTTGATCGCTTTATTGATTTGATGGGGAAGAAGGTGAAGGCCTAATGCCTCTAGATCCTTCGATTAAAAGTGTTTTAGTTATTGGAAGTGGTCCAATTGTTATTGGTCAAGCATGTGAATTTGATTATTCAGGCACACAGGCTTGTCGCGTTCTTCGAGCTGAAGGTATTCGAGTTATTTTGGTCAACTCAAATCCGGCAACAATCATGACCGATCCAGAGTTTGCAGATGCAACATACATCGAACCTATTACCCCTGAAATCATTGAACAGATAATTGCGCTGGAAAAGCCAGATGCGGTTCTTGCAACTCTAGGTGGTCAAACAGCTCTCAATGCTGCAATTGGTCTTTTTGAACGCGGAACATTAGCTAAGTATGGGGTAAAACTTATTGGCGCTGATGTTGATGCAATTCAACGTGGTGAGAACCGTGAATTATTTAGAGGAATTGTTGAGAAAGTCGGGGGAGAGTCAGCCAAGTCAATTATTTGCCACACAATGGAAGAGATTTTCGCTGCAGTTATTCAACTCAACTATCCAGTTGTTGTGCGCCCATCTTTTACCATGGGTGGTCTTGGTTCAGGTATAGCTTTTAATGAGGAAGAACTCTCACAGATTGCAGGGGCTGGTCTGCGCCATAGCCCAACATCTGAGGTTCTGCTTGAAGAATCAATTTTGGGCTGGAAAGAGTATGAACTTGAAGTAATGCGCGATCACAAAGACAACGTGGTCATTGTTTGCACTATTGAAAATCTTGATCCGATGGGCGTTCACACGGGGGATTCCATCACCGTTGCACCAGCGATGACTTTGACGGATGTTGAGTATCAAAAGCTTCGAGACTTATCTATCGACATTATTCGTGAAGTGGGAGTTGCTACTGGTGGGTGCAATATCCAATTTGCAGTAAATCCTGTGAATGGTCGAATCATTGTCATTGAAATGAACCCTAGAGTGTCGCGATCAAGTGCTTTAGCATCAAAGGCAACTGGATTTCCTATAGCAAAGATTGCAACAAAGCTTGCTATCGGCTACACACTCGACGAGATTACAAATGACATCACTAAAACCACTCCAGCCTCTTTCGAGCCAACCCTGGATTATGTTGTTGTTAAAGTTCCACGCTTTGCTTTCGAGAAATTCGCTGACGCGGATCCTCGTTTAACAACAACTATGAAGAGTGTTGGCGAAGCGATGGCTATTGGTCGTTCATTTTCAGAAGCTCTCATGAAAGCGCTTCGCTCACTTGAGCGCAAGGAGGCCATCTTTAGTTGGCCTCAGATAAGTGAGCAGGAGAAAGCCAATCTCCTAGTATCAATGAAGATTCCTACGGAATATCGCTTGCAACAGGTACAGAAAGCCATGTGGGCGGGTGCATCAATTGATGATGTCTTTGCTGCAACCAAAATCGATCCTTGGTACTTACGTCAGATTCAAATTATCAATGAGCAGGCTTTCGCCCTCACTCAGTTGGGAGAGTTAACTGCTGAGAAACTACGTGAGGCCAAAGGCAATGGTTTCTCTGACAATCAGATTGCTTCTTTGCGTGGATTATCCGAAGAAGATGTTAGACGCGAGCGACATCATTTAGGGATTCGTCCTGTTTATAAAACGGTGGATACGTGTGCAGCGGAGTTTGAAGCCTTTACTCCGTATCATTATTCAAGTTATGAAGAAGAGACCGAAGTTAAGCCTCGAACAACGCCTGCAGTAATTATTTTAGGTAGTGGGCCTAACCGAATCGGTCAGGGTATTGAGTTCGATTACTCATGTGTACACGCATCATTTGTTTTGCGTGAAGCCGGGTATGAAACGATTATGGTCAACTGCAACCCTGAAACCGTTTCTACTGACTATGACACAAGTAATCGTCTCTACTTTGAACCTTTAACGCTAGAAGATGTTATTGAGGTCGTTCATGCCGAATCCCTTGCTGGGCCGGTCCTTGGAGTTATTACGCAGTTAGGGGGGCAAACTCCACTGGGACTTGCTGCAGGGTTAAAGGCCGCTGGTATAACGATTCTTGGAACATCTCCGGACGCAATCAATTTAGCTGAAGAGCGCGGAGCATTTGGAAATATTCTTAATGAACAGGGCTTAACAGCACCGGAATTCGGTATGGCGGCTTCTCAATTAGAAGCGATCACAATTGCGCAAAGAATTGGTTATCCAGTACTTGTTCGTCCGTCCTTTGTTCTAGGTGGTCGTGGAATGGAGATTGTTTACGACGATGCTGCCTTGGGTGGTTTCATCACAAGAGCTACAGATATAACGCCAGATCACCCAGTTCTTGTAGATAGATTCCTAGATAGTGCTATTGAAATTGATGTTGACGCGCTCTTTGATGGTGAAGAACTATTTTTGGGTGGCGTGATGGAGCACATCGAAGAAGCTGGAATTCACAGTGGAGATAGTGCTTGCGTTCTGCCATCAATGACTGTTACAGCAAAGCAACTCGTTGAAATTCGCAAGGCGACCGAGAAGATTGCTCGTGGCGTGGACGTCCGAGGTTTGATTAATATTCAGTTTGCGATTGCGGATAATATTTTGTATGTGCTGGAGGCCAATCCTCGAGCCTCGCGCACGGTTCCATTTGTTTCTAAAGCAACTGGAGTCCCGTTAGCTAAGGCTGCAGCGCGTATTTCAGTTGGTTCAACCATCGCCGAGCTGCGCGCGGAAGAACTTCTTCCAGCAACAGGCGATGGAATAGCAAAGGGTATTTCAGTCAAAGAAGCTGTACTTCCATGGAACCGATTCCGCAGAAGTGATGGTCGAGGTGTTGATGCAGTACTCGGACCAGAGATGCGCTCTACTGGAGAAGTAATGGGCATTTCTCCAACTTTTGGTGAGAGTTATGCCAAGAGCCAGATCGCAGCCTTTGGTCCTCTTCCAAAATCAGGGACCGTTTTCATCTCGCTGGCTGATAAAGATAAGGATTCAGGCATTGATGCAGCGC
>Ga0214921_10010394_pt1 | contig 11522 bp, 10 predicted proteins | sample LL1505_MetaG_FD_177992 | JGI IMG/M metagenome (GOLD analysis project Ga0214921, IMG submission 177992) | Freshwater microbial communities from Lake Lanier, Atlanta, Georgia, United States - LL-1505 | ecosystem: Environmental > Aquatic > Freshwater > Lake | place: USA: Georgia | collected...
TCGACGCCACAAGCATCTCGATCAGCTCAGTCCCCATGAGTTCGAGCGACAGCGTCAAACTGCGCTATGAAAAGTGTCTACAGGTTTGGGGGAATACCAAAGTAAATTTCAGGACTATGCAAAAGTCACCGGGCCAGTTGCAAAAAAAATGACACGATGTATGGCTGATGACAGCGCGCCCTCAACGCGGTCCATGTCATCTCTGCTGCACTCACGTTGGGGTACTTATTACAAAATTGATCCTTCAAACTGCACAGTACAAGTGCCTTAAAATGCCCAGAACCCGTCCCTTACTTGGCTTAATACGGTTCAATTTTCTATCTGTTTTTTAATTTGGATCCGCATCAAAATGGCAAAACTACCCGCACGCTACGACCACGTTGGCAGCTTTCTGCGCCCCGCTTATCTCCTAGAGGCCAGAGCAGATAAGGCTTCAGGAAAAATCACGCCTGAGCAGCTTCGTGCCGTTGAAGATAAGGCCATCACCGAGATCGTGCAGTTTCAGCAACGCGTAGGGCTCAAATCTATTACTGATGGCGAATTCCGCCGCACTTATTTCCACCTCGATTTTCTCGAGCAACTGGGCGGTGTCAAAGTGGGCGAAGTCACGCTCACCGTGGGTGCTGATGGCGTCGAGCATTTGGCGCCGCCAGCGATTCACGTCGTGGACAAAGTCACACATGCCAAGCAGATTCAATTGGCCGACTTCCAATATCTCAAATCGCAAGTCAGCGCAGGTCACACGCCCAAGGTCACCATTCCATCGCCCACCATGCTGCACTTTCGCGGCGGGCGTGCAGGCATCAGCCGCACAGCCTACCCCGAGCTAGAGCCTGCGTTTTACGAGGACGTCGCCAAAGCTTATGGCGACGAGCTGCGAAGCTTGAGCGCCGCAGGGTGCAACTACGTGCAAATGGACGACACCAACCTTGCGTATTTGTGCGACGACAAAATGCGTGCGGCGGCACTGAGCCGAGGTGACGATCCCAATGAACTGGCTCATCGTTACGCTAACTTCATCAATTTAGTCGTCGCGCAAAAACCCGCAGGTATGACGATTGCAATGCACCTGTGCCGTGGCAACTTCAAAAGTACGCATGCAGCCGCGGGCAACTATGAGCCCGTAGCCGAAGCGCTGCTATCTGAGATGAATATCGACGCGTACTTTTTAGAGTACGACGATGACCGCAGCGGCGACTTCCGTCCGTTGCGCTTTCTACCCAAAGGAAAGACGATGGTGCTGGGCTTGGTGACTACCAAGTTCGGTCAGATGGAATCGAAAGACACGCTCAAGCGCCGCATTGACGAGGCAGCAAAATACGTACCAATGGAGCAGCTGGCACTCTCGCCGCAGTGCGGCTTTAGCTCCACCGTACACGGCAACAATATTGCGGTGGAAGACCAAAAGAACAAGTTACGCCTTGTGATTGAAACCGCTAATGAGGTTTGGGGCGAATCTTAATTTTGCACGCCGAAGATGAATTTCATTACTTTGGGCGCAGGCGCTATTGACGGCTATATCGGTGGTCGTTTAGATGCGGCCGGACCGAGTATATGGAAGTTACAACGCAGCTTCAGTTGATGATTGGTTAAAGCGTCGCTTCAAAAGCGCTTTGGGGTAGGCCTGCGTGTGGCATGCGCGCATTAATCACAGACTCAGGTTAGTGTAGAGACCGCATCAGCAATTTGCGAACAGCCCGCAAGAATGAGTTTCATCTCGGTGGCAATTGAAAGCCGCAAATAAGGTGACAGACCGAAGGCAGAACCAGCCAATACCGCCACGCCTGCAAACTCCAGAAGAAACAAGGCCACATCGGTGTCGCTGTTTAAGGTTTGACCCCTAGTGGTGCGCCGTCCAATCAAGCCTTTGCAATTGACGAACAGATAAAAAGCGCCTCCAGGCCGTCTCACGCTGAGACCGGGAATGGCAGACAGTGCGAGAACTGCTGCGTCGATTCGCTCTTGGTAGACCTGCGCCCACTGACGTACCACGTCTTGAGGACCATTTAGAGCGGCCATTGCCGCAGCTTGGCTGATCGAACTGGCGTTGCTGGTAGATTGCGACTGCAAAACGTCCATGGCTTGCACAATGTCTTTAGGGGCTGCGGCGTAACCGATGCGCCAACCGGTCATGGCGTAGGTTTTGGATACGCCATTAATGACCACCGTGCGATCCTGCAACGCGGGTTCGATTTGCAAAATATGATGCGCGATATGGCCTGGCGTCAGATCAAACCGAATATGTTCATAGATATCGTCCATCATCAATAAAACCTGCGGATGGCGCATCAACACCTGCGCCAAAGCGCGCAATTGTTCGACGGAATAAGTTGCGCCGGTGGGATTTGAAGGCGCATTCAGGATCAGCCATTTGGTGCGTGGGGTGATAGCCCGTTCAAGTTCTACCGCGTCGATGGTGAAACCACTGGCCTCATCACACGACAAGATCACTGGCACACCATCGCAGGCAATAGCCATGTCAGGATAAGACACCCAGTAGGGTGCGGGCACGATCACTTCGTCCCCTGGATTGAGTGTTACTGCCAAAGCGTTAAAGATGGCGTGTTTGGCGCCGCAGGTGACGATGATTTCGTTGGTTGCGTAGACCAAGCCGTTTTCACGCAGAAGCTTGTCCACAATGGCTTGGCGCAGTGCGGGCGTACCTGCCGTTGCTGTGTAGCGGGTTTGACCCTGTTCGATGGCCGCAATGGCTGCAAGGTTGACCAAGGCGGGCGTGTCGAAGTCGGGCTCGCCTAAGGCAAAACTGATGATGGAGCGGCCCTCTTTGCGCAATTGCGCCGCACGCTCAGACATGGCGATGGTGGGCGAAGGTTTGACGAGGGCGATACGCCTTGAAATTCTGGAGGAGGTCATCTCAAACCAAAAAATTATTTACCCAACCGAATGTCGAGTCGCTGCATCAAGGAGGTGATTTCTTGATGATCGAGTGCGCTCAGTTTTGGCCCAGGCGCACGAACATGTGCACAAGCAATGGCGCCCCGCCGGCGCAACACTTCTTTGCGGATGGCCAAACCCAAGCCTGGTTGTGATTCATAGCGAACCAAAGGCAAGTACGCATCAAAAAGATCCTCGCCCTTTTGGGGTTCGCCCTTTGCATAGGCAGCGCAGACCTGCGCCAACATTTCTGGATACGCAAAACCGGTCATTGCACCATCGGCACCACGCGCCATTTCTTGGGGCAAAAACAAACCGCTGTTACCCACCAAGATCGAGATCCGCCTGCGCTTGGCATCTTGCGCGCGCAAGGCACTCAACTTGGTCAAACCCGGACAATCTTCGTGCTTGAAGGAAACCACTTGCGACACGTTGCTGAAAATGCGCTCGATTGTAGGAACCGACATCACCACGCCAGTGACCTGAGGAAAGTCCTGTAAAACGATGGGTACTTGGGGGTCTAAGCGCGTGCCAATTTCAACAAAATAATTCACCACTTGCTCTTCGTTGCGCAAAGTGGACAAAGGGGTGATCATCACGCCCGCCGCGCCAGCTTGCATGCAGTCATGCGAGAAAGTCACCAGGTTGTCGGTGCCCGCGTTGCTGACACCCACCACCACCGGAATACGACCCCCTGTTCGCTTCAACACACGATTCAAAAAAAGACTACCTTCTTCTTGGGTGAGCTTCGCCGCTTCTCCCATCATCCCCAAGACAGTTAAACCCGCCGCACCATGCTCAAGATAAAAATCGATCATTCGATCGGTGCTATCTAAATCGAGTGCGCCTTGCTCGGTAAAAGGGGTGGCGGCAATGACGAAGAGCCCTTTGGAATGTCCGTCGATAAGGGGTTGATTGAGTTTCATGCGTGGCTTGCCTTACTACGCAGTGCACGTGCGCTTTGAAGATGGTGAGCGTAGCGACCCATGCCAGGACGCCCCAAAATGTTTTGACCGTCCCACACCTGAACGCCACGCAAGAACGTCGCGGCAATTTGTCCCTGAAAGACCTCACCGTCATAAGGCGTCCAATTGAGTTCGTCATGCGCTTTGGACGAGTCATACACCCATTCGTGATCGCGCATGATGGTGACATCTGCGTCTGCCCCCACCATCAAAGCACCCTTTTGAGGCCACAGGCCAAAAAACTTAGCGGGTTGTTCGGCCATAAAGCGAGCCAAAGTTTGCATGGGTTGGCTGTTCCGTTGACGCAGGGCGGTATAAAAAGCCGGCACCAGCGTCTCAAGACCTGGTATACCAGCTCCTGCATCAAATATCGATAAAGAATTTTTGTTTCCTAAAGGCCAACTCGAATGATCCGACGAGACAAATTCCACTGAGCCACGGTCGAGTGCGCCCCACAGTCCGTCCAGCACGCCTTCACGGATGGGAGGATTGACTTTAAGTCGTGCGCCTTTTGAGGAGCCATGAATTGCCGCGTCAAAACTCAGGTAATGCATACACGCTTCAGCGGTGGCTCGATGTCCATCTTGACGATATTGATCGACCAGCTGGTAGCCACGCGGTAAAGAGATGTGCACGATATGAACATGTGCACCCGTGGCTGCGCCAAGCTCTAAAAAGGAAGCAGTTGAGGTGAGCTCTGCTGCGGGCGGTCGGCTGGGTGAGTGCTGGGCAAAGCCACCCAGACCTTGCGCTTTGATGCGTGCAATGCGCGAGTGCACGATTTCTTGGTCTTCATTGTGGAGTCCAACCGGCAGGCCCACACCTGCAGCCACTTCTAACAAGTCCAGAGTTTCAGCATTGGAGATGCGAGGAAAGCGCGAAGGATGCACCTCATAGGCAGAAATTTTTAGTGCGCAGACGCCTTCGCGGGCAAGGTCTTCAACGATACGTGGATCTTGGCCGGTGGTGATGGTGCCGTAAAGCGCGACATCACAGTAGCTCATGCTTTCAATAGCTTTGACTTTAGCGTCGAGTCGTTCGAGGGTGGACAAAGGGTCGGGGTTGTCATAGGGCATGTCGACCAAGGTGGTGACGCCTCCAGCTATGGCCGATCGGGTGGTGGATTCCAAACCCACCAAACCCCGACAGCTGCCGGCGTGGGTTTGCCCATCGATGATGCCGGGTAGAACCCAGTCTTGCCCAGCATCATGAACATTGGTGGTTTGAGGAGAGGGCCCTTGGCCGATGGCTTGGATACGGCCTTGAGAAATGCCGAGCCAACCGTTTTCAAGCACAGCTTCTGGTGTTACCAATCGACCACGGATTACAGAATCAAAATCTTTCATGGGGTTTCCTTAAGATGCGCGAGGATAGCCAAGTGCCAACAATCCTGCGGCGCGTTGAACAGCTGCTTGGCATGGGTCGATCACTGGAATGCCAAGTTTCTCTTCCAGAATGGATCGGCGCTGACCCATTCCCGCACAACCCAAAATAAGAACATCTGCATGGTCAAGGTCTCGCAATTGACGTCCAACCGCAACAATTCGCTCTATCGCAGCTTCGCCGCTGGCGTCAAGGACACCCAAATTAAGTGCGCGGTCTCCTGCCAAACGGTTTTCAAGGCCAAGTGTTCGAATGTAGCGAAGGTGGCGACGTACTGAGGCATCCAGTATGGCGATGATGCCAAACTTGTAACCTAGTCCAAGGGCCAACAACATACTCGACTCAGCGATGCCTACCACTGGAACAGTCAGCGCCTCTCTGGCTAAAGCCAGGCCGGGGTCAGAAAAACAAGCAACAACATACGCTTGCGCCGGTTGCGCCTTCATAAGTGCTACGGTAGGTTGAGTGATGCCGTCGATGTGGGCTTGTGACTCAATCCCTGGAGGGCCTTCGTGCAGGGTAGCGGTGGCTATGTCAAAAGGAAGATGCGGCCGAAGTTCGTCTAGGCTGCTGTCAATAGCTTGAGTCACCGAGATTGAGCTATTGGGGTTTACGACAAGTATGCGTGGCTTGATCAAAATATACTTTCCTTACAGCTAGTAATGTGATGGAAATTAGACTGATTAAAAGAATTTTGTCAAAAATATAGCATGGACAAACTCCCTCTTTTGGGAATAAGAATGGAATATTTGAATTAATGATGTTTCGTCAATCTAAAAACTATCCATAATCATTCGAACTGCTATGGTAAGCTAAAGTCGTTCGAAGTGAACAGGTATTTTTAATCTGGAATCCAATCCAAAAGTTGCAAAGGAATGTCCAATGATTTGTCGTAAAAATTTTATAGCTTTGTTTTTTGCTAGCGTATTTGTAGCGGGCCCTGCTTACTCACAAAACGATCAAAACAAAACTCTGGTGGTTGCCGTTTCAACCGATCCAGTCAACTTAGAGCCAGGTACCAATAAAGCAGAACCCATAGGCAGTGAAATCATTTTCAATGTGTTTGATACCTTGGTGTCATGGAAGGCGCCAGCATTTAAAGACTTGGAAGGTCGTTTAGCAAAAAGCTGGACCGTTTCCCCCGACGGAAAAACATTTGCATTCAAGTTGCGCCCTGGTGTGATGTTTCATGATGGCACCCCCTTAGATGCTGAATCGGTAAAGTTCTCTATTGAGCGTACTCGCGATATCAATCCCTACATGAAATCGAATTTTGGTCTGATAGAAAGCATCAGTGTGCAAGGCGCGCTTGATGTCAAGATCACATTAAAAGAACCGATGCCAGTTTTCTTGTCATTATTGGCGCAGCCTCAAGCAGCTGTTGTTAGTCCGACTGCAGTGAAAAAATTTGGTGACAAGTTCAACGTCAATCCAGTGGGCACTGGCCCGTTCATGTTTAAGAGCTACACGCCAGACACCAATGTGGTGTTAGAGGCCAATGCTGGCTATTTCCGTGGCAAGCCCAAACTTGAGCGTATTTTGTATCGCGTCATCCCTGACGCCTCCACCCGCCGTCTAGAAATGGAAAAAGGCGGCATTGACATAAGCCAGCAAAATGCGCAGCTGTCATCGATTCCCGCCGATGAACTCAAAGCTTTCAAAGACAACAAAGACATTGAAGTCATCGAAGTGCCGAGCCAGATCATTCGTCAATTGGAGTTCAACAACAACATCGCTGAAAACAGCCCGGTCAAAGATGTTCGCGTGCGAAAGGCCATCACCTACGCCATCGACTATGACGGCTTGCTCAAAGGCGTGTTGGGTGGAACTGCAGATCGTGTGTACGGACCTTTGACCACCAACAGCTGGGCCTTCAATCCCAAGATGAAGACAAACGCCCCCAAATACGATCCTGCCCTTGCACGCAAAATGTTGCAAGAAGCGGGCGTCAAGCCTGGCGATTTGAAGTTCACGCTCTATTCATTCCAAGGCAGTTTGTGGGGTGCGATGGCAACGCTCATCAAGTCCAACTTGGCTGATGTCGGCATCGAAGTGACCATCGCACAAACAGAATTTCCCAGCTACCGCGCATTGCAAACCGCTGGTAAATTTGAGTTAGCCCTTGATGGACGACAGCCTTGGTACAACGACCCCGACGCGCACATTACGATCGGCTATTTGTCTACCTTGGCAGACTCTGCGATGACCTTCCGCATGCCCAAGGATCCTGTGTTGGATGCCTTGATTTTGAAAGCGCAAACCACAGTCGACTTTAAAAAGCGCAAGCAACTTTACTTTCAAGTCCAAGAAGCCATCGCCAAAAAAGTGCCGGGCGCCTACTTGTTCAGCCCTAAGCTGATTGTTTTCAAACGTGCCAATGTCAAAGGATTGGTGGTCAACAGTGCCCCGCCGTTGAATGAGTACTGGGGTGTCTCTAAGCAGTAATGAATATCATTCTGTAGGTCATGTGGTAATAACTCCGTAACGAGGGGACAACAACCCATGACCCGTTTTCTAGTTGACCGCCTGTTGTCATTGGTGCCTGTTTTGGCGCTGGTGCTGGTGGTCATTTTTTCTTTGGCACGCATTATTCCGGGTGACCCAGCTGTGACTTTGCTGGGGCCGGGCGCCACAGAAGAACAAATCAGCGCTTTACGTGTGCAGTTGCATTTAGATCAACCTGTCACACAACAATTCATATCGTATGTGTCGAGACTTGCGCATGGCGATATGGGTCAGTCGCTCAAAAGCGGTCGCCCCGTGTTTGAAGAAATCATGCGACGTTTACCCGCCACCTTGGAGCTGTCGGTGTTGGCCATGTTGATGGCGATTGTGGTGGGCATTCCAATCGGTGTGTTTTCAGCGATTCGCGCTAACTCATGGTTTGATCATGTGGTGCGTGTGATTTCTTTAGTGGGCGTCTCAACACCTGCTTTTTTATTGGCCTTGATTCTTCAGTTGATTTTTGGCATCTACTTAGGATGGCTGCCGATTTCAGGCCAGACCAGCTCCTTCATTTTTACGGAGCGCGTCACAGGCTTTGCCTTGATCGACAGTTTGATTGCCAAAGATCCTAAAGCGTTGTGGGACGCGTTTTTACATTTACTGCTGCCAACCACCGTGCTGGCGGCGTTTTTAGCGGCCACGATTGGTCGCTTTGTGCGCAACGCAATGCTGGAGGTGATGGAGCAGGACTTCATTCGCACCGCGCGCGCAAAAGGCCTGTCCCGATATGCGGTGATTTTTCGCCATGGCTTACGCAACTCCTTGTTAGCGGCCATCACGGTGATTGGTTTAAAGTTTGCAGAAATGCTGGGTGGTGCGATATTGACCGAAACCGTGTTTGCATGGCCTGGCGTTGGGCGCTACATGTTTGAAGCCATCAAAAATCGCGACTATCCTGTAATACAAGGCGCAACCTTGGTATTTGCCGCGATGTTTGTGTTGACGTCGCTGTTGGTGGACTTGCTGTATGGGCGCTTAGATCCACGCATTCGCAAAAAAATGCAATAAGTCCATGGCTAACTTACTCTATTTTTTAAAACGTAACACCTTAGCCTCTTTGGGCTTGCTGTTGTTGGTTCTTTTATTGTTGATGGTGTTGTGTTTGCCGTGGTTCACAAAGCTGTCGCCCGTAGCCGTCAACATGGGCCAACAACTCCTGCCACCGAGTTGGGCGCACCCCTTAGGAACCGATTATTTTGGACGTGATGTTTGGGTGCGTGTGATCTATGGTGGACGCTATACCTTGGCCATAGGTGCTGGCGTTGTAATGCTGGCGTTTTTGATGGGCGTGAGTTTTGGTATCGTGGCTGGTTTTGTGGGGGGATGGGTAGACACCGTCATCATGCGGTTTGTGGATGCCTTGTTGTCCTTTCCCACCTTGGTATTGGCCATTGCGTTGGCTGCCGCCTTTGGTCCAAGTTTGACCAATGCCATGCTCGCAGTAGCCATCACCCTGGCACCGCAATTTGCACGCGTGGCCAGGGCACAGGCCTTGGCTATTTCGGTCAAGCCCTATGTGGAAGCGGCGCGTTGTTTGGGCGTGTCGACGCCGCGCATTTTGTCGCATTACGTGTTGCGCAATGGCATTGGGCCTTTGCTGGTGCAAGCGTCCTTGGCCCTAGGCAGCGCCATTCTGCAAACGGCAAGTTTGGGTTTTTTGGGATTAGGTGCCCAACCTCCTTTGCCCGAGTGGGGCGCCGATGTGTCGGCCAATTTGCCGTATCTGCGTGCATCGGCATGGGTGGCCTTGTCGCCTGGGGTGGCGATTTTATTGGCGGTTCTGTCCTTTAATTTATTAGGCGATGCCCTCGCGGATTGGTTTAATCCGCGCAAACGCCAAGCGACATAAGACCTGAGCTACGAACGGAAGATGCAAGCGTTTAAAGTTTTACTGGAGAAAGTGGATTTTTTACCTCCACATCGCGTCACTGATGACACCAGTGTCCTGACCTTAAAAAACTGGGTGCTCGAGCCTTTGTGTCGTTGGGATGAAGGTCTGGCTAAACCCGGTTTGTTCGAGCGTTGGACCCATTCGGAAGACGGATGTCATTGGGAATTTCAGATTCGAAAGAACGCCATCTTTCATGATGGAAAGCCCTGTGTGGCAGAAGACATTTTGAGTTTCATACAAGCCATCTTGGAGAGCGTCGATACTTTTGGAATGAAGTGGTCCTATGCGCGCTATTTGGCGCAGGCCCAGTGGTCCAGCCCCTCGCCGCAGTGTGTGGTCATGGACAACCCATTTCCCTTGGCCGATATTTTGGACATCTTGTCTGAATTTTTTATCAGTCGGTTGGATCCGCAAGGGCAAGCGGTGCTGGGCACTGGGTCTTATCGGGTACTCGAGTACATCCCGCAACGCTCGGTGCAACTCGAAAGCGTGGGCGCTGGATCGCTGGCGTTTACCAAACTGCAAGTGCTTGCACAAGAAGATGCTGATGAGCGCTACCGTGCGCTGCTGGACCAAGAGGTGGATGCCGCGCTCAATTTGGAGCGCATGCACGCGACTTGGACACCCGATCCCCGCGCACAGTGGCAGTGTCAAACCAACACCTTGTCTGTGATGTATTACCTCAATTGCAGTGGTGGCTTGTTCGCCTCGGAATTGGCGCGGCGCGCCGTCAACTTGGCGGTCAATAAAGCCGGCTTAATTGAAAAAGTGTTGGGTGGTTTGGCTGTGCCGTCTGCTACGGTGGTGAGTCCCTTTCACTTGGGATGGCGCAGCGCCGGGGTGCAGCCTTGGCCTTATGACCCCGACCAAGCGCGCGCCTTGTTGGCGCAATGTGATGGCCTAGACCAAGTGTGCATCTTGCGCACGCCTTTGACCATGCCCCATCAGTCCTTGGCGATAAGCCAATGGGTGCAACGCGATTTAGAGGCGGTGGGCTTGCGTGTGCAACTTCAAGTGCAAGAAGACCGGCCTGAATATGCACGAGAAATTGGGCGCAAACAAATGGGAGATTTGGCGATTTTTGATTCTTCACCGCACAGCACCTACCGCATACTGAATGACAAAATTTCTTCGCGCACCAAAGCCGTGTGGTGGCAGGGCTATACCGATCCAGTAATTGAAGACTTGATCACCCGCGCCAACAACGCAGTCACTTCACCGGCGCGCGCGCGAGCTTATGGAGATTGCCTTCATCACTTACATCATCACCCGCCATGGTTGTATCTGTGTCACCCCATCGAAGTTTTGGGACTGCGTCTGGGTGTTAAGGGTGTCCAATTGGACCCCAAAGGCGTGATTCAACTTATTTAAGGCGCACATATGAAAAATGACTATTCAATTACTTTTTTTTACTACCAAGATATTTTTTCGGTCGTGCCTTTTTATGAAAAAATCTTGGGACTGGAGTTGGTACTTGACCAAGGCATGGCCAGGATTTATCGCATCGGGGGTCAAAGCTACTTTGGCGTTGTCGATGGCAATAAAGGACATTTGCGCCATCAACCCAAAAGTGCAGCCTTGCTCACCATCATTTCACAAGATGTTAAAGAGTGGCACCATCAGTTGAAAGCGCAGGGCGTCAAGGGTCTCTCAGAGGTACTCACTGGCACCTTCTGTGAACATTTTTTCTTTGAAGATCCGGCGGGATATGCCATTGAAATTCAGCGCTTTCATAACCCCGAAGTGGCCAAATTATTTAAATGAATTTCCCCACAGATTCAAAGCTCGCAGACCTGCCGCCTGCATTGGCGAATGCATGCCATCGATTGATCGACGTTCATGCGAAACGCCCCGTTTTATGGTGGCGTGATGGAAATCGTCTC
>Ga0214921_10010395_pt1 | contig 11522 bp, 10 predicted proteins | sample LL1505_MetaG_FD_177992 | JGI IMG/M metagenome (GOLD analysis project Ga0214921, IMG submission 177992) | Freshwater microbial communities from Lake Lanier, Atlanta, Georgia, United States - LL-1505 | ecosystem: Environmental > Aquatic > Freshwater > Lake | place: USA: Georgia | collected...
ATCGGGCGTGCCGAACACGGCCTTCAGTTTATCGCTACCAGCCGCGTCGCGAGCCTCATCGACATGCCACATGATCTTCGAAAATTCATCGAACTGGCTGAAGACAAGACCCAAGTTGCGCGGCCATGTGGGGGAGCCTTCGGCGGCAAAGGGCGCGCCGGTCGAGGAGCCTTCAAGCACGACGGAGCGATAGGCATCAGGCATGGCCGCAGCCGCAGCAAGCACTGTCCAGCCGCCCATGCTGTGGCCCTCAAGTCCGATCTGATCCTTGTCGACCATCGGCAGGCTGCGCAGATAGGCGAGGCCATCAGGTCCGCCAAAGCCGTGGGAATAGGCCGCGCCGCCACTATAGCCATGACCGGTCTGATCGAGTGCCAGCACGACATAGCCGCGCCGGGCGAACTCGATGGCAAAGCCGCTCTGGGTCTCGCGGCTGTTAATATAGCCATGCACCGCGAGGATGCCGGGGGCGGGGGTCTTGGCGGTTGCCGTCTTGGGCACATAGAGGAGGGCGCTCATTGGGGTTCCGCTGGCACCGGTAAAGCGCACATCGGTGACGCTGACGCCACCCGAGGTCTGGACCGTTGCGGCCAGCCAAGAGCCCACCAAAATCAACGCCCACCCGGCCAAATATAGCCGCCACGACTTGCCCATTTTTATTTTCCCCATTTTGTTGAGTAAGTCTGGCCTGAGACGGGGAGAAGTACAATCGTCTATCGGGGCCGCTCATCTGCGTCATTGCGAGGCGCATCGCGCCGAAGCAACCCAGGGGATCATCACTTCCTGTCCGCGTCAGCCCCCTGGGTTGCTTCGCTTTGCTCGCAATGACGCGGATAAAAAGTAAAGCCCTCGCCCCCTTGGGGGAGAGGGTTGGGTGAGGGGGTTGCATCCCCTCTCTCCACCGCGTTCCCCGCGAAGGCGGGGAAGGTGGTTGCGAAGCCGGGGTAGGGGGCTCGCATCGTTGATAAAACCGGGTAGTCTGAGAAAAACCAAAGCGAGGAAACGACCATGGCTTACGAAGACATTCTCTACCGCGTCGATGATGGCGTCGCGGTCATCACCTTGAACCGTCCGGACCGGCTCAATGCTTGGCGCGGGCAGATGGCCGTGGATGTGCGTGCAGCCATGAGGGCAGCGAGCGATGATCCGGCGGTGAGCGTTATTGTTCTGACCGGTGCAGGCCGCGGTTTCTGTGCCGGTGCCGATATGAACAATCTGCAGACCATTCAGTCGGGCGATACCTCCGCGCGCTCGTCAGCCGCCGCTGCGCCCGACGCGCCGTTTGACCCAGACAGCCGCAAGGACTTCCAGACCGCCAACTCCTATTTCCCCTCTGTGCCCAAGCCGATCATCGGGGCGATTAACGGGGCCTGCGCCGGGCTTGGCCTTGTCATCGCGCTCTATTGTGACATCCGATTTGCCGCCGACACGGCGAAGTTCACCACGGCCTTTTCGCGCCGTGGCCTTATTGCCGAACATGGGGTGAGCTGGCTGTTGCCGCGTCTGGTCGGCATTGCCAATGCCGCCGACCTTCTCTTCTCCGCCCGCGTGATAGAGGGCACTGAGGCGCAAGCCTTGGGGCTGGTCAACCGGGTCGTGCCGCACGAACAGCTCGAGCGCGAGGTCATGGCCTATGCCCATATGCTGGCCAAGCACGTTTCGCCCCGGTCGATGCGCGAGATGAAGCGGGAAATCTGGAATGGACTGTTCCAGTCCTTGGGCGAAGCGATTGACGATGCCAACCAAGACATGCTGGCCAGCTTTGCCTCGGAGGATTTCAAAGAGGGTGTGGCCCATTTTGTCGAAAAGCGTCCAGCGAATTTCACAGGGCGTTGACGGGTTGGCTTGACCCGCCGCTTGGGGGCGTGAACAAGGGACGTAAGGCCGGTTGGGCCTTGCGGAACCTGATCCCATGAGTGTGGCCTTTACCAAGGAAGAGGATAGCGAAGCGGCGGCGGCGAACCTGCCCGATCGTCCGATCTCGCCTCATCCCAATCTGGTGACGGCCAGCGGCCTGGCCCTGATCGAACAGGCCTTAGCTGAGGCTCAAGCCGCCTATGGCGCGGCGCAGGCGGGCGGCGAGATCAACACCGACCGCACCGCCATGGCCCGCGCGACGCGGGACCTGCGCTATTGGTCCGCCCGCCGCGCAACGGCTCAGCTGATCGAGCCGACTGGCGCGCCTGATGAGGTCATGTTCGGACGCCGCGTGACACTGGACCGCGAGGATGGCCGTCGGCAGATATTCCGCATCGTCGGCGAGGACGAGGCTGACCCGGCCAAGGGGGCCATCTCGTACCTGTCACCGATTGCCCGAGGTGTGCTGGGCAAATCGGTAGGCGATGTGGTCGAGGTCGGCGGAGCCGAGGTCGAGATTGTGGCGGTCGAAAACCTCTAGCGGCCTTCAAACACGGCAGGGCGCTTTTCCATGAAGGACAACATGCCTTCGCGGGCGTCGGCGGTCTTGAGCAGCGGCATCAGTTGCAAGAACACATGATGGACGTGATCATTGAAGTTTTCAGACAGGCCCATCCGCATCATCCGCTTTGAGGCCTGTACGGCGAGCGGGGCATTGGCCGCGATCTCTTGAGCCAGCGCCATGGCACGGGGCATGACCTCGGCCTCATCGACCACGACGGAAACCAGACCCATGGCCTCGGACTCGGTCGCATTCAGGGTGCGGCCGGTAAAGATCAATTCCGCCGCCTTGGACCAGCCGATCATGCGAGGCAGGAACCAGGTGCCGCCAGATTCCGGCACGATCCCGCGCTTGACGAAGGCGGCCGACAGCTTGGCCCCCTTGGCCATTATACGGATGTCGCAGCCCAGCGCCGTATCGAGACCATAGCCTGCCGCCGAACCGTTGAGGGCGCAGATGGTGGGCTTTTCCATATTGAACATCACCGTTGGCGGTGTGAATTTCAGGTCGATATTGGTGGCATTATTGTTGCCGTTGGAGATGCCGCCTTCGCTCGGACGGGTGACCTCGGTCAAGTCAAGACCCGCGCAGAAGGCCCGGCCCGTACCGGTCAGGATCACGGCCCGAACGGCGGGGTCCTTGTCGGCCGCAAGCATGTGCTCGGTCAGTTGATTGAGCATGTCGCGGCTGATGGTGTTCATCCGCTCTGGCCGGTTCAGGGTGATGATCGCGATATGGCCCTCTATCTTATAGAGGACCTCGGCATTATCGGCATCGTTGGCGGCTTGAACTTGGGACATCTGAGGTTCCGTCTTTAGCTTAGGGCGCAGCCGGCGATGGTGATGCGGTGCATCACGCGGCGGTGGCCGTGATAGTCGTTCTTGGCAAAGTGCCAGCTGGCGCGGTTGTCCCAGATGGCGACAGAGCCCGGCTTCCATTGCAGGGTGCAGACATTGTCCTGCGCGATGGCCTGGGCATAGAGATATTGCAGCAGGGGCAGGCTTTCCTCGCGGGTCCAGCCGTCAAACCGGGTGGTGAAGGACGGATTGACATAGAGCGCTTTGCGCCCGCTGGTCGGATGGGTGATGATCACGGGATGGACGGCAAGCGTCTGCTCGTCATGACCCCGGAAAATGCTGGCAATGTCGGTCTTGGCATAGGCCCCGTCATGACCATAGATATGGTCGGCGGTATGGACAGCGCGCATGGTTTCCAGCGTCGCCTTCAGCCCATCCGATAGGCTGTCATAGGCCGCATACATGCTGGCAAAAAGCGTGTCGCCGCCGCTGGGGGGCAGTTCGCGGGCCAGCAGGATCGAGCCCATGGCCGGTTCGACGTCATAGCTGTGATCCGTGTGCCAGCCGCCGCCAATATTGACCTTCTGGTTCTCTTCCTTCTGAACCAGTGCGATCTCTGGATAGAGCTCATTGATCGGGAAGAAGCGGTTATAGTCGATCTCGCCCCACTGACGGGCAAAGGCAATATGTTGCTCGGGGCTGAGGTCCTGACCGCGCACCGCAACCACGCCATTCTCGGCGACGGCCGAACGCAGCCAGTTGATTTCGCTCTCACCCAGACGGCTAAGGTCTAAGCCCTCGACCTCAAGGCCGCAGGTGGGGGAAAGGGGACGTACGGAAACGGTATCAGCGAGCATGGAAGGAGCCTTTTTTCGGATCTGTCACAATCACGCTAAGGCCGCGACGGCGATAGGACAATAGAGTTCGTATGGAATTGTAAGGTCTATTGTCTTGGCGCCCAGATGCCCATAGCCTGACGGATGAAGGGGCGATCAGCGTCCCCAATGAAAAACAGATTTGGGAGTGGAACATGGTGCTGCGTAAACATTTGCTCGCGTCGGTCTTTTTAGCCTCGGCCTTGGTGCTGGGCGGCGCACCTTCGACCTATGCCAAGGATCGCCCCACCGACTATGCGGTCATCAAGCCCGTTGCTGCCGCGAAGGTCGGTTTTGACGCTGAAAAGCTGAAGGCGCTGGATGCCGCTATGGCCGCGACGATTGCCGACGGCCAGATCGCTGGCATGACCACCTTGCTGGTGCGCCATGGTCAGGTTGTTGAGTTCAACACCTATGGCAAGGCTTCGATCGCGAAGAACAAGCCGATGACCAAGGACGCCTTGGTGCGCATCTATTCCATGACCAAGCCGATCACCGGCGTGGCCATGATGATGATGTTCGAGCAAGGCAAGTGGAACCTCGATGATCCCGTGTCCAAGTTCATCCCTGAATTTGACCATCTGACGGTCATGACCGGCCTCGATGACAAGGGCCAGATGATCACCGTTCCGGCCAAGCGCTCGCCGACCATGCGCGAACTGATGAGCCATACGGCGGGCTTGGGCTACGGCCTTGACGACAAGCATCCCGTCGACCGGATGTTCCGTGACCGAAAGATTCTGCAGTCACCAGGCCTTCAGGCCGCTGTGACGGAAATCGCCAAGATCCCGTTGAAGTTCCAGCCCGGTGAAGGCTGGGCCTATAGCGCGGCGGTGGATGTTCAAGGCTATCTGGTCGAGCGCATGTCTGGCCAGACCCTCGGCAGCTTCATGCAGAGCCGCATCTTTGGTCCCCTGAAGATGAATGACACATCATTTGTGGTGCCTGCGGAGAAGCTTGACCGTTTGTCTGCCGTCTATGTCCGCTACCCTGCCGAGAGCCCTCTTGCTGAGACCAGCTCGGTGATGGGGTTCAGTATGCAAGACTATAGCAAGGCCCCCAATATGGAGTCCGGCGGTGGTGGTCTGGTGTCTAGCACCAGTGACTATGGCCGCTTCTCTCAGATGATCCTCAACGGTGGTCAGTTGGATGGCCAGCGTCTGTTGAAGCCAGAGACGGTGGCCCTCATGGGCACCAATGTTATTCCCCGAGAGGTGCTGGTGACCTCCAACGGTTCAACGGCCTCGCGCTTTAATGAGGCGGTCGGTTTTGGCCTCGACTTCATGGTCGTCAATGACCCGGTTGCGGCCAAGTCACCGGTCGGCAAGGGCACGATCAGTTGGGGCGGGGCAGCCGGAACCTGGTTCTGGATCGACCCGACCAATGACCTCTATTTTGTTGGCATGATCCAGCGGATGGGCGGCACGGGCAAGCTGGACCTGCGTCAAATCTCGCAAGACCTGACCTACAAGGCACTGGTTGACCCAAGCAAATAGGCTAACAGGGCGCTTGGGCCGTCTTTAGAAGACGGCTTGAGCGTCCAGCGCCAAGGTGGCGGCGCAGCTTGCAGCCATCGGCGCGGCCTTGGCCCTTAGGGCCACAACCTCTTCACGCGCGGCTTCCAGATCGGCCCGGAAGGCGGCTTGACCGTGCAGGGTGGCGATCAGAGACGCGCCATTGGTGCGCCCCGCCTCAACCGCGCTGGGGGAGTGGACCCCGCAAACAACGCGGCTTTCACCAAAGGCGCGGCCACGGTTCAAGATGGCCGTGGCGCGGTCAGGGGCCAGTTCTGCCAAGATCAGGCTCATGCTCCAGCCCCAAGTCGAATGGCCAGACGGATAGTCGGGGCTGGCATCCAGTAGCACCGAAGGCGGCACGCAGATCTTGCCCGCCTCGATCAGATAGGGCCGCTTGCGTTTGAACACATCCTTCACGGCCGAGACCTGCCGGCCCATATCGATGGCGGTGCGGCTCAGCAATATGTTCAGCTTCGGCGCGGTTTGCGCGCTGAGGTCCATCCCAACCGCGCAGCTAAAACCCTTGAGCATGGCATCTGGCATGGTCGGGACATCGGCCTGAGCCATGGCCCAGCGCGGCGTGCCCTCTAGGGCGCGGGTGGCACGGAAGACGCCTTGGTCAACCGCCTCGCGAGCCGAGCCTGTCGTTGGCGGCAGCGGCAGAATCTTGGCGGCATCGGGCCAGGTCTGCGGGGTCAGATAGCCTGTCGGCAGGGCTGAGCGGGCGGGTGCGGGCGGCGGCGCGGGAGATGTCGGAGCAACCTGGGCAGTCGCGGCATTGGCCAGCCCCATGGCGGTGATGATCATGATGGATTTCAAGCTGGACATGGCGCGATCCCGGATCGGAGGGTTTGATGATCTTTGGGTGATATATGAGGTCATTACATTTGGCGATTGTTGGTTCACGGGGCCTAAGCCCATCACCAAACACGAGGTTAGAATAATAGAACCAGCCTGATGTCGAAAGTTCTATCCTGCGTAGGTTGCCCCACAATGCCGGGGGGGCGTATAATTAATGCGCTGGAAGTGGCTTGGGCGCGGTTTTTCGAAGAACCTGAGGGCGCGCGGCACATCGGAACGGATTAAGTAGTATGTCGGCTGGCGAAATTAGAAGCCTGAGCTCATTAGAAAAGAGTGCATCAACAGCCCGCGTTCTAAATCTGCGGAAGGTGTTCGTGGATTTTGGCGATGACGACGATTATAAAGCTTCACCTTTTTTCAAAAATATAACTTTGAACCGTTGCTTGATCTTAAAACATCGGTTGCGTGGGGCTGAGCGGGATGAATTTTCTGAATTCCGAAATGTTGCAACGAAACTGGTTGTTCCCATTGATGTCACCGATCTGAAGATGGGGGCGCTCTATGTTTTTATAGGGCAAAGAAATTTCGAGAAAATGCTTTGTAACAGTCTCAACAAGACTGAGCTGGAGCTGCAACGGGATTTGGAAATCCTTCGAACGATGGATACGATCCCGACCTTAGATCCTTTCTTGTTGAGAGAGACGTTGGATCGGGCCGGTATCAAGCCTGCCAACTGCTATTTCCAGATCACCGAAGCGGACATCATCCGGATGTTGGCCTTTGTTGAAGCCGAAATTGGCGCGCTTGTACGCATGTCCTTGGGCAATGATGGTAATGCCGAGGCAGCGGGTATCTTGACCAAGAAGCTCCTATCTAACTCAGGGGCTGCCGACACTGACGCCCTGCGTCTGACACTGCATATGGATCACGTCCAATATCGGGAGGGTATTTTCTGTTGGAAAGCCTTCCTCTATTATAAGTGGCAACTCTTGGATATCATCCCAAAATCTGTGCGGATTTTGTCCGAGATTGAGAATACGTTGCCTCGAGGCAGGGCGACAAGCGACGAAAAGACTCAGATCACAGAAATGCGGAGCAATATATCGCGCAGCTTCAGCAAGGCCGTGGCGAGTGTCAGAGATACCCTATCGATCTATGACAATGCCTATTATATGCTCACCCAGAAAAGTGACCCTCAGGTCTTTAAGAACTTCTTGTTGTCGGCGCCCGAGCTGTTCAAGGCTTTGGGAGAGCGTCTGGGTGCGGTTCAACATCTGTTGAGTTTTTGGCGTTACCGGGTGCCGGAAGGCACGCGTCCTCAAATGGCCGCCGAAGAGTTGCTAGATATATTTGGTGATTTTGAAAACAGTCTTGATGTGGTCAATAGTCAGACGGCTGCCGCTAATCCACAGATTGATTTGACCTCGGGAGGCTAAAATTCTGTTTTGTCTTTATTTGTAATCATTCCGATCTGATCTAATTTTTATTCATATATTTCTTTTATATTAGTCAAAATACTGAGTTGCGTGTTTAATTACATGCCGTGGTTAAGGCTTAAATTGCTTTTTCGCTTTAACATTTAGGCGGAAGATCAAATTTGCAGCCTATCAAAAGATATTTCGCGTCACGTCCTGTTCCGATCCCTGCTGGGCTGCGTAGAACAGAATTGAATGGCTTAGGAAATGATCCAAGCGGTCTCAGTCTCAAGCCAATGAGCCCGTGGATAGGTTCGGTGACTTTGAAACGCGCCTTCGGGTCAAGCGCTAGCCAGCAATGGCGAAGCCCTCATAGCCCTTGGCCACAACCTCATCGCAGCGGACCTTATAGTCCCCGCCGATATAGGGCATGAAGACGCGCGGCTTGCCCGGGACATTGGCACCGATGTACCAAGAATTGGCTTGCGGGAAGAGGGTCTCGTCGGCCGTGTCATTGACGTGCTTGACCCAAGCTTCCTGCGCCGCCTCGGTGGCCTCGATGGTCACGTGGTTGGTCGCTAGGACGTGACCGATGGCGGCATTGATCCAGTCCACATGCTGCTCGATTGAGGTCATCATATTGGTCAGCACTGATGGGCTGCCCGGACCGGTGACGGTGAACAGGTTGGGGAAGCCTGCGACCTGTAGGCCCAGATAGGTCTTAGGGCCATGCTCCCAAGCGTCGCGCAAGGCGACGCCGCCCTTGCCGCGAATATCCATCTTCAACAGGGCCCCGGTCATGGCGTCAAAACCGGTGGCAAAGATGATCACATCGACAGGATGATCGCCCTCAGAGGTCCGTACGCCCTCGGCGGTGATTTCGGTGATTGGGGTGGCACGCAGATCGACCAGCGATACGTGGTCCTGATTGAAGGTGTCATAAAAACCGCTGTCGACGCAGGCGCGCTTGGAGCCAAAGGGATAGCCACGCGGTGTCAGTCGCTCAGCAACCTTGGGGTCCTTGACGATCTCGCGGATCTTGCCGCGCACATAATCGGCGGCGACTCCATTGATATATTCATCGCGCATCAGGTTCGGGATCACGGTCAGGGAGACCAGCGCGCCGCCATCCCATAGGCCCTCAGCCAACTGGTTCAGCTCTTCTTCTGACGGAACATAGCCCTCAGGCGGCAAGGGGAAGCCGGGGCTACCGTCGGCCAACATCTGGCGATAGACGGGGAAATTGGCCTCAAATTCCGCGACCTCCTCTGGCGTTAGGGGGCGGTTCTTGGCGGGCAGGCTGAAGTTCGCCGTGCGTTGAAAGACCGTGACGCTCGCCGCCTGCTGGGCGATGAGCGGGAGGGACTGGATACTCGACGAGCCGGTGCCGATCATGGCCACGCGCTTGCCGCTGAAATCCACCCCCTCATGGGGCCACAGGCCGGTGACATAGGTCTCGCCGACAAAGCTATCAGCCCCGGCAATGTCAGGCTTGCGCGGCACGGACAGGCAGCCGGTCGCCATGATACAGAACCGCGCCTCGATCTGGTCACCGCAATCGGTCTCGACGGTCCAGCGCTGGGTGGCCTCGTTATAGGTCGCCGAGGTCACGCGCGTGTTGAATGCAAAGCCTTGGCGCAGGTCGAACCGGTCCGCCACATGGTTGGCATAGGCGAGGATTTCCGGCTGCGGCGCGTACTTTTCAGACCAGTTCCAGCCTTCACGCAGCTCGTCCGACCAAGAATAGGAATAGAGCAGACTGGGAATGTCGCAGCGCGCGCCCGGATAGCGGTTCCAATACCATGTGCCGCCCACATCGGTGCCCGCCTCAAAGCCTTGAAAGCTAAGTCCCGCTTCACGCAGACGATGGGTCATGTAGAGGCCGCCAAAGCCAGCCCCGACCACGACCACGTCGACGGTCTTGTTGGTCATAGGTGCACGGGTAGCGATCTTAGCTTGGGCGTTCATGGCTTCCTCCAACATCGATTGGCTCGATTGTTGAGATCAAGATACCGCAACTGTCGGACTTGGGAAGCCGCTAAGCGCAGGGTCCCTAAAGACTGCGCGCCTCGAGCCAATCACAGACGGTCTGTACCGCTTGAGGGAGCAGTTCCTTGCGGTCCATATAGTAGTGATCAGCCTTATCGATCTGAACCAGGCTCTTGTCCTTGGAGGCGACGGCCTCGTAGAGGCGTTGGGCGTGGCTGGGTGTACAGGCCAGATCGGCGGTGTTGTTGATAACCAGCACGGGACAAGAGATGTTGGCGGCGTTCTTCTCGCCGTGGGCTCGGCTATCGTCATAGCTCCATTGCGACAGCCAAGAGCGCAGGGTGGTGAAGCGCGCCAAGCCCACCGGCCCATCATTGGCCACGCGCGGCTCACCCAGATAGCAGGTGCCTGCCGGACGGTCGGAGGGGTCCTGCGTCGGGTCGGTCCAACGCACGTCGCACATGGTTCCGGCCACCACAAAGGGCCGCTCCATATAGTCGTCCCCTTTTGCCTTCAGCCCGGCCAAGGTCGCCTTAACCCGCGCCGTGATCCGCCGATTGCGGGCGATCTGGGCCGCGCGGAACCGCTCGACAAATTCCGCCGAATAGGGCGGCTGGTTCGGGCAGGCGGGATCATAGATGTTCAGCTCGACATCGCGCTCATAGGGACGGTCTTCGTCGGTGATCGACGGGTCCATCCATTCGGTCAGGGTGACATTACGGCTGACATGGGCCGCGAGCAGCAGGATGGCGTCGGCGGGCTGCAGGTTGGCACCGACCAGATCGGCCTCGTCGCCTGCGGGGGTGTGGGTGATGGTCGGGTGCTCGGCCTGGTCCTGATAGAACATCGACAAAGAGCCGCCGCCGGACCAGCCGCCCAGAATGACCGTCTCATAACCAAACCGCTTTTTCAGGTCGGCAATACAGGCCCCAAGGTCCAGCACGCACTTTTCCAGCACCAGAGCCGTGTCATTGCCGCGAAAGCGTGTGTTGCAATAGATGATGTGCCGACCCGCCGCCGCCAGCGCTGTGACCATCGGCAGGAACGATCCGCCGCCGACCGGATGGCTGAACAGGATGACGGACTTGGAGTCTAGGCCCTCGGGCCGGATGCGCATGCACTCGACAAAGACTGAACCGGTTGGGCCGCCATAGACGTCCTTGATCTTGGTCACTTCCTTGTGGGCAAAGCCATAGGGCTCGCGAACAATGTGCATAGGGTGGTCCTCCCGAACCGATTTTCCCTATCGTGACATCCAAGGTTTGGATTTGGAAGAGGACTGTGCGGCCGCTGCCTGTTCGCGCTGGAACCGTCCGCCACGTGGGGGCTTTGGCTTGGCGTCGAGAGCCTGCTTCTTCAAACGCAAGGCCCGCTGGATCGGGGTTTCGTTGATCTCGTCGGTCATGCGGGTCAGTCCTTTCGGCGGCGGAGTGCCTCTATAGCCTAGAATGGCCTGCTCGGCACCCAGTGAACCCGCCTTTAGATCAATGATGCCGGGGAGCCGCCGCGTTCATGCTCCAAGAGCCATGCCTTGCGCGGTAGGCCGCTGCCATAGCCGGTCAGGGCGGCATTGGCCCCGATAACCCGATGGCAGGGGACAACGATCCCAATCGGGTTGGCCCCGTTGGCAAGGCCCAGCGCCCGCACCGCCTTGGGCCGGTCGATCGCGGCGGCCAGTTGGCCATAGCTACAGGTCTGACCCGCCGGGA
>Ga0214921_10010396_pt1 | contig 11522 bp, 10 predicted proteins | sample LL1505_MetaG_FD_177992 | JGI IMG/M metagenome (GOLD analysis project Ga0214921, IMG submission 177992) | Freshwater microbial communities from Lake Lanier, Atlanta, Georgia, United States - LL-1505 | ecosystem: Environmental > Aquatic > Freshwater > Lake | place: USA: Georgia | collected...
GGCAGGTTCGACGGCATGAAGGGTCTGGTTCTCGGCGTCGCCAATGATCACTCGCTCGCCTGGGCCATCGCCAAGGAGATTCTCGCGGGCGGCGGCCAGATCGGCTTCTCCCACCTCCCCGACCGCCCCGACGACGAACGGCAGCGGAACCGCCGCCGCGTGGCCCAGCTCACCGACCCGGAGCCGAATGCGAAGTTCCTGGTGCCGATGGATGTCTCCAGCGACGAGCAGATCGCCGCCGTGATGGACCGGGCCAAGCAGGAGTTTGGCACGATCGACTTCGTCGTCCACTCGATCGCCTACGCCCCGCTCGACGACCTCAAGGGGGAAACCACCGACTGCAGCCGCGAGGGCTTCCGCACCGCCATGGAGACGAGCGCCTACAGCCTGCTGGCCGTCGGCCGCCTCTGCCGGAAGATCCTCTCCAAAGACGCCTCGATTCTCACGCTCACCTACTTCGGCGGCGAGAAGGTCGTGCCCGGCTACAACATCATGGGCGTCTGCAAGGCGACGCTCGATGCCTGCGTGAAATACATGGCCTACGACCTCGGCCCGGCCGGCGTCCGCGTCAATGCGGTGAGCGCGGGCCCGGTCCGCACGCTTGCCGGCCGCGGTGCCGGCGTCGATGAGATGCTCGGCCTCTATGAGCGGATGGCACCGATGGGCCGCAACATCACGCAGGATGAAGTGGGCAAGGCCGGCGCCTGGCTGCTCTCGAAGGATTCGTTCGGCATCACCGGCGAGATCCTGCATGTCGATGCCGGCTACAACATCATGGGTTCGCCCGGCCGACTGCTGGAACTGGTGCAGAAGCCCGCATAGCGGCCACGCACAGGATGCACGATATCACGGTGGGTCGTAGCCGCCGGGATGCCAGGGATGGCAGCGGCCGATGCGGGCGAGGCCGCGGAGGCTGCCGCGGAGAGCGCCGTATTTTTCGATCGACTGCCGGAAGTAGCTGCTGCAGGTCGGCTGGAAGCGACAATGCCGGCCGAGCAGCGGGCTGATCGCGAGCTTGTAAACGATGACAAGCCCGATGAGCATCGTAGCTGCCGCGCGGTCGCACGCCTGGCCTGCGGTCCGCCACATCCCACGGAGCCACGGCATGCATCACCTCCGACGGCGCGGGGGCCGGCCGTCAGCAGGCTGCGGGCGGGCGTCCTGCCTCGCCGCGTCGACCGCCGCCGCATAGCCGGGCCGGGCCACGACACGGGCGGCAAGATCGCAGATCATCTCCTCCACCTGCCGCGCTCCAGCGGCTCCCGCAGGCACGGTGCCCGACCGCACGACGATGACGAAATCGTTGCCGGGTGGCAGCCCTGCTCGTGCCCGCACCTGGCGAAATGCCTCCCGCAGCCGCCGCTTCCAACGGTTGCGAACCACCGCATTGCCGATCCGACTCGACACGGAGAGCCCCAGCCGCGCCGGCTGCGTGCCGCTCACGGCCGGGCATGCATAGAGCACCAGCGGCCCGCTCGCCGCGCTCCGCCGTAGAGCGAACACTCGCGCAAAATCTCCCGCAGACAAGAGCCTCGCGGCGCGTGGGAAGCCGGCCCTGCCGGCGGCTTCAGCCATCACCACCGCAGCTGCGGCCGCGGCGAGGCCGACCCGGCAGCCGCCTTCGCGGCTTCGAGCAGCCGCGCGACCGCCTCGGCATCGGCCGACTCGGGCAGCATGATCTGCACCTCGGCGATGAGATCTCCCTTCGCCCCATTGGAATGCCGCACGCCCATGCCGGCCGCGCGGAGTTTGCGCCCGCCGGAGGTGCCCGCAGGAATGCGGAGGCTGATCGTGCCCCACGGCGTGGGCACATCCACCTTCGCGCCCTCGATCGCCTCCGCGAGGGAGACCGGCAGCGTGAGTTCGAGCGTGTCGCCGTCGCGGTGAAACACAGGGTGTGACTCCACCCCGACTTCCAGCAGCAGGTCACCGGCAGGCCCGCCACCCGATCCCGGCGAGCCCTGCCCTCGGAGCCGCATCCGCGCACCGCCAGGCAGCCCCTGCGGGATCGTCACACTGATCGTTTCGGCCTTGCCGTCGCGATCGATCCGCACATCGGTCTTGCCGCCCTCGATCGCCAGTTTGAACGGCACTTCGATGCGAGCCGTGAGATCCTCGCCCGCAACCTGAGCGGGCCGCTTGCGGCCGCGGCCGGCCCGACCGCCGGCACCGCCGCCACTGCCGCCGGCGCCACGAAACATGTCGGCAAAGCCGCCGGCCCCGCCGAAGAGACTCTCCAGATCGATCTCACCGCCGCCGGGGAATCCACCTGCGCCAGGAAACGGTCCACGGCCGCCGCCGCCACCGCCGCCGGCCCAGCCACCACCAGGCCCACCCGCCCCGACGCCCTCGAACGAACTGCCGTAACGGTCGTACATCTCCCGCTTGCTCGGGTCGTTGAGCACGTCGAAGGCCGTCTGCACCTTCTTGAACTTCTCCTTCGCCGCGTTGTCGTCGGGATGAAGGTCGGGATGGTACTTCCGCGCGAGTTCGCGGTAGGCCTTGCGAATGTCCTCGGCCGATGCCGATTTCGGCACGCCGAGCGTCTGATAGTGGTCTTCCGCCATCGATTGGGCTCTGGAGAAATGCGACGCCCGCCATCACGCTCCGGGCGGAACGCTGAGCCTCAGATTGTAGCAGGCAAAGGACAAAGTTCAGGGACGCCCCGTGTCGGCCCCGACCTGCTCGGTCAGCTCCGCGACTTTCGCGTCTTGCCCGCTGCAGAACGGCCTCGGCTGCCACTCGGAGAACCTGTCAGCCCCACCGCCGCGGCCTCCCCGCCTGCTGATGCCGGGACTCCGAACGAATCGACCTCGGGCAGCACCTGTTCGAGCATCTGGATCTGGCTCCGCAGCGGAGTCTCTCCCGGCCCCGGGTGCAGCAGATGAAACACGCCGTCGGCGTCCAACTGCCGGGCCCGCATGTTGTCGGCAAGATAGACGGGAATGATCTCCTTCAAGATGCGCGATGACAGTTCCGGCGTGAGCACCGGGAACATCAGTTCGACCCGACGGAAGAAATTCCGTGGCATCCAGTCGGCACTCGACAGATAGACCTGGGCTTCCTCGTCGGGGCCGAAGACGTAGATGCGACTGTGCTCGAGGAACCGGTCGACGATGCTGCGGACACGGATCGTCTCGCTCAAGCCGCGCACGCCCGGTCGCAGGCAGCAGATGCCCCGCGCGACGATGTCGATCGGCACCCCGGCCTGGCTGGCCCGATAGAGCGCCTCGATCACGGTATGGTCCACGAGCGAGTTGAGCTTGGCGAAGATCCGTGACGGCTTGCCGGCGAGCGCCCGTTGCGTCTGTTCCTCGATCAATTCCAGGGTGCGCCGATGCAGATCGTTGGGAGCCACGACCAGCTTCCGCCAGGCATGCCCCTGCGAGTAGCCGGTGAGCAGATTGAACAGCGCCGAAGCATCTTCCGCGATCGCCTCGTCGGCGGTGAAGAGGCCCAGATCGGTGTAGACAGACGCTGTCGTGGGGTTGTAATTGCCCGTGCCGAGATGCACGTAGCGGCGGAGCCGCTGCCCCTCGTTCCGCACCACCATCGATACCTTGCAGTGGGTCTTCAGGTCGAGGAATCCGAAGACGACGTGCACGCCGGCGCGTTCCATCTGCCGCGCCCAGCTCACGTTGTTGGCCTCGTCGAAGCGGGCTTTGAGTTCCACCAGCGCCGTCACCTGCTTGCCCGACTCCGCGGCGGTGATCAGCGCCCGCGAAATGGGCGAGTCGCCGCTCGTGCGGTAGAGCGTCTGCTTGATGGCCAGCACACGGGGATCGTTGGCCGCACTCGTCACGAACTCCACGACCGGGTCGAACGATTCGTAGGGATGATGCAGCAGGATGTCTCCCGCAGCGATGGCGGAGAAGATGTCGCCACGCCGCCGCTCGAGACCGCGGGGTATCCGTGGAATGAAGGGCTTGTCGTGGAGCTTCTCGAAGCCGGGCAGCTTGTAGAGATCCCAGAGAGCCGTCAGGTCGAGCGGGCCGTCGATCCTGTAGACCTCGCTGTAGCTGTCGTTTCTGCCATCATGGAGATCCTCGGCGTCGATGATCATGTGGGCCAGTGCCTCGTCGGCCTTCGAGGCGATCTCGATCCGCACCGCCTGGCCGCGTTGCCGGGCCTTGAGGCGGTCCTCGATCAGCCGCAGCATGTCGTCTGACTCCTGCTCCAGCAGTTCCAGGTCGCTGTCCCGCGTGATGCGGAACGATGTCCAGGAACGGACCTGAAACCCGCCGAACAATTCGGGGAGCCGGGCGGCCACCACGTCTTCGAGCAGCACGAAGCTCGTGCTGCCGGGGGAGGTTGAGGGCACCACGACGATCCGCGGCAGCACCTGCGGCACCTGCACCACGGCAAACAATCGCTTTGGGCCCAACCCCTCGGCGTGCTCGAGCATCACGCCCAGATAGAGACCACGATTGTGATACCGGGGCGACGGGTGGGCCGGATCGACCGCCATGGGCGTGAGGATCGGCAACACCCGCTCCCGGAAAAACCTGTCGATGTATTCGCGGCGGGAGCCCTCCAAGGCATCGTAGCGGAGCAGCTCAAAACCCTCGGCGGCCATCGCCGGTCCGATGCTCTCTTTCAGGCAGCGATACTGTCTGGCCACGAGATCCTGGGTCCGTTTGGCCACCGCCTTGAGCTGCTCGATCGCGCTGAGACCATCGGGCGAATAATCCTGCGGGGCACTCTCGCCAAAGGCCTGCTCGCGGACGCCCGCCAATCGGACCATGAAGAATTCGTCGAGGTTCGAGCTGAAGATCGCCAGGAATTTCAGCCGCTCCATCAGCGGATTCTCGGTGTTCTCGGCCTCCTCCAGCACGCGCAGGTTGAACTCCAACCAGCTCAGTTCGCGATTGAGAAAGCACTCCGGGCCGATTTTTCCGTCCGTCTGGTTGTCCCGCATCGCCATCGACTCCCGCAGGTTTGTATGTTCCGCCAACAGCCACCGCTGGGGCTGCCGAAACCGCTTGACGCGGCCGCTCGCACGGCCGCAGAGTGTACTCTTTGATCGGCGGTCTCTATAGCCTGTGCTCCACGCTGAACAGGATTCACACATTCACCCCACCGGCCCGCTCCACCCCGGTGCCAATGCCGGCCAAGAGGCCGTGTCATCGCCGCTGAAGGCCGCCTTGTCGCGCCTCCCAGACTCGTGCCCGCCGCACGGACGAGGCTGGTCAGCGGCCGCGGCCAGCATCCTTGAAGCCTCCGCGGCCAAGCCGGGCAACGTGCATCCAGCCGCTGAGTTTCCCGACCTCAGCCATGCGGAGCTCGTGGCCGCCGGCCTGGCGATCGCGCCGGCCATGGAACAGGCGGCAGAGGTGCCGCTGGGCCGCACGATCCTCGCGGCCGTGACGGCAGCGCGGTCAGTCACACGCTCCAACGCCAATCTCGGCATTGTGCTGGCGATCGCGCCGCTGGCGGCCGTGCCGGATGGTCGCCCCGCAAACGCCGCCGCCATCGCGAAAGTGCTCGCGGGGCTCACCCCATCCGATGCGGCTGATGTCTGGCAGGCGATCAGTCTTGCGCAGCCGGGCGGCATGGGGCAGAGCGGACAGCACGATCTTGCCGGACCGCCGCCGGACGACCTGCTGGCGGCGATGCGGCTGGCGGCCCCGCACGACGCGATCGCGCGACTCTGGGCCGACGGCTATGACTCGCTCTTCACGGGGCTTGTGGCCGATCTCGAGGCGGCGATCGTTCGTGCACTTCCCCTGAACGATGCGATCATCCGAGCGTTTCTTGCCCAGCTCGCGCGGGAGCCTGATTCGCTCATCGCCCGGAAACACGGCCTGCCCGTGGCGATCGCGGTGTCGCAGCGGGCGGCCCACGCTCTGGCCGATCCCCAGACCATTCCCGAATTTGACCGATTTCTGCGGTCACCTCAGCGGCTGAATCCCGGCACCACGGCCGACCTCACCGCGGCCGCGGTCTATATTCTGGTTCGCAGCGGTCGCCTGATCGCTGACGTTCCCCCACCCCCCCCCCACCCGCGCCCCCGAACATGAACGAACGCTTCACCGTCCGCCTCCGCAAGGCGGTGCATGTCTTCTGTGCCGGCCACTTCATCACGCTCACCGACGACCTCTGCGAGGCCGTCCATGGCCACAACTGGCTCGTGGGCGTCGATGTCATGGGGCCGCCCGATGCCCATGGCATGGTCGTCGACTTCATCAAGCTGCGTGATCTGCTCTCTGCCATCGTGTCGAGGCTCGACCACCGCATGCTCCTGCCCACGCAGAACCGGCTGCTCGACGTGTCGACCACCCCGGGCCCTGTCGTGAACGGTGTGGCGGGGGCGACCGAGGTGACCGTACGGTTCCAGAACCGCCGCTGGGTGTTTCCGGCCGACGAGTGCGTGCTGCTGCCGGTGGCAAACGCGACCGCGGAATGGCTGGCCCGCTGGATCGGCCACGAGCTCCTCGCCGCTTTTGAAGCCGCGGGCAGCCCGATCCGCGGCTGCCTGAAGGTTGAGGTCGACGAGTGCCTCGGCCAGTCGGCCGTGTGGGAAGTCAGCCCTCCGTGACGAGTAACTTGGCCGCCGCTTCGAGTGCCAACGACAACACCTGGTCACCCACGCGAATCCGCATCAGGCCGGCGCCGTCGGGATTCTTCTCCACCGACCCTGTCGCACCCAAGGCCAAGCCAGAGTCGGTGAGGTAGCGAAGAAATTCCGACGACTGGTCGAGCACGCGGGCCAGACGGAAGCATGTGCCTGCTGCGCATTCGGACAAGGCCCGGGCCGGCGTCTCCACGGGCGGCTCGAGCGACAGACCTTCGGCCCGCGGGATCGGGTCGCCGTGCGGATCGACCTCGGGATGCCCGAGATAGGCGTCGATCCGATCGACCAGCAGGTCGCTGACGGCGTGCTCCATGTGTTCGGCCTCGTCATGCACCTCGTCCCAGCTCATGTCGAGCGTGCGGAGGAGAAAGAGTTCGATGAGCCGATGGCGACGAATCATCCGCAGGGCCAGCACGCGACCGGCCCGCGACAGCGCCACGCCCTCATACGGCTTGTGCGTTGCCAGCCGTGCGGCGTCGAGCGTCTTGAGCATGCTTGTGACCGTGCCGGGGGAGACGTCGAGCGCGGCGGCGATCTGCCCGGTGCTGGCGGGCTGCCCCGCCTGAGCGGCGGTGATCTGATAGATCGTTTTGACGTAGTTTTCAACGGTCAGGCTTGGCACTGCAGACTCCTCGCTCGCCCGGCGTGGGGGCCGCCGGCAACGCCAGTGTTGCACGCCGGAAAAGCCCAGGGAAGGACGCCTCCCTGCCCCGCGACAACGCCGGCAGATACACTTCAAAACGGTGCCAGCTCCGCCCACACCTCTCTTTTGGACGCTCGCACCTTTTTCCTTTTTGAGGCAGTGGCATGCAACTCAACGCGGGGGCTCTGGAGATCGTCGCGGAATTCCTCACGCGATCAGATGCACTCGGGGTAGCGTGCCACGAGGTCGCCGGCGGCGCGAGGGTCGTGGACTGCGGCGTGAAGACTGCCGGGAGCATCGACGCGGGTGTGCTTCTCGCGAGGGCCGCGATGGCCGGACTCGGCACGGTGCGGATCGAAGAGCCGGGACACTCGCCCGAAGCTTTTTCCCAGGTCTGGCCTGGCTGCCCCTGGCCGATCGTGGCGGTGGAAAGTGAACAGCCGTTGGCGGCATGCCTCGCCTCGCAATACGCCGGCTGGAAGGTGAGCACACCCAACTACTTTGCCATGGCAAGCGGTCCGATCCGCGCCGCGATCGGCCGCGAGGATCTCTATGACGACATCGGCATGCGGGAGCGAGCAGACGCCGTCGTCGGGCTGCTCGAGACGGCGAAACTTCCGCCCGATGATGTCTCTCTGTCGCTCGCGGCCGAGGCAGGCGTGGCCCCCGACAAGCTCGTGCTGCTGGTGGCCCGCACGGCGAGCATGGCCGGCACACTGCAGGTGATCGCCAGATCACTCGAGACGGCACTCCATAAACTGCACGATCTGCACTTCGATCTCCGCAGGATCCGCAGAGGCTCCGGCCGCGCGCCGCTGGCCCCCGTGCCCCGGAAAGACGACCTCGTCGCCATCGGCCGCACCAACGACGCCATCCTCTACGGTGGGCACGTCGTGCTGGAGGTGACTGGCGACGATGCCAGCCTGCTCGACATCGGCCCGCGGATGGTGAGCCGCGTCTCGGCCGACTACGGATCACCGTTCTGCACGCTCTTCGAGCGGGCAGGCCGTGATTTCTACGCGCTCGATCCGGCACTGTTCGCGCCCGCGCTGGTCGATCTGATCAACGTCGACACGGGCCGCCGGCATCGCTTCGGCGAAATCGCCCCCGAGATCGTGGCCAGGTCCTTCATGACACCGCAGGCCACGACCGCCGGCTCCGGGGCATGAGGCCCATGGGCAGTCAGGCCAGTGGCGGTCTGAGGGTGGCCGTGGTCGGCGAACCGTCCGGCTGGCATGTGAGCCGCCTCCTCGCCGCCCTTGCCGCCCGCGGCCATCTGGCCACGGCGGTGCGGTGGAGCGAACTGGCTGCCGAAGTGCGGACGGCGCAGCCTGCGGATCTCTCTGCCGGCGGCGGGCTGACCGCCGAGCGGTTTCTGCCGTCGGCCATCGAGGCAGCAGATACCGTCGTGGTGCGGGGCATGCCGGGGGGCGGCCTGGAGGAAGTCATCTTTCGCATGGACCTGCTCGGGCGGCTGGCTGCCCGCGGAACGCCGGTGGTCAACAGTCCCCGCGGCCTCGAAATCGCGATCGACAAATATCTGTCGTTGACTCGGATGGCGGCGGCCGGGCTGCCTGTGCCCCGCACGATGGTCGCCCAGCATCCGGCCGCGATTCAGGAGGCGTGGCGGTCGTTGGGGTGCGACTGCGTGGCAAAGCCACTGTTCGGCTCGCGGGGGCGCGGCCTCGCCAGGATCACTGATCAGGAGTCGCTCGCGCCACTGATCGACGCCGCGACCGCTGCCGAGTCTGCCGGCGCCGTCGCCTACCTGCAGGAGTTCGTGCCGCACGACGGCTGGGATGTCCGCATCCTGCTCGTGGGCAACGAGAGCTTCGCCATCCGACGGTTCGCAGCTGGCGACGAATGGCGGACCAATGTGTCTCTGGGGGGCCGGCCGGAGGCGTTCAGCCCGCCGGCAGACTGGGTCGACCTGGCTCGGGCCGCGAGCCAGGCCGTGGAAACGGAGATCGCCGGCGTTGACCTCCTTCCAGCCCGTGATGGACGGGTTCTCGTGCTGGAGGTCAACGCTGTCCCAGGGTGGCGGGGCCTGGAGGCGGCCACGGGCATCCCGGTGGCCGACACGGTCGTCCGACATCTCGAAAGCCGCTGAAAAAGCAGACTGACAAGCTGCCCAACCGGTTTCCAAGCCCGCGGCTGAGCATTTTTTTGGGTGCCCTCACAACCCGGACACTTGGCAAATGCGAAACGGAGCCACTGCCTACTTTGTGCGCAGGCGACCCAGTGCCACCAAACAAGGCACTGCTGCACATAAATAAGTCGCCCTCTCTCCAATTGACGCAAGTCGTTGCTGTGCTTGCACTTCATGCTAGCACTTGACCGCCCGGAAACAGTTTCCCGCAGGTTCGACGTCGACCCGCCTGCCGACCACCAGACCGCTGGATAGCTGTCTGGCACGATCGGCATGAACACGCTCCCTTGAGGCCCGGTCTGACCGGCGCCGCCCCGGACCAAGAAGGAAACGACTTCATGACCGCCGTCGCACTCGACCCAGGAACCGACCACGCCGCCGCCGCGGTTTTGGAGGTGGCAGAACGCCTGCATTCGATGGGGCCGGAATGGGTGGTCTTCTTCCGGGAGGTGCTGGGAGTAGACGGGATCGTGCGGCGGACCTTCAACACGCCCGAGGCACTGATCCGGTTCGAGTGCACCCCCCACTACGCCCGCATCCGGGAGATGCTCGACGAACTCCGCGAACGTGAGCGGGACCGCCCCTCCGAGCGTGAGACCCAGCGGGTGGTCACGGTCAGGATGCCCAGTTCCCTCCACGAAACCCTCAAGGCGGAAGCGGATCAGATGCGGGTCAGCATCAATGCCCTCTGCATTTCCAAGCTGATGAAACTGATCGACGGCGAAGGCCGGCGGGAACTGCTGACCGTCGGGATTCCGCGGGGCATTCAAGCCGCCCAGCCGGAACAGTCGGAGAGGCCGGAATAAAAGGACTGGAGCGGACCTGTAAGCCGGGTTTTGTTCCCCGCGAACCGATGAAGGCCCGCGGGGCGATGACCATTTCTCTAGGACGCCGGTTGCCCGGCGCCTCCAGCAGCCGACCCGGAAGGAATGACGAAACGGGCCGTTTCGTGCCGAAGTCAGCCGTGCCGAGGCGACGGCTGGCTCGAACTTCTTCCTGCTTGGCCTTGCTCCCGATGGGGTTTACCGAGCCAGACCGGTCACCCGGCCTGCTGGTGAGCTCTTACCTCACCGTTTCACCCTTACCTGCGGGGCGAACCCCGCCGGCGGTCTGTTTTCTGTGGCACTTTCCCTGGCCTCGCGGCCGGTGGGCGTTACCCACCATCGCACCCTACGGAGCCCGGACTTTCCTCCCGCCAGCATGCACCGCGGGTGCCAAACGACACCCTGGCACACGCCGGCCGGCGATCATCCGGTCCGCTCCAGTCCAAGACCTATTCTACGTCGCAGAAGCCGCGGTCTACCGGCCCCCGCCGAAATTCCCGGGCGGAACGATTTCTTGACGACCGAACGACACGTGTCCTAATTTCGTACTAGGGTCATACTGGACAGGCGTCAGACCTGCCACGCATCGATTCTCGCACCTTGATCCACAGCGCGCCCTGCCCCGCCTCCATGACACACGATCATCCGCGCCCCATGCAGCCGCTTTCCGCTTCCGCACATCCCGGCACCGCGAGGACTGTCGCCACCAACGCGCCGCCGGCATCCTTCGGAGAGTTGCATCCGTTGGGCGGGGGCGACCCGATTCCTCTGCTGAAGGAGACGCTCGTCATCGGCCGGCGGGAGAGTTCCGACATCGTCCTGCGATTCCCGAACGTGTCCGGCACCCACTGCGAACTCTCCCTCGTCGCCGGAGACTGGATCGTGAAGGATCTGGGCAGCAGTAACGGCACCAAGGTCAACGGCACGCGAGTCAGCGAAGCTCGGGTCGATCCCGGCGACCGGCTCTCGATCGGGCGGCACGAATACGAGGTCTGCTACGTCCCTGGCACGGCCGGTGGCGGAAACGGCTCCGCGTTTGGGGCCCCGATGCGCGACATCTTCAGCAGATCGCTGCTGGCTGCAGCCGGCCTGGAAAACCGTCGCTCCCCGAAGCCCGGCCGACCGCGGTCGTGACGTCGGGCAGACGGGGGTAGCCCGCCTGCTACAATTCGGGTGATGCCAAAGCCCCGAAAGTTCCGTGCCGACCTCCGCAAAAATCGTTCCTCGCGCCGTCGCAGTGGTGATCTCACCCGCGCTGTCGCCGCCGACCCCGACCACGCCTCCGAGATGGCGTCCTCGGAGCGGATCTCGGGCAAGGGCGACCTGACCCGC
>Ga0214921_10010397_pt1 | contig 11522 bp, 10 predicted proteins | sample LL1505_MetaG_FD_177992 | JGI IMG/M metagenome (GOLD analysis project Ga0214921, IMG submission 177992) | Freshwater microbial communities from Lake Lanier, Atlanta, Georgia, United States - LL-1505 | ecosystem: Environmental > Aquatic > Freshwater > Lake | place: USA: Georgia | collected...
AGACGCCAGAACCTTGCTAAAGAAATCAAGCGTGGCCAACGGCCCCATACCGCCCAAGATACCAATCATGTCTCACCTCTGTACCGTCGCGATTAACGGGTCACCACTAGATACCCGCCGCAGATAGTAGCTAAGCCTAGGGTCACCATGAAGATCATGGCTACTGGTCGCCAACCTAGCTGGGTCACCTCTTTAAGCGACGTCTTCAGGCCAACAGCGGCGATCGCAAGCACTAAAAAAGCCTGCGACGTGCTCGATGCCCCGGATCTAATATCACCAGGCACCCAACCCGTGCTATTTATGAGCATCAGTACGATGAAGGCCACTGCGAACCATGGAAGTAGCGGCGTTTTGACAGCAGCGTCTCCTTCGGCCAAACGGTTGCCGCCCATAAACATCGAAATTACAAACAACACAGGCACCAGCAGGGCAACTCGCATTAACTTGGTGATCGTCGCTGCATCGCCTGCTGCTGGCGAGAGACCATAACCTGCGCCGACCACCTGGGCTACATCGTGAATCGTCGCACCTATGAATAGTCCTGCAGTTAAGGCGTCGAAGCCGAGCCATTCTGTTATGAGCGGATACACGACCATCGCGACCGTCGAGAGCGTAGTTACGCCAATCACGGTCAAGGTAGTGTCGCGCTCGAGGGTGACGCTTTTGGGTAGCACACTGGAGATGGCTAATGCTGCTGATGCACCGCAAATGGCCGTAGCGCCGCCGATCAGTACTCCAAGGCTTACATCGACCTTGAACATCCGCGCAAGCAGAACACCCAAGACAATTGTGAGGCTAACTGCGACGAATAGTGCCGATGCTGTCTGCCAGCCCAGGGACACAAGGTGATCGATCGACAACCGCAGTCCGAGAAAGGCAACACCGAGTCGAAGCAGGGTCGTTGATGCAAACTGAATGCCTGCCTGACAGCGTTTGTCCTCACTGATGAAATGCAGCGCCAATCCGAGTAAAAGCGCAAACAAGAGTATTGAACCTTTGTAATGACTTCCTAGAAAGGCGGCAGCCATGGCAACTAGGATCGTCACAAGCAAGCCAGGAATGAGTTTTTTGATGTGTCCAAACACCACGCCAGGCCCCAACCTCGCTATCAGCTTCAGGACTTCAGAGTGGCTGTAAGCCGCTAAACGAGTCCATATAGCCATAAAGCGCTACGGCACCACCCGTGTGTAGGAAGACAACATTATCCCCCTTCTTAAAATGCCCGTTGCGACAAAGGTCGATAAGACCGGCCATGCCTTTACCTGAGTAAACTGGGTCAAGCAAGATACCTTCTAAACGCGCTGCCATCGTGACGGCCTCGATCATGCCAGGGGTTGGAATGCCATAGCCATCGCCTACATAATCGCAATTGGCCACTACGCTTTCGCGCTTGACACAACCGGGTACGCCCAACAGATCCGCGGTCTTCATCGCCAGGTTGAAAACGTTAGTCTCCTGGGCCTCTTTTGGTGCACGCACACCTATGCCCAGGACAGGGATCTGACTCCGTGTACCTTCAAGGCCCACCACAAGGCCGGCCTGGGTTCCCGCGCTACCTGTGGCATGCACTAGGCAATCCACGCGCAAGTCCTGTGTGTTGAACTGGTTGACCAACTCTAAAGCGCAGGTTACGTAGCCCAATGCGCCGATGGGGTTTGAACCACCACCGGGAATGATGTATGGCTTGCGTCCGCTAGCTCGCAGTTTGTCGGCGAGCGCGGTCATGGCAGCATTCATGTCTGTTCCACCTGGTAACTCCTGAACGCTTGCGCCATAAAGGTGGTCAAGAAATACGTTGCCAGATTTTTTGTAGTTATCCTCCTGAAACCCCGTACGATCTTCCAAAAGAATCTCGCACCTCATGCCTAACTTCACTGCGATCGCTGCGGTTTGGCGTGCATGATTTGACTGGGTGGCACCCTGCGTGATGACGGTGTCTGCATCTTGCCTAAGTGCGTCGGCCATCAAAAACTCGAGCTTGCGGGTCTTGTTTCCCCCAGATCCCAAGCCGGTGCAGTCGTCACGTTTGATGTACAGATTGGGGCCGCCCAAGACTTCAGTTAACCGCGGCATAAACTCCAGCGGTGTAGGGCCATGGGTAATACGCAAGCGAGGAAAGTTGGTCAGCTTCATGGTCGCCTTCGGTTTGTTGTTGCAGCGGAATGGAGAAAGCCGTTTCAATGCCGGGCGGCCAGCGAGCAGGCGGTGGCCACGATGCGGCCAATTAGCATACAGTCCTCGTTAGTCAGTGACACGGGGGTGCGCAGGTCGAACAGTTGGTTAAGCACGGCCTTTGACTTTGGCAGATCAGCCTTTTCTTGGATGTAATGCCAGTGCTCAAAATTGCTCGTAAAAGCCACCGGCGCTGAAGTACCAAACCACTTGATATAAAGGCCGCGTACGGAGCATTCATGCAAAAATCGTTGGCTCTGTACCGGTGTGAGATCAAGGGTAAACTGGATTGAGCTGGCAATAAAGTCTTCCTTTGGCGCGCGCGGAGGTACCGAGAGGAGGGCTACTTTCCCCAGTTCCTTCTCCAGTGTGGAGTACACATGGTTCCAACGCCGCCCCCGATCTTGCAGTTGTCCGATCTGTGGCCGAAGCAAACTGGCCTGGAGGTTGGACATGCGCATACTGAAATTAGGCGTTAGGTACTTCCAGCGCTCGAACACTTCAGGCCCTGGTCTTAGAAGGTGCTGGTCATACATCATGTAACAGCCAGACATGAGGATCGCCTGGGCTGCCACATCGTCGTCATCGGTCACGAGCAGACCACCTTCGCCCGAATTGATGTGCTTGTACGTTTGAGCACTGTAGCAGCCCACCTTACCCCAAGTGCCAGTGTATCTTCCGTCCCACCTAGCCCCCATGGTGTGTGCGCAGTCCTCAATCAGTGCTATGCGATACCGGTCGCAGATCGTACGAACCGCCTGAAGATCTGAAATATGGCCACGCATGTGAGAAAGGAGAAATACCTTCGCGCCGCTGCTGGCAGCTTTGAATTCGAGATCAGCTAGATCAGTCAGGTAGTCTGAGGCGGTCTCCACCAGCACCGCGTGTGCCCCCGCATGTGCAATGGCGCCGGGCACTGGCGCCAAGGTGAAGGTGCTGGTTAGCACCTTGTCTCCAGCCTGCACGCCCAGCGCCTTTAGTGCAATAAACATAGCGGCTCCGCATGAGCTGACCGCTACGCAATATCTGCTGCCCACATAGTCGGCGTACTCCTTCTCGAGCAGAGATGGTTCAGGATAGCCCGTGCCTTGTTCTCCGTAACGGTGAAGTCGTCCAGAGCGCATCAACGCAACCGCTCTCTCGATTGCCTCTTCAGGGATCGGCTCGGGGGTACTTAGATCCTTGCCGAACCACAGACCATCGGGCGACTCGTTATCAGTCGGCGGCGTAAGAGAAGTTGTCATCACGCGGTCAATCTTTATGGCCTACGAGTGTGCCCAGTTCAAACGACTCGTGAGGGAAATACTTGCGCAGCCGGATGTCTCCGGTCCGTGCATGTCCTTCCATGCCCTCAAGGCGTGAGATTCGGGCAGCCACCTGTCCAACTTCACGACTCGCTCCACGAGTCAACCGTTGATAAGTTACCGTCTTAATGAACTTACCCACGCTGAGACCACCAGAGTACCGTGACGCTCCGCGCGTAGGCAAGATGTGATTGGGGCCGGCGCATTTGTCCCCATAGGCCACGGTCGTCTCCTCACCCAGGAAAAGCGAACCATAGTTAGTCAAGCGTGTCAGCCACCAATCCGGATTCTTTGTGAGGACCTGCAGATGCTCAGGTGCATACTCGTCACTGATTTGGAGTATCTCCTCATGGCTGCTAGCAAGCACCACTTCGCCATAGTCACGCCACGCTGTCGCTGCCGCGCTGCGGGCCTGTTCGGGTAGTGCAGCAATAACCGCGGGCATTAACTCTATGACCTTCATACCCATTTCGCGGGACGACGTGAAGAGCCACACCGGAGAATCTGGACCATGCTCTGCCTGACCGGCTAGGTCGGCTGCGACCACATTGGCATCAGCGGTCTCATCCGCAATGATCGCTGTCTCAGTCGGGCCAGCCACAACGTCAATACCGATCCGGCCAAATAGCATCCGCTTGGCCTCTGCTACAAAGCGGTTACCTGGACCAACGATTACGTCCGCCGGCTTAGCCGAATAAAGGCCAAAGGCCATTGCTGCAATACCTTGTACGCCGCCAAGGGTCAGCACGGTATCTGCACCACAAAGATTCATGGTGTGCAGGATGGCTGGGTTAACGCCTGCAACTTTGTGGGCGGGTGAAGTAGCAACGATGTCAGGCACACCTGCCACTTTGGCTGTACAGACGCTCATAATCGCGGATGCCGCATGAGCGTAGCGCCCGCCTGGCACATAACATCCAGCAGAATTAACCGGAATAAGTTTTTGCCCAGCCACCAGGCCATCAATTAATTCGACCTCAAACTCCTGCAAAGACTCCCGCTGGCGCTGTGCAAAATCCCGAACGCGAGCATACGCAAACGCAATATCGTCCTTGACACCTTGGGAAAGCGACTTGGTAGCCCGCGCGAAATCGTCTTCGGCGAGCACGATTGGGCCATGCCATCCGTCGATGTCACGTGCATATCTCTCGATTGCACTACGGCCATTGCGCTGAATATCGCCGAGGATGCGTGCTACGGTCTCGGCGGTTTCTTCGTCGATCGATTCTTGCCTCGAGGGCGCCTTTTTTAAGTACTCAATCGTCATAAAAAATCGCTTTCAATAAAAGCGTATAAGGGCGCCGATTCACCCACGTCCCTTCCAGGGAACTACGCGCCTTTCCACAAAGCGCACCAAATGGTCAAAGGCATAAGCGATCGCGGCGATCACAACGATACCCATGATTACGATAGGAGTCTGAAGGAATCGGGATGCAGAAAGCACCATGTAGCCCAGGCCGGAAGTAGCTGCCACCATCTCGGCTGCAACCAAAGTAGTCCAGCCAAAACCTATGCCTACGCGCATTGCGGTGAAGATCTCCGGCATGGCTGAAGGCAGGATGACCATCCGAATCACCTGCCAACGCGTAGCCCCAAACGAATAGGCGGCATGGATTTGCTCAATGGCCGCCGACTTCACTCCAGCACGGGCACCCAGGACCATGGGCGCAAGCACTGAGGAGAAAATCAGCAGAACCTTGGATAGTTCGTCGATGCCGAACCAGATGATCATAAGCGGTAGATATGCCAGCGGCGGAATCGGGCGGTAGAACTCAATGGGTGGGTCAAAGATACCGCGGGCGACAGGGCTCATACCCATCGCGATGCCCAGCGGAATTCCGACCACACACGCCAACAGAAATGCCCCAAACACGCGTAGTGTGCTTACCCAGATATGCTCCCAAAAGCTAACCCCGGTGAAACCCTCCCTCATCACTTCAAAAAAGGCGTATGCGACGCCCGTGGGTGATGGCAGAAATAGCGGCTTGATGTGGCCCGCATACGTGACATAGCCCCAGCAGGCGATTAGCAAGACAATCACAACAGCACTGATTCGGAAGCTTTCGCCCTGTCCTGGGACACCGTAGATCTCGCCGGGTTTAGCGGGTTTGGCCTTTGTCAGGTCAGCAAGAAAACCCTGGCCTGCAGTAGAACTGTCATCGCTCATCATGGGCTCCCGCTTCGTCGGAAAAAATGATTCGCAAGATGGTTTCCCGGAGTGCGATGAAGTCTGGAGAGGCCTTGATCTCTCGTGCATTGCCCGTCTCGAAATAGCGCCGGCTAAAGGGCAGCTCAAATGTGTGAGAAATCCGCCCTGGCCGCGGCGACATCACAACAAGCCGAGTCCCCATAAAAAGCGCCTCTTCCACGCTGTGCGTGATAAAGAACACCATCTTTCCAGTGTCACGCCACACCTTCAGTATCAACTCCTGCGCCCGCTCTCGGGTCAGCGCATCCAACGCGCCGAGCGGTTCGTCCATCAACAAGATGTCAGGGTCACTGGTTAGTGCGCGTGCGATGCCCACGCGTTGCTGCATCCCGCCGGACAACTCATAGGTTGCCGATTGCTCGAATTGCTCCAACCCCAGCAACTCTATGAACTGGCGCGCCATTCCTTCGCGTTTGGCCCTGTCGTACCCTTGAATCTTAAGGCCGAAGGCAACGTTATCAAGGACATTAAGCCAAGGTAAAAGGGCATGCTTCTGGAACACCACTGATCGGTCTGCACCGGGACCTACAATGGCACGCCCTTTGAGAGTAATCTCACCTTCGCTGGGCGCCATGAACCCAGCAATCAAGTTCAGCAGAGTTGATTTCCCACAGCCCGATGCTCCCAAAGCGACCACGAAATCCTTGTCTCGAATTTCAAGATCAATGTTTTCAAGTGCATGGACGGGCTGTTTACCCTTTACTGGATACAACACTGAAACGTTTCTTATGGCAAGAGCAGCCATTAATGAACCCACAGTGAACAACTAAGACACTGACCGAGCCGAGGCTGGTCAGCACCTTGGAATGCCGCAGTAGGATTACTTACGTGCAGCGGCTCTGGCGAATTCAGGGTTGACGAACTTGCCGTAGTCGTCAGCCGTCTTGTTGATTCGCCCCGCACTCTTGAGAAACTCAGCGGTGGACTTGATAGTGTTGGCTGCTCCGCCGCCCATCCAGTTTGCTGACATTGTCAACTCAGCATCAGGGTAAATGGTTCCATCTAGCATGGGAACGACCGCAGCGGGTGATACGCCCACGCTAGCAGCGACCGCTTTGACTTTAGGTGAATCGGCGTTCCACGCAGCTTTGTTCTTATGGTAATCCGCATTGATCTCGAACATAGCCTTCAAGAACTTGACCAAGCCGTCATGATTTGCTTCTGCGAACTTGTTGTGTGCGACCCAAGCATTAAAGGTATGAAAACCCGTCTTGGCAACCCCACCTGCGGTAATCATTACCTTTCCATTTTCGCGCAACTTTGTCTGAACCGGAACCCAGACAAAAGCTGCATCAATGGCGTTTTGCGCCCAGGCGGCAGCAATTTCGGCAGGTGCCATCCCAAGAAGCGTAATGTCCTTTTCGGTCATGCCGTACATCTTTAGCGCGCCCATCAATGAGTAATGGGCAGTTGAGCCTATCGGCACTGCCACGCGCTTGCCTTTGAGGTCGGCTGGTTTGTCAATGCCAGAGCCATTGCGCGTGACTAATGCCTCCGAGCTGTCAATGACCTTACCCGCAGAGATCATCTGATAGTCCAAACCGGAGCTTAAGCCCGCTGCCAGCGGAGAAGATCCGATTTCAGAAATTTGAATGCCGCCTGATGCCATCGCCGCGTTGACCTCCGCTCCAGAAGCAAACTGTCGCCACTCAATCTTCCAGCCGGTTGCCTTCTCCAGGCTTCCATCTGCGATGAGTGCCTTGTAAGGGAGGGGGTCGCCAAAATGGCCGATCACCACCTTAGTTTGCGCAACGGCCTGCGACACCACTGAGACCGTAAATGTCGCGCCAATAATCAATAATTTAAAGAATCGATTCATGGTGTTTATCCACAAAAAATACTATCAGGATTAAGGTAATAGTTGCCGGCTCACCTACGGTTTTACGGGCTGCTTGACTGGATGCTAGCACAAGAACTTTTTCCAAACAGAGCCAGATTCGGTTAGTTTTAGTGCCAGAATAGATCCTCCGTTCAATCGCGATTTGAGCGTTTCTGGATCCCAAAATCCGGTGAATCGGACGGGTGCAAGGCATCGTAGCTTGCGTATGGAGCCAGAAAACGGTGTACGAATCAGCCTTACTCAACGGACTACTTCATGAGAAAGAAGCAGGAGATTACCGATATCTGGGTAAAGCTTTTCCCGCAGTTCTCTGGTAGCAGTGGAACACTCCAGGGCCAGGTGAAAGAAATGATGGTTCACTCCATCCTCGTTGGCTTAGTTCCCGCCGGCGCAAAGGTCCCCACGAGCAGGGCCTTAGCAGCCGCGTTAGGACTATCACGAAACACCGTGTCGTTGGCGTTGCAGGTACTGGTCGACAAAGGCTTCTTGATTGCTGCGGCGCGAAGCGGTCTGGTGGTTAATGGGGACATCCTTCTTGGCCAAGCGGTCCAGTCAACGATCCAGGCCCCGACGTCCACAGTGTTACGCTGGAACGCGCGGCTACGCTCGGTCGCCCGTAATCAACGAAACATAGTCAAACCCTCAAATTGGCAAGAGTTCAAGTACCCTTTCGTCTATGGTCAGTTTGATCAGAGCCTAGTTCCCCTGCGAGACTGGCGTTCTTGCGTCAACCAATCCTTGTCCGCACCGGCCGTGCGCAGATGGGCGCAAGATCACATCAACCGCGACTCTGAAGCACTCCTTGACCAAATCCAGCATAGGCTACTGCCCGCGCGCGGTATCTTGGCCAAACGGGATGAGATCCTTGTTACTGCTGGTGCACAGATGGCCTGCTATCTGCTGGCAAACGTTCTGCTCGGTCGAAAAACTATTGTCGGTGTTGAAGACCCGGGTTATCCGGATGCGCGCAATAATTTTATGCTGCGCTCAGATCATGTTAAGTCGCTACCCATCGATGCAGATGGCCTCACCGCCTCACCTGCAATGGCGCAGTGCTCATACGTCTATGTCACACCAAGCCATCAATGCCCGACCACTGTAACAATGCCCCTAGGGCGCCGGCATGAAATTCTGGCGTTGGCCAGAAAGCATGACGTTGTCCTTTTTGAAGACGATCACGAGAGTGAGCTTAATTTCTTCGGTCGACCGTTACCGGCCTTGAAGAGTCTCGATACTGACGGAAGGGTCATCTATCTGGGCAGCCTCTCCAAAACCCTAGCTCACGGCCTACGCATTGGTTATATCTTGGCACCCTCCGAACTAATCCGCGAACTACGCGCTTTGCGACGACTGATCATCCGTCACACACCCGCGAACAACGCTTTTGCGGCTAGCCTGTTTATTGCACAAGGGCATCACGACGCGTTCATTCGCAAGCTGAACGTGACCTACAGAGAAAGGCGCGAATTGCTGACTCGAGCATTCCTAAGATATCTACCCGAGTTTCATATTATGCCCTCCCAGGGTGGATCTGGCGCGTGGATAAAGGGACCGCTTGGACTGAACGGGCAGGCACTGGCAGAAAGCTGCGCGGCACGCAGTGTGCTAATCGAGCCTGGTGAGATTTTCTTTAGGAATTCATCCGCGGCAAGTCAGTGTTATCTGCGCTTGGGTTATGCAGCCATACCCGGAAACCTTATCGAAACCGGGGTGCAAGAACTGGCGCAGGCCTACGACGACCTCCTACACAAATTAAAAACTCAGGGCTCCGTCTGAAACCCGTTTCGGCTGCCTTTGATTTTTGGAAGCCATTTATGTTGCCTTTTTCTATTAATGGACCGAACTCCGTATTGCTAGGGGTCGAGGGGATGGAACTAACCATGGTACTTTTCCCGAGTGGTTCCGAGCACTACCGACGGTATGCGTTGAAGTGGTGTCCACTGAAAAAGCTGGGAATCGCCATGGAGCAATTCCTGGCGGATAAACAGCACACTGCAACTGAAGCAATGGTGATTGCTCGCTCATCTGTGAGACCTTTGGCGTAATCGATGCAGTTCCAGCGAGGATGGCGTAGCCTCGTAATTAGACTCTAACGTGATCGGTTGCGGATAAAGTTTTGCGTGGCTTGCTTAGGATGCACAGATGGACACGCGCTTACTGCTTTCAGACGCTCGGCCCTTACAGTCTATTTAACAATTCACCCGTCGTTGGTGCTGCTTGGACCCTGTGGTGTGCAACTTCATTCGATCAAAGGGCTGTTCTTGAGGATTCGTAATTTGGCGTCTACAACTCTATCCAACAGCCACTTTTGTGGGTCTATTGGACCTTGTATTTGAATTGCAAAAACTACATTGGGATGAACTCTCTAGCTAAAAATTTAAGGGAACTGTGGCGCCACGTATCGCGACGGAACCCTTTTGGTCGAGGGTCTTTGAGATTGTCTTAACCCATAAATAATCAGGAAAAAAATGTCTAACTTAAGTTCCTGTTACGGATTTATGCCCTACCCCACAGTGCCATCTGCACACGCATCGTCAGGCCCCTTGTCAGGATCGAGCTTTGCAGTAAAAGACTTATTCGACATTCGCGGATATCCAACCAGTTGGGGTCAGCCACTTGTGCTTGCCAAGTCTGGGATTAAAGAAACAACAGCACCAAGTATTCAAAAACTTCTTGATAGCGGCGCTGAGCTCATTGGAAAAACGATCACTGAGGAGTTTGCATTTTCTCTTATCGGCGACAACATTCACTTCGGCGCGCCGTTAAATTCGGTCAACCCTGATCGATATTCGGGCGGTTCATCGTCCGGCTCCGCGGCAGCGGTCGCGGCGGGACTGATCGATTTTTCGATTGGCACCGACACGGGCGGGTCGGTAAGGGCACCAGCCAATAATTGTGGCTTATTCGGCATTCGGCCAACACACGGTCGAGTGAGTCTTGAGGGCGCCATGGATTTGGCTCCAAGTTTCGATACCCTTGGTTGGTTCGCTCGGGATATCGACATGTTGAAACGAGTGGCAGATGTGCTTTTCGATGAAGACACCTGTGCCCTTGGTTCGTCCGTTCGCATGATGGTGCCAAACGATGTTTGGTCGGAAGTTTCGTCTGATGTCTTGGCAGCCTTCGACGGTGGATTAAAAAAGATCCTTCAATCTTTCTCCAATGTGGAGACGGATCCGATTGCGCTTTCGTCATTCGATGAAATGGTTACCCATTTTAGAATGATGCAAGGCTTTGAAGCATGGGAAAACCATGGGAACTTTATAACAGAGGAGCACCCTGTTTTAGGGCCTGGCATTGCCGCAAGGTTTGAGGCTGCGAGTCGCATCAGCCGAACCGACTACGATAGAGCTAAGGCTTTTAGAGAACGATTTATCGCTCACATTGATGCAATCATAAAGACTGACGGCGTTCTAATAGTCCCAACAATGACCGAACCTGCGCCCTTTCGAGGAACCCCAGAGTTGGAACTCGATGCATATCGAGCAAAAACCTTTAGGGTCTTGTGCATTTCAGGCTTGGCATCGCTGCCTCAAATCACTATGCCGCTTCTAACCCATGGTGGGGCACCATTTGGTTTGTCTTTGATTGGACCGCGCGGCAGTGATCGCTCCTTGTTAGATCTCGCCTTGGAGGTCACACAGACGTTTAAGGGCTAAGGCGCCTTTTGGAACCGCATAAAACGGGCGGTATCCGCTGCGCTCTCTGTGACTTGACCAGTGGGTCTGAGAACCTACGCGCTCGAACTACAGGTAGGCCTTGTCGATAAGGCGGCAGAACGACAGTGATGGTTACTCACACGGGAAGCCAATAGGATGCCGCGAACCAGTTCGCGCTAGTTTTTGCAACGACGCTTGATTTTGAAGCCACTTAAGTCGTTGAATTTAAACAAATTATTCTGGTGGCGAATCAGGGACTCGAACCCCGGACCTGCGGATTATGATCGATTCCAACTCTAAATTTATTTATTACAATCAATAAACTATATCGTTTTAGC
>Ga0214921_10010398_pt1 | contig 11521 bp, 11 predicted proteins | sample LL1505_MetaG_FD_177992 | JGI IMG/M metagenome (GOLD analysis project Ga0214921, IMG submission 177992) | Freshwater microbial communities from Lake Lanier, Atlanta, Georgia, United States - LL-1505 | ecosystem: Environmental > Aquatic > Freshwater > Lake | place: USA: Georgia | collected...
ACACACCTCGGTTTTTGCTTCGGTGTGTAAGCGGTGTGTAAGCAATTTTGACCACCTAATTCACCACTAACCTCTTGAATACATTGAGGTCTTTGTTACAAGACCCCTAGGGCTTCTTTCTTATGAGAGCAGACAACCAAATAAAACCATTGTGATTTCAATGACTTACAGCACTTAATTATCGGTGTGCGAGTTTTTGTGTGGCGAAAATTAATAAGAATAATTTGTTTTAATTTATGGGTGTATATATTTAATTGTTTATTCGATCATTTGTAAATATTAACCCCTGAAAAATACGATCGTCATCCATTTTTATGAATTTCGTAAAACCTAGATGATATGTTGGATAAACTTTATCAATATCACCATTTTTTTATTCTCACAATAGAGTTTTAGGGATCTCTTTACTCGATACTGCACAATTTGAAGACAAAGACTCAATTCATTCAAGAAACGATCAATGCTATCTATCTAAGATTTTATTAACTCAACAGAATTGTCTTGCCAATCAGCAAACTGGAAAACAATATAACCAATGGTCTTTTCAACCTCAAGGTCACAATAGAAATTGAAACGAAGACAGTCCTCAATTTCAGACCAGTCTTTTTTAATGTTGTGTTTTGTATCAAAATAAAAAGTTACTTCAATCCATTTTATGGATCTAAAGTCATCACTAAGTCCGCCACTTCCCCATTCATCAATGCTGACATTACTGACAATATCAGTTTCATCATTGAATTCAACCGTTAAGTCTTCAAAGTGTTTTTGAATGAGTTTTGCTGATTTTTTATCTTTAGCTAAAAATTCACTTGCATCATCTAAATCAATCTCTTTATCTGGTGTCTTTACGCGACTCAAATTTACCCATTTTGCAGTTAGACATGCTTTATATTTTCCTTGTTTCTTTTTTTTCGCAGCAATTTGATCGAAAAAGTTCATATGTACCTCGCATTTTTAAATTTATTTATCATCATCATTTTCTATCGCAATACTTACACTTCACAATAGGATACTGAAAATCTTTAATTTCTAAAAAAAATTTTTTTATTGTCTTAGTATCTTGAAGTCGAATTATGCTAATTAATTCTTTTGCAACTTCTTTTGAATTATTGTCACTTTTAAATTCACCGCGTTTATAGTCCGAAATATTTATGTCTAAAAATGACTGTGCTTTTTTAGAAATCTGACCAAAAATTTTACGATTCCTAATTGCTGTTACAAATAATCCATTGGGAACCCAATCACTCTTTTTACGATTAATCGCATAAGGCAAGGGATAGAGATTTTCTTCAATATTACCTGGACCCCCTAAACTACTCGGAACAACATGATCTATATCAAAAAGAAAAGTTTTAAGTTCAATTTGATATTGCATGTATAGCTTAAACCTTAAGGTGCTTGGAATGATTTCACTCCAAATAAGATCTACTTCCATATCAGACTCTAAGGGACCTGAAAGCTTTTGTAAAGAATTTTGACCCTTTTTATCATTAATAATGATGGGCGAATCTAGAACTTCTTGATCGAGTTTAAACTCACAAATATATAAATTTAGGTTTTTCTTTACATGATAATTTTTAATCTTGTCTAAAAAAAGTTGACCCCAATAAGTTCTATTTTTTAAATTTGATTTATCAACATATCTTAAGAAATCTTCAATATTTTTTAAGGGTTTAGTACTTAATACTTTTTCTTTAACCTTCCCTTTACCCCAAACTGCATAATTTTTTTCATATAAATAAACAACGTCATTAACTTCTATTGATTTACTATGAGAAGGGTAACCTCCATTGTGAGTATTTACATACCAATGAATTCCTGAAGAAGTAAATTTTTTTCCAATTCTTCCAGCAATATCAGGGTTTCTCTTTAATAAAAAATAATTCATTTAGTTTAAATATCTCTCTAAACGTATTTGATAGTTCCTTGGATTATCCTAGTCTTTATTTTGTAAATCCAACTACCCAAGAATCATCCTCATCAATATGTCCATAAAGATCTGATAAGTCTTTGAAAGTTTTATTTTTATAAATTAATTCACCTGTGTTTATATTTATTTTCACATCTAAGTCACTTGTTACGGATCCAATACCAAATAAACAATTTCCAAAGCTTTGGACAGGTTCTTGGTCTCCTGTTTGAAAAAAATTATCCAAACTATCATTGAGGCATTCATTTAAAACAAACCCACTATCACTATTTTCAAATGTTGATTGATATAAGCCTATTAATATATTCTTTGGTATGGGTGATTTTGTATTCTTTATTATTTTTTTTACTGTCTTGTTAATCCAGTCTCCGTATGCAAGCTCTTTTTCTATACAAAATTCAACACTAGGGCCTTGTATCGCAAATAAATCATCATCTGGAAACTGGGCTATAGAAATATTATATGGATAATCTATATGATCTATAAAGTCGCCTTTTAAATCACCAGAATTTCCAAGCCTAATTAAATAGTAATTACAGCAACCAGTAAAAATTTCGTTCTTTATTGTTTCCTTCCCCACTTTTTCATCCCCTTAACAGTTAACTTTAATTGCAACCTAAAGAGTAAATATTATGGCTGCCTAAGATGTATTTTGTTATTAACCATTGACTAGAAGCCTTACATTGCACCATATTTCTATGATCTGATGGATAGGTTTAATCGGTTTTCCAATGCCAAAATGAATACTTATATTCTTTGGATACTTTTTTGATGTTGCCTACTTTTTTAATTATGCATAATAAGTACAAACCCTTGTCTTATTATTTCTATTACACCTTTTTATTGCTATGCAGCAAGGGGTGCATGATCTTGATTGACTATTAAAGCCAATATTCGTCCCACATCCTCTTTCAGGAGAATTTTATTTACTACTAACTCTTCTTGTAATATCTTTAATAGTTCTTTGTTTTTTTGTAACATTTGCTTCACTTCAGTATATTGATCCCCTAAGAATTGCCGCGCTTGTTCTTGAAAATAATCTGCATTCTCAGAAACTTTATTACGAACAGCAACCAAAAGACCTACGTTTTCTTTTAAGGCAGAAGTTTTTCCATAATCCGCATGAAATCCACCTCTTGCCATTAATGTAAATGCTTGCCACGATGCCTCACGCAAATCTGTATTGGCAGTGTCTACACCCACCCCCAACGTCCCGAGAAGGACTTCTTCACCAGCGCGTCCCGCTAACATAATACGGATTTTGGATTGCATCATGCTAAAAGACATATATCCAAGACTCTCGTAACTTTGCTCATAATCCTCTACCATTACTCCTAGCATATCCTTGCTAGGTAAAATTGAAATGTAGTCTGGAATGTTCTTACCATTAGATTCCAAAATAGTAATCAGTGCGTGACCTGCCTCATGACTTGCGATTTGTTTAAGATCATTACCTAAGTGTCCAAAAACGCCATCACCAGTTCCCCGAACAGCAATCTCTAGAATATTTTTCCAAGTAAGTTTTTGGTTTAAATAAGCACTTTTACGTTTACAAGTAATACAAAGCATTCCCAAACGACGAAAGCTAGGAAATTCTGCACACAGGAAACTACCTAATCTTTTTTTATTGTTAAGTACCTCATTATCAAGAATATTCACGCCGAGCATTTCAATAAAATCATCAGCATATGTTTCAGGCTGAGGTGCTGTCCATGAAATATGCCGATCAAATCTACCAAAATATCTAAAGCATTCACTAATTTCTCCGTAGGAACTACAAATACTTGTCAATATGAGAGGTTGATCCTTTATTAGCGAGAATGCTTTTATTAACTCTTGCTGGGAACATAGATCCTCGGTAGTAAGATCATCATCTTCTAACCATTTATGAGGTTCAATATAGATTATTGTTGGCCGATTTAATCCCTCTACTAGCGCCTTAAGATTTATAACTTCTTCGTGCGGTAACTCAATTAATTTGATTTTTAATGTACTTGTGACCCATTTAAGAAAATGAAGATATGCATCCCTATCATCCCCTTCGAGCAAAAAACCTTGTCCAAGTAATTGCCATTTTTCAAGCTGCTCTTGGCTACCTGAGAAAGAATTATTGAGAAGTAACTCCAACTCCTCAAACCATCGGTATAGTACCGGCTGTCTATTTTTAATGATGTTTTTTTGTATGGAAAGATCGATGTTTGGTATGTACATTAGGTTCCTGGGTTAATACAACTAACAGGAAAAATAATACCAAATTGCTAGCTCATGGAATGAGCTATTTAGGGTTATTGCTTAATTATTTTTTATGATGTCAATGCAGTATTCAAAACAAGCTTTTTCAAGACCGTAGCCATATTTTTTTATAAGTACTTGATTTAAGATTTGCAGTTGATCAATTGAAACTGAACCTTGTGCGCTAGACTGCGCATTTAATAGCGACTCCTTGAAGCCTTCAAGAATAAGATCTTTTTTTGTGAAAAATGGTTGATCAATCGAATCTCGTAGATTAAGAAAATTAACTTCCAATTTTTTTGAACCATCTTTTTCAATAATGCCAGAGGAATTAGAGATATGACCAAATCCATAAAGGCCAGTTACCTGCCCCTGCCTAAATAAAATAACCAGATCATTGGCGTTTGCCTGAGACGAATAAACCGACCAAGGAGTTTTTACAAAACCATTTTTTCTGAGAATCTTCTTTAATTCATTGAATTCCTCTTTACCATATGAACCAAATTCAGGTTTCCAAGTGAGAATAAAAAGATTTTGATCATTAAATGCTTCCATAAATTATTATATTTTTATAACGAATTCTTATTCAAGATAAAACTTTGATCACACCATCTCATAATTTTATTCAAGCATTGCGATTGGATTTTTAAAAATTATTGAATGTTTTGCGAAAGTAATAATCAGATTCTTTTAATAACATCATTTAAATCGTTTTCTTTAATACTATCAAGCTGGATTGTTTTTAGATGGCGAGATCCTTGAAAGAAACTAATAGAGTAATCCGAGCTATCAGTAGCCCCCTGCCCCTCAAACCATACCTGCTCATCGTCCTTCTGTGCACACTCCATTGGTTTGCAGGCCATTATTGTTCCAAGAATGGGTGCTAATAAAATCGAAAAACTTGTATCTATCTTTCCATCAAATAAATAATCAGCACTTTCATAAAAATAATGAGGAACTACATATATAGCATCTTCAGAAAATTCCCTGTCTTCAACTATTGTTTCTAGACTAAGCTTTTCATGAAATGGCGAGCCAATATACGTCGGATAAGAGGAGGAATTATTTTCTAAATCTTCTCTCCATTTTTTTAGTTCTGTTTTAAGTTTAATTTTTTTAAATTGAGTACTGGTATAGGTAAACAATGAGACTGTAAGTTCTTGACTAGAAAATTCGCCATTTATAGGTTTTGACTTATTACTATCAGTCTTTGTAGATTTTGGTAACGGTTGTTTTTGAACAATACCCTGTGGTTTACCAATTTTTTTAGAGTTTGGATTATCTTTCGCATTTTGCTTTACGTACTTCGATTTATCAGTAAGCAAAACTGCTAGAACATCTAATGGGGTGGAGCTATTTGAAGCTACTGCACACCTTACTGATTCATCTGAATCCTTGGAAAGTTTTTTTAAAATATCTTCTGAGGCGGATTCATTGGTTGCAACATCACCCCGCACCATATCTTCAGGATCATTTGAAAGTAATTCTAAAAGTTTTAAAGGAGCTTTTTCATCTGTTGCCACACTAGATCTAACTAGTGGGTTCTTATCCCGCGCTTTTTCTTCAAGTGACTTAGCCATTTATATTCCCTTCAATTAGTACTTGGTGCTTCAATAATTACAATTCTTAGTATCAATATAAACTGAATTTATGTCAAAAAACACAACTTTAAGAGGCCTATCTCCTAGGAACTTTATCTAATTGACAAGCTAATTATTGAGTTCAAAATAGGGGTTAGATTTCGCCATACTAGCGAACAATTGCTCCTTTAAGCTTCACGATCCCATCAAGTTCGATTTTTGTATTTTTATACCTAATAAAAGGATCATCGCCTATTTCCCATAAATCAGGCATTTTGGTTTTTAATTTGATTGACTTATTTTCTGACTGTGTAAGAACTACTACGTAGTTAGTAGCATCTAGAATTTTTTGTATTGAGTCAATAGTACGATCAGTTTTGAGTAGAAAATTTCTAATTTGATTGACTGGGATTGGATGCTCAAAAGTAAAGGTTCTAACAGGGTCCACTTTACTGCTCTTAGGAAATGATTTTTTCCTTGCGAACGGCTCCTCTCCAACAACTAAAGATCTAGCTAGTTTTGAAATGTAGTAAGTATCATTTGCAAGCGAATACTTTGCAATGTAGTTTAAAAGACCGTATTGCGTAGCCGCTCCATGATCAAATATTCCATCTATATTTACAAGCGAGTGAATGATTTTTAAATACACCTCTTGAAGGGTATTTAACTTTCGATCTCTTTTTATTTCTTTTGGAGTCATTTCTTGGACTAATGTATGTAATAGGTCTTACAAGGCTTACCTAGCCCGACATCAGAAATGACTAATAGTTGAGCCACTTTTATAGCAGGTTCAAGCCATAGCATTTCGTTGATCTCAGTTCTTGTATGGTGATCTTTTTCTATGGGATATCTCCTTGGTTCTGGATAACCTCTAGACTCCTAGGAGATTACTGGAATGTTTGATTTGTCAATTCTTTCAATACTCCATGAAACCGCTCTTGAATATGATCATACTTTAACTTTTTAGTCAAAGATACCAATGCAAGCCTGCTCTGTAACTATGAGTTGTGCAATTAAGTTAACGCAAGCCATAAGCTATTTTTCCCATTCCGGAAGAAGAAAGTCTTTAAAGTGATCAATCTCGTCCGCCTGAATCAATCCATCACCACCATCTAAATCATTATGACTACGAAACTGGCTTCTGATCCATTTTTCTGCCCTTAAATCACCTCGCATCAGACCGTCTAGTGTGCCTATGTATCCTACAGAACACTGCGTAAGTAATTGGTTGATTTCTCTTAATACGGACTCATTAATTTCATTCAAAGAATTCGGTAATATTTCATTCAGTGTATTTTGTGCTTCTTCTATCTCATCCTGATCAACATAACAAAATGACAATAACTCCTCTTTTATTACATTAAGCAGTTCTATCTCTGAATCAAATGTATAGAAAACACCGTTATCATAAGGTCCGGTTGGCTCAAGATAGAGTATGTATTCCTTAATATCGCCAAACTCATAGTTTTCAAGAATTTTATTTCTCATTTAGAATCATTTTCCTTTCTAGGAACACTATATGAAAATATGACTTCAATCAATCATACGTGCTTACATGACCATAGAAAACTTTTGTATTTTTAACTTTACTACTGCACTGTCGCCTGTCCAATGACTGCGCCAGGCTTGCGTAAAGCCTCTGCCCGCCGTGCTACGTACTCGGGATTATTCGATGGTACGAGTTTGACAGTTCGTTGGGTACCATCAGCCATCGTGACAATGACACGATCCTTGCCCACGGCTTTGACCGAATTCATAAAGCCTTTGTCTGACTCTGGAACTTGAATGGTTGGCGCTTGAGTCACCGGCGCTGTCGACGTTCCCTTTTCGACTTGTGCCGGTGGCTCAGCGATTAATCCTGAGTTGGGGATTGGAGTGGGCTCTAATGGTGCCGGAGTTATTACTTCTGGCTTAGCTTGCGTGATGGGGGCTACTGGTGCGGCTACTTTAGGGGATTGCTGGGTTTGTTCTTTGGTCAAGTTATCAAGTTCTTTGAACGCTTCGCCCGAGCGGTTTTGAATATCTTTGGTGGATTTCATGATGTTTTTCGATCCCATGGGTAGTGCCACTAAGACATAGGTGCGAATGCGATTGCCCTCAGCAACGTGCTTCATTTCCACGGTTTCTACCCCGGTAATATCCACATCTGGGCAAATGCTTCTGGCAATAAGTTCGGATTGCTCGACCGATGCGCCTTCGTTATCGGCACGGTACATTTTCATTTGACTACGTACCTTACCGCCTGCACCAGTACAAATCTTGGTGTAGGCAATGGTCTTGGCTTTTAGATCCGCCATGGCAAAGTCACTGGAGACCGCAGTGCCATTTTCATAAATGATGCCGGTCTCTTTCGGTAACTTGGTCATCCAAGCCGGTGCTTCGCTAATCGCTTGAGTAGCAATCTTGGCTTGCTGCTTGTACTCCTCTTGCGCATTGGATTTGGATTGCTCCACCGGGTTGGTGCCGCAAGCAGCTAGCAATAAACTACTTGCACTCAAAACGGCTAATTGGTAATTACGTGTGTTCATAATGAACTCCTTCAATAGGTGAGGATTAAAATTTATCGACCACAGCCCATTGATGGGCATTAAGTCGCACGGTGACATAGGTAAAACGCACTGCTTGGTTTTGATGAATCTCGGTTTTGGAAATCATTTGATAGGTATTGCCCTTCCATTTGCGTAGCCCTCCTAAAAAGTTATCGCCGGTAAGCCCTTTGCCTCCCAACTGCAACTGATCCCCCACCCGAATAAATGGGCGATCGGTGATGTAAGGGTGGTTGGTACAGGTCTCTTTACGAATAAAGGTTTGATCAGCGTTCAGTAATGTCGCTTGGCGATTGCTTGCCTTGAGTTCCGTGGTTTCTTTAAAGTAGCAACGGGTCTCCGTGGGCGCTTGGTTTAAGAAGGCGCGTAGATCATTGCGAATCATTTGCTGATCGACTTCACTGCCCTGGCAATAAAAGCGACTCGTCCAGAGCCGATACTTCGCAAGCGAGTAATAGCTCTTATTAATTTGATTGGGTGCACTATTCCCCTCGACACCACCGACGGTATAAAAGGTACGGCGTCTGATTTGCTCTTCGATTAAGGCCTGTTGTTCGGGTGCTTTGCTGCAATCGATTTGCATTCGAGCCAGTTCCTCAAAACTCAGTAAGGGGCGATGGGGGATTGGCCTTGGTGTTGCGGGATAGGTGGCGCTCACTGGTCTAGCCGGCTGGCTATAGCTTGGGTAATAGGTGCTCGGCGCCGAGTAACTATATTGCCGAGGCTTCGTACTGCATGCCACGAGTAGTAACGCCACAACAATAAGGTAAGCGTTTTGTCCCATATCGTTTCGCTTACGTTCCCGCCTTTTGGACTTTGTCTCGCGGCATAAATGAAAAGACGCTCTGACTTGTGGTGGTGGTTGGATTGGGGGTGACCACACGAACCGTTGGCTGAATTGGTTTCATGGCAAAGCCATCAATGGCTGAGCGCACCGGGTCCATAAAGTAACCTTGTACTCGTGCGTACGCACTGGTTTGGCGACGCAACTCATCAATCTCTTTACGCAATCGCTCATTAATAAGCTCTTGCTCGAGTTTTTGATGGGTGAGCTGCAAGGCATATTTTTGTTCCTCACCTTCGAGTTTTTTGAAGTCCATCGCCTGATCATGGCGTGCGGTTTGCAATAAGGTCTCCGATTGCAAGCGCTGGCTCGCACTCAGGTTCATCTGCGCCAAGGTCTTGGTTTTATGTTCATAGGCTTTAAGGGCAATGCGATGGCCCATTTGTGATTGACCCGCTTGGATCTTTAGAAAGATGGGCATGAGCTCGAGGCACAACTGCAAGAGCGAGAGCAAGAGATACTTCATGAACGCCCCGCCGTTATTGGTAATCAGCGACCAGAGCACATCGGCAGAGCCGACATTAATGAAGGCCTCATGAATCGCACTCGTTTTGGTGAGATCCGTGGTGATGCTCGCTTTGGCGGTCTCGACCGCAACTTGGGCCTGGGTAATGTCCTCTCCTGCTTTGGTGAGTTCCGCTTCTCTTGGTGTGACATAGGCCTGGTAAGCATTGCGATAGACCGCTTCAAGGCGATCGCACTCTTGTTTGTCTTTGGCATAGAGCTGCACGATCTCACTCTCATCCAAATCGGGAGCGAAAGTGTTTCTCACTTGTTGGCGATAGTCTTGGATGCATTTCTCGGCAGCCGCGCGTTTACGAGTAATCTCTTGCGGCGGGCTTTGCAGTTCTTTCTTTAACCGTACGATGCGTTGATCGAGGGTCTCAAGAGCTTTGGATTTATCAGCGAGCTCATACTTTTGTTGGTAGAACTCTTTGGATTGGGTATAACGGCCGTCTTTGAGATCTTGCGCATGGATCTCCAATTCGGACTTCAGTAAGAGGGGCATCGTGAACTGACTACTGAGTGAGCCAATCACCGTAATTAAGAACACCCGGATCCCTAAATAAAAGTACGAGATGTTTTTCTCGGTCTCGTAGCGTGTGTCAGCCAGATAAATGAAGTTGCGATCGAGCACCAACACAATCAAGGACCCCACCATTGAGCAAACAATGGTCATGATGAGGCGTAGCACTAAGGGCTGACCGGCCGAGAGAAACCAACCGGCAATCCCAAACTGAATGGCGGCGAGAAAACTCGCAAAAGCAATCGCTGAACCAATTTTGGTTAAGCTGCCAATCTCTTTAATGGGGGTGTCGGGACTTAAGCGGTGTCCCGTCAGAAATACTAAGAACTGTCGTGTGTTCATTCCATCTCGCAGTGAGGTTCAAGATGGAATCGAGTATGTCGACCTAAAAGCTCATAGATTGAGCTTAATTAAAAACAATCAAAAAAATCTTACTAAAATCAATTGTTTACTGTATATTTATACAGTATATGCAAGCAGTTCCTTACCGTACAAATTCCCGAATAAAGGATTTGCGGGGGTGGGCCCAATATATCGGACCAGTCTGCAGCTCATTCACGAAGACAACTTGATTTGGTGGACGCATTTTTGGTAAGCCAATGATTCTGGCACTATCGATAGCAGCCTGCACCATGGGGGCTGGGCTCTGTTTCCACGATGAATAAGTCATCGGGTGAATCTGAATGGGTAAGAGGAGTGAGATGTAAAAAGTTGCTAGCATTATTTTTCGGCATTGATTGATGTATTTGCATTGTCTTAAGCCTATAGCTCACCCTGTGAGCCTTCATCGTCCTAATCTGTCTATGTTCAACAGGAGGATCTATGCGTAAACGTCTTGAAGGTCTAGTGTTCGGTGCATTGTTTGTTGCTGGTCTTTTATATGGTCAAGCGGTGATGGCTTGCACTACCCAAACATTGATTGTGGGTGGCAAGATGACTGTTTGCACGATTTGCGGTACGGTTGTTTCTTGCATGTAAGGTGATCAATGAAAAAAATTCTTGCTGTATTACTACTTCTGCCCACAGTCGCCATGGCCCAAGCGGTCTATAACTGGAACAACTCCCCCAACAATTGGGTCAATAGCCCAAATAACTTTGATAACAGCTCCAACAACTGGGCCAATAGTCCGAATAACTTTAATAACTCGCCAAACAACTTTAGCTCGACCAATGGCGTGTATGACAACCGTGGCAATCGCATCGGTTATGAGGTCCCTGCCCCATCCGGGGTTATCAATTACTTTGATAACAACGGCAATCGGATGGGGTACAAACCATCAAGTCGATAGGTGATGAAAACCCTCTTTCTTGACTTTGATGGCGTATTGCACCCGACTGCCCATGGCTCGGTGCTGTTTAGCC
>Ga0214921_10010399_pt1 | contig 11521 bp, 7 predicted proteins | sample LL1505_MetaG_FD_177992 | JGI IMG/M metagenome (GOLD analysis project Ga0214921, IMG submission 177992) | Freshwater microbial communities from Lake Lanier, Atlanta, Georgia, United States - LL-1505 | ecosystem: Environmental > Aquatic > Freshwater > Lake | place: USA: Georgia | collected 2015-05-28
TCGGCGTTTATAGATGGGACGTAACATGGGACGCAAGGCTGGAAAACAGACTTATACTAAGGAAGATGCTCAGGCTAAAGTATTAGCCCTTCTGGAGCAGGGTGCCACCGTCACAGCCGCTATGGCTGCCGTTGACCGTCAGGACACCGCCTTCCGCCAATGGACGATGCAGAACGCTGACTTCAAAGAGGCGTCCGATAAAGCACGTCTGGCGGGTAAAGGTATTAAGGCTGACCTAGCCGAGATGAAAGATATGCCCTTTGCGGAGTTCTCTGAGACCTTCCTGGGTTCTAAACTATTTAACCATCAATTGGACTGGATTGACCTCATGGAGGGCAACACTCCTAGATGGCTTCCTTCTGGTATGACTTATGAGCGGGGCGACCCTGCCCGTGTACTCATCAACGTGCCACCCGAGCACGCCAAGTCAACCACTATCACAACTAACTATGTGACGTACAAGATTGTAACCAACCCCAACACTAGAGTAATCATTGTCTCTAAGACTCAGGGTATGGCTCGTAAATTTCTGGGTGCTATCAAGACCCGACTTTCCCACCCTGGATATGTTAAACTCCAGACGGCCTTTGGCCCTAATGGTGGGTATAAGGCAGATGCTACACAGTGGTCTGCTGATATGATTTATCTAGGTACAGGACGCGACTCTGGAGAAAAAGACCCTACGGTGCAAGCACTGGGTTTTGGGTCCCAGATATACGGAGCACGTGCCGACCTGATTATCCTAGATGACGTGGTGATGGGTTCCAATGCCCATGAGTGGGAAAAGCAAATTGAGTGGCTTCAGAAAGAAGTCATCACTCGCTTAGGCCGTCATGGTAAACTTATCATTGTAGGGACGCGTGTTGCATCTGTAGACCTCTACAAGATGATTAGAGATGGCTCACAATGGACTGGTGGCAAAAGTCCCTTTACTTATTGTGCCATGCCAGCAGTTCTACAGTTTGACGATAAGCCAAAGAACTGGAAGACACTCTGGCCAGAAACAGACCAGCAAGAAAATGATTTAGACGAGGTTTTAGAAAATGGACTATATCCCAAGTGGGACGGACCTTCTCTCTTTAAGCGTCGCTCTGAGGTCGCCCCGTCTGTATGGGCTATGGTCTACCAGCAAGAAGATGTCCAAGAAGACTCAATCTTCTCACCTACCTGTATCGCAGGTTCAGTCAACGGAATGCGAAAACGCGGACCGCTAAAGGCTGGTACCCCTGGACATCCTCAGTATGTAGAAGGTTATACCATCATTGGTCTTGACCCTGCTATGGCAGGTGCTACAGGAGCCGTGGTTGCTACCTATAACCGCGCAGATGGACGCATCTATGTTCTAGACTGTATTAACATGACTGACCCAAGTCCTGCAAAGATTCAATCTTTGATAGAAGAATGGGTTGAGAAATACAGTCCACAAGAATTACGTATTGAAATTAACGCACACCAGAAGGCTTACGCCTTAGATGATGACTTGAGAGCCTACCTAGCATCTTATGGGTGCCAATTAAACTCACACTTTACAGGCAAGAACAAGTGGGACACATCATTTGGTGTAGCGTCAATGTCTATGCTCTTTGGCAATACCCGTGATGGGCGTTTCCAGGACAACAACATTATTGAATTACCCAGCAATGAAGGCTCTGAAGGCCTTAAGACACTAGTGCAGGAACTTATTACCTGGAAGCCAGATACTAAGAACCCTACAGACTGTGTCATGGCCCTATGGTTTGCTATTATCCGCATACGCGAGATGATGCAGCAAAGCAGCAATGCGTCTAAGTGGATGCAGAACCGATGGACAACCCAGGCTCAAGCCTCAAGGCGACAAGCAGTTAACTTAGATGAAGCGTTTGCAGACCAGTGGTCTCAAACTTACGGTTAGGATACCAATGGCATTAACAATGGAACAGGTAGCAGCACGCGTTGAAGCGTTACGTTACCGTAACCACGAACGAGATGCTCGTAACCTTAGCGTACTTGCAGTCCGTAAGGGCCAGATTGCCTCAGTTTACCCTGAGTTCTTCCCAGAGGGCGTAGACGCCAACGTAGTAGCCAACTTTATTGATGTGGTAGCACGCGACCTTTCTGAAGTCATGGCTCCACTTCCAGCAATCAACTGTTCTGCTGCTAACTCTGTTAGCGATAAGGCTCGCACCTTTGCCGACAAGCGTACCCGTATTGCCTCAAACTACTTTGTTCACTCTGACCTATCAGTCCAGATGTACTCAGGTGCAGACTGGTATCTAACATATGGTTTCGTTCCGTTCATGATTGAACTGGACGAAGATAGCAAGTTGCCGCGTATCCGCGTAGAAAATCCAATCGGGGCTTACCCAGAATTTGACCGCTACGGACGCTGTGTGGCATTTGCCAAACGCTATATGATGACTCTTGGAGAACTTGCTTCGCAGTTCCCAGAGCATGAAACTCAAATCCTTGGTCAAGAAGGATACAAGCAAGACCTACACGCACAGGTTGAAATGGTGCGTTACTATGACAAAGACCAGTCTATAATTTATTTACCTAAAAAAGGTAATTTAGTTCTATCTCGCGCATTGAATCCAATGGGCAAGATGATGGTTGTCGTGGCGCGTAAGCCGTCTATTGATGGCGAGATGCGTGGACAATTCGACGACGTATTAGGTATTCAACTTCTCCGCAACCGTTTCGCCCTATTGGCAATGGAAGCAGCAGAGAAGAGTGTTCAGGCACCAATCGTACTACCACAAGACGTTCAAGAACTCCAGTTGGGTGGAGATGCGGTTATCCGTACCTCCAACCCAGCGGGCGTTCGTCGTGTCGAATTAAACATTCCACAAGGCGCATTCACGGAAGCACAACTCCTTAACCAGGAACTTCGTTCAGGTACTCGTTATCCAGAAGGACGTTCTGGTAACATTGATGCAAGCATCGTTACGGGTCAAGGCGTACAGGCACTTATGGGTGCCTTTGATACACAGGTCAAGTCAGCACAGGCAATCTTTGCTGCTGCTCTACGCGATGTTGTTTCTCTCTGCTTTGAAGTGGATGAGAAGATTTTCCCATCCGAAAAGACAATTCGTGGTGTTGACTCTGGTAGCCCATACGAAATTACCTACAAGCCAATCAAGGATATCAAGGGTGACTACTCTGCAGATGTCCGCTATGGCATGCTTGCTGGTCTTAACCCAGCACAAGGACTTATTTTTATGCTTCAGGCTCTTGGTGGTGGACTCATCTCCAAGGATATGGCAATGCGTGAACTTCCGTTTACTGTTAACGTAACCCAAGAACTTGAAAAGATTGAAATCGAAAACATGCGTTCATCACTGCTTAGTGGTATTACTGCAATGGCTCAGGCTATTCCGCAGATGGCTACACAAGGCGGAGACCCAGCATCTATCGTAACTAAGATTGCGGGAGTAATTTCTGCACGTCAAAAGGGCCAGACCCTTGAAGAGGCTATTGCCAACGTGTTTACTCCTCAGCAACCAGTTCCTCCTGCTGGTGCTGCAACTTCTCCTGTTGAGCAGCCGTCCCCTGTTCCAGGCGCGGCTCCAGTGGGAGGTTCTCCTCAAAATTTAGCAGCACCTACACCTCCACCAGACTTACAAACAATTTTATCTACACTCAGTGGTAATGGCAAGGCTTCGGGACGAGTAACAACTAAGGGATAGCAATGACAACTCTGGTAGCGATACAAGGTGACGGTTGGTCGGTATTAGGATGCGATTCAAGACTCAGTGATGAGCATGGACGTTTTCAAATTGCAAAGACGCCAAAGATAGTAGATAACAATGGTGTGTTAATTGCAGGATGCGGTTCATCACGTGCAAGCAACATATTACACTATGGCTATGTACAACCCAAGCCAACACTTAAAGAAGATTTAAACACTTACATGACAGTAAAGTTTATACCGCAAATGCGTAAGAATTTTATAGATGCAGGCATAGATATGAAAGAGGACGGCGATGTCGCACTTATTGATGGCGGATTCATCATCTCAGTCAAAGGGCAAGTTTTTTCGGTCTCTGAAGATTATTCTTGGGATACCGATGTTCGTAATGTATATGTTATGGGTAGTGGTGGGGATGTTGCCCTCGGTGCCTTGGCAGCGCTGGGTGTGGAAAAAGTAAAAACTATTAATCAAGCAGAGAATATGATTCGTAAAGCAATTGCTATTGCAATCCAATATGATAATATGTGCTCTGAACCAATTCATACATTTAAACAATACGCATAGGAGTAAACATGGGTGGAAAAGGAAGCGGTGGCGCTAACGGCGGACCACAGTACAATCCAGCAAATGTTTCTGGTACTGGCGGAGCAGGACAAAGCGGTAACTATACTGGCTTTGGCTACGGCAAGAATCAAGAAGTAAACAACCAGCGTATACAGGGGAATCAAGCAATGGCATCTGCTCAAGCAGCAACACCATCTGCACCTGCAGAACCATACGCAGGCGTTAACATGCCTCAACTAAGCACACTCTTTGACCCAACTACACGCCCTAATGAACCAATCACAGCAGGCGTTGACTTTGGCCCTGGCCCAGGAAGTGAAGCACTCCCACAAGGATTGATGAATAATACTCGTATTGATGAGAATGCAAAGATTGCTGCGCAATATCTACCAGATTTGGCAATGGCTGCTAGGTCTGCAGATGCTCCAGATTCATTTAAGAACTTTGTAAATTATCTTATCCAGAACAGTCAAAGTGCGGCACAGAATGGCTGATTCTACTTGGATGCCTGGAAGTCTTTTTGACAACATTGACAAGTTTGCTAATTCGCTTGGGTATCAAAACTCAGCAATTGCAATTGAACTTGCTATGATGTCTTGGAAGTCACCAGATGAGCGAGACGCTTTCATCACTAGTATTACTGGTGAAGACCCAAAGGGCGGCACTGAAAAAAATTATATTAAACAAAACTTCTAGGGGGTAGGCATGGCAGTATTTAATTCATTCCTATCTACACTAGGTACGGGAATAAAAACCATTACAGGTGGCGGAGATTTTCTTAGCGAAGAAGAAAGAAAAAAGCAAGAAGAACTTAACGCAACTATTAAGAATGCAATTGCCACTACTGATAAAATAACTTCTAATATTCCTGGAAATAAGATTGCTAAGGCTGCTACTAAAGTTAGTGCAGATTTTCTTTTAGGTGCTGCAAAGCAATTTAATGACAAAGTTTACTCACCTTTAATTTCTCGACCAATTTCTACTCTTGGCCTTTTGACAGATAAGAGTTCACCTCTTTACAAAAAAGGTCAATACGAAGAAGGTTTTCAATTTTCTGACATCAAGGCAGCGTATGACCGTTCTGCTAAGGTATCAGCAATGCAGGCTCTTACTAAGTCTAGCCTAGTACCATTGGTTCCTCAGGCGGTTCTTTCCTATGGAAATATTGACCTTAATGATGTAGACCTATGGAATGATGAAAGCATCAAAAAGAATTTTGTTGATAATGCTGTTGGTCGCTGGTTTACCGGTATAGGCGACCTTGTTGTTGGCTCAAAAGGTATTACAGCATTTGGTAAGATTGCCAAGGTTGCCGCAGTTACCACAGTAGCCAAGCCACTTGGTCTATACACTAAAGGCAAGACAGTTGACCAACTTGCAGCAGATATGGAAACTGGCATTCTACACGGTGCCACTAATGGCGCTCAGGGAACTCAAACAGTTTCTGGCAGCCATGTTCTCTTGCTTGCTGGTACAAAGGACTGGGGAGTCATTGAGGACCTAGTTTCTAAGTATAGCACCAATGAAAGATTAATTCCAATCATTCATGATGCAACTGATGCCAATGTAGTAAAAGATTTAATCCTTGCTGATAAGGGTAACTCTGCAGCACTAGAACGCCTTGCTGCAACAGCAAGTGATAAATTATTTGATATGAGCAATGTTAAGGCTCAAATTAAAAATAAAGTTATCCAAGACGGAATAGTGCCAATGCCAACTGGTCCTAGTGCCCTACGCTTGCAAAAAGCATTTGATGATGCTATTGCTAGCAACCCACAATTCAAAAGAATCAAAGATGCATTTTTTGATGAAAACTATCAGCCACTTGTTGGTGGTAAAGACTTTTTCCCTCTAGAGCCAACCATTGGCAAAGAACTCTTTATCAAGGGTGAAGGAAAACTTCGCAGTGCAAAATCTGCAATCCGTAACCGCGAATACGAGAACATCTCAAAGTTTGCTGACACCACATTTGGCGAGACACTTGGTGGCCTTGTAATGAGGGGTGTACGCCTTGTTGGTCGTGGTACAGAAGCACTACCAACAGGCTTTGTATCCTTCTCTGGTATGCGTCCACTACAGGCACGTATTGAACTTAAAGCCTTTCTTGACAGTCTAGAATTACTCAGAGATGGTACAAAGAATATTGAGACAGCACCTGGAGTTTTTGAAAAAACAAGTGTTGTCCGACAGCGCATGGAAGCACAATACCTTGCCACTCTTGGACAAGAATCTATTATTCAAGTCAATGCCCTTAAGGCAATTGATACTCAAATTGGTAACATGCTTGCATTCAAGGCTGGCAAGTACAACCTAAAAGAAATTGATTCTTACGTATCCAGATTCCAAATGAATACAAGCAAGGGTATCCAGTCTGCAAAGACTAACGGATTTGGTATTGGACACGACGGCAACGTTTCATTGATTGACCCACAGACAGTCCGTCAACTTGCTGATTCCTATCGTTTTACTCCTTGGGACGATATTGAGCGCCAACTAAACATTGAGACCGCCAAAGGAATAAAAAGCACAGGCCGTAAAGCGCAACGTCTTCGTCGAGATGTATTTCAGGAACTAAACAGCCTTTGGTCATATGACGTACTTGCACGTCCATCATATGCTTTTAAGCAATCTTTATTTGAGCCTATCATTAGTGCTGGACTTTCACAGGGTATTCACTTTGTTTACAATGACATCATTCGTGGTGGCCTAAGCATGACGGCAAGAAACACTTATAACTTTGCTAATGATTTCTTAAAACGAAGAATAACTAATCGTTCTGAATACAAGGCTGTTGCCAGCAATGTAACCGATAAGTCTAAGGCACTTGAACTTGCAATTCGTATCAAGATGACTGCTCAAGCATCAGTAGAAGAACTACTCACTACTGCTTCCCCGGCAACTAAGGCTCAACACCTTACTGCTGCTCAAAAAGAATTAAAAACCGCTGCAAAAATAGTTGATGATATTGAACTAGAACTACGTGATGCAATGGTACCCTACGGTGGAGTTGAAGCAGTTCCTAGCATGGCAACCCTTGAACGCAGATTAGCATACCTTGAGACCCAACCTAGTGCTGCTGCTAAGATTTCAGATATAGCAGATGCTAAGGCTGCAATAAAAAACTATAAAGATGTTATTGCAAAGTTAGCAACCAACAAGCAAGTTATCATGGATGCTGACAAGGCTGTTGAAGATGCATACATTAAGATTGATGCTGCCGTCAAAGAACTTGGCGAAGCAAGAGTAAAGCAGGCAGATGTATTTGGTAAGAGCGCAAAGTTTAAAGAACGCTATTATTCAAAGGAAAAGCATACCTTTATTATTAAGGGACAGCAAGTATCTGTTGATTCATTCGTTCAGGAGCAATCTTCAGGAGGAGTTAATAACTTTACCTCTGCTATCCGTGAAGAAACAAAAAACGGCCGCACTAATACACTGACTTTTCTGGGCGAGATAGCAACTGGGCAGACAGCGTCACTAATAAAGCGCAAAGCACCACTTGCAAAAATTAGTATTACTGACCCAGCATATTTTGAAGAACTTGCCCATATTGCAAATCGTCAATATCGTGGCGATAAACTCATGGATTTAATTTTTGCTGAAACATCAATGGATGACATTCTTGCTTGGTCTAAGACAGATGCTGGTAAGGGATATCTAAAGAACCCAGCATTTAATATTCATGATGCTAAAGAAATCCCAGGATATCTTGCAGATAAGGTTGCCCTAGTACAGCGCATGTTTCCTTCATTTGAGGCCCGTGCAGCAATCCTCAAGGGTGAAGTTACATCACAGAAATTAGAGAAGTTACTAGCACCATACTCTGATAGACTTTTTGACATCATACCATCAAACTTTCATTATGAGATTAATACATTTGGTCAAACTGGGTTTGCTCGGGCAAGCCAGGGCTTTGATAAATTTACATCAAAAACTTTTAACTTTTTAGCATCTGTTGAAAACCCTATTCGTGCTATGCTATTCGACAAGATGGCAACTGAAAATGTTGCTAAGAGAATATCATATCTTATGGACCAAGGGTTTAATATCACAACAGATACCTTTAACAGTGTGCGTCAAGCCGCTGGACGAGAAGCGCTACAGGAGATGGAAAAGACTCTTTACACAGTCAATAACCCTAATCGTTTTATCTCATCATTACGCGGAATCATAGCATTCCCTGGTGCTAACGTTAACGCATTTATGCGATATGGTCGTCTTGCTGCTAAGAACCCAGTTCGAGCAACTGGCATTCTATCTAACTATGGCAGAGCATACACTACATTTGGTGTGGATGAGAATGGCAATCCAACGGATGACATCAATAAAATTACTCACCTAATCGTGCCAGGCAGCAAAGAAATTAATGCTGCTTTGGGTGGAAGTGGACAAGGAGTAAGACTTAGTGCTCAGTCACTTGGATTCCTTCTTAACCGTCCAGGCCCATCATTTATTACAAGCCTTGCAATAGGTGAAGTAATGAAAGAATTTCCAAAGACTGAATCTGAAATTGAACAGTTTTCTACTATTGGTGGAACAAACTGGTACAAGGTATTTTACCCTTATGGAGCACCAACCTCAGTTGTGGACACGTTCCGCCCACCTTGGCTCAAAAATGCTATCAATGGCTTTATTGGACCAGAAGGACAGAAAGATTACTTAAGTTCTTGGAAGTCCATCTACAACTATCATGCAATGATGGTTGAAATGGGCAATGAAGAAGAAATGCCATCTGATGCTCAGATTAGACAAGAAGTTAAAAGCCTCTGGCGGGTCAAATTTTTTTCCACATTCATGTCTCCTTATGCTGGTATCCCATACAAGGTCAACACAAATCCTATGGGATTAGCATCTACACTATACTATAAGTTACAAGATAAGTACCATGCCCAAGGAATGACCAACCAAGAAGCACGTGATGCTGCTGGTGAGGAAATGCTTTCTCTTATGGGTCCTGGTTTTATGCTTGATAGAGTATCTTTTACTGGTTCAACAAAAAATATTAATATTCCAGCAACATATGAATCATATGCTAGGGTGTTTGAAAACAACGATGACTTAGTTGGTAGACTTGCTAACATTGATTCTGGTGATATTGGTTTAGTTGGCTTACTTACAGCAGACCTTAACTATAACCCAACAGAACAATCCAATAATATCCTTTCATTACTTGCTGACCCAAAGAAAACACTTCCTGGAACAAGCAAGAACCTCAATGACCTTAAGATGAATCCTAAAGAAATTGAGATTGAGCGCCTTAAGCAGCGCACATGGGACCAGTATATGACCACCAAGCAGGCCCTAGAGGCCAAGATTACCGATGGTAGGACACTACGTGCCCACCCAGAACTAAAGGCTGTCCTTGATAACCTAGCGGTTACTGTGTTTAAAGACCAGAGCCAGGCATGGTATGACCAATACATGTTGGCCCAGAGCGGTGATAGTTCATATAAGTATGCTCGAGGATTGCAAGAGATTACTAGCGACGCAAAGTTCATGGCTAAGAGTGGCAAAAGCCAGTTCTGGCAAGATGCAAAAGAATTTTTAGATGCTCGCGCTATATTCACTGAAACATATCAGGCATTGCCTGATTATGACCCACGCAAGACTGCTCTCAAAGATGCTTATAATGCTTGGGTTATAACAAATGCTAACCAATGGGACGGCAACTTGAAGACAATTCTTACACGATACTTTGACAATGACTCACTAAAGGCGGTTAACTAATATGGGTACTCTTACACCAGACCAGGTACCCTATGATATCAACCCTAAAGGTGGAGATGGCAAGTTAGATGCAGCGGAGCAAGCCAAGTACGAAACTGACAAGGCTACAGCATCTAACGGTGGGTCCAAGAACCCGAAGTCGGGTACATCGGTTGATACATCTGTAACCAAGTTAACCAAAGAATCTGCCCGTGCTTACCTACAAGATGCAGCAGATGCATCTGATTATATGGGAACATTCTCAGATGCTGATGTAGCACAGTTCATGAAAGAATTTGATGCAGAACAAGCACGCAATGTTGCTAAGGTTATTACAAAAACAGCATCAAAAACAGTCCCTGGAGCAACTGCTGGTGCGGTTGACGTCACTGCCGATAGCACGGCAAAGACAGAGTACCCGTCAGCCTTCAAGCCAACAGAATTTGCATCTGATTGGGTATGGTCAAAGATTAACTTCAAGGATGAAAAGACCCTTGGAACTAAGTCCGTTACAGCACTATCACAGGTGCGTGGAGTCATTGAGTCATTCCAACTCCTTGGAGTATCCGATGCAGAAGCAAAGATTGCTGCAAAGCAAATTGCTATGGGCAAGAAGACTATTGCTGAATATACCACAGACTTACAGCAAATTGCTATCAAAGAATACCCACAGTTTGCAGATAGATTCAAACTAGACCCAACTCTTACAACATATGATATTGCTTCTCCTGTTATTAAGATGGTTGCTAATACACTAGAAGTTGACCCTAAAACTATTAAGATGGACCACCCAATTGTATTAGCGTACACACGTTCTGCTGGTGCAGACGGTAAGGGTGTGGCGCCATCATACTATGATTTGCTTCTTAGAACAAAGCAATTGCCTGAATACCAGAAGACCCAACAAGCCAATAATGAAGCCCGTGACTCAGCATCGTCACTTGGTAAAGCATTAGGATATGGATTACAATGACCACTTCGGGATATGGTACAAATTTTCGCAGAGCCGAAGAAGCATCTAATGCTCAAGGAACAGTACAGGCTGCTCTTGACTGGGCGTTAGCAAATGCTAAAAAGAATCCTACGCCAGAAAACATTGCAATTGCAAAAGACACATTTGCTGCACGACAAGAAACCTTAAAAGCCCAAGCCAAGCAGCCAGCACAAGTAGCAGACCAAGTAAAAACAGTAGTTGACGGTATGCCTGCTCAATCAGCAAAATTATCTAATACTATTAAAGAGTCTGAGGCAGCCATAGCGGCAGCAAACACTGCTGCTACAGAAGCAGCAGCAATAGGCACTAATGGAAATACATTCCCTAAGGCTGGCACACTACTTCGCTACAAGGCTGGCAAGGCAACTGGGTCACGCATTGCGGTATACGCTGATGGCAATGGCGGAGAATTTGATGGAGAAGAAACTAACAACCCAGTCAATCCAAGTAGCACGGGATTTACAGATACTGGCGTAGTTACTCTTGCTGCAAATACTTTTGCAAATACTCTTGCTCTCCTTATGGGTGAACTTGAAGCCAGCCAACCTTGGGTCGAAGAACTACGCACACTTACACAGGGATTCATA